>OHSP01000352.1_pt1 | contig 26344 bp, 20 predicted proteins | sample 1578711 | NCBI WGS metagenome assembly OHSP01 (sample SAMEA3879584, study PRJEB24766) | human gut metagenome | biome: human-associated habitat; feature: feces | place: USA | collected 1985/1987
GCCGGTACGCTTACCGCAGTTCACGCAACGGTAACGTTCCCAGTCGGCCCAGACAACACCGAGACCCAGTTCGAACTCCAGATTCCAGCGACGCGAAAGGGGGCGCACCAGCCCCGCAGAAAGCCCGCCGCCGAAAGCTGTGCCTTCGTAACGGTAGCGATGTCCGAACAGACCACCCGCATTATATATGGAGAACACACCGTGGAGCCCGATAAAACAACCCCTTCCGTAAGTTTCGCGCATCCAATAACGCACACCAGGCTGGACTGTGAAGTTTTTAAGCTTGCCGTCATCCCAAAGACGGAAAGGATTGTACTGTACGGGAAGATGGGCGGACCAATGCGTGGAAAAAGCCATGGAACCCTCCACATTCAGATTCCCCGTACCTAAACCCACCAGATTGGTTCTGACAGAATAAAACTGCGCGGAAACCTTGTCTGAATACACAAGGCAGGCCAAGACACAGGCAAAACATAAAAAGTACTTTTTTCTATTCAAATTCATAATTCAAACTAGGATAACTCAAACTTTAAGTGGATAAACAAAACATGCACCCAAAGTAAACGGATGAAAAGCTGTGTCATCATAATAAGACTGTTCTTATTCTACGTGCAACCTGTAAAAATGAAGTATTTTAATGAACAAGAAACAGTTTTATATTATCACATCTGTTTTGTTTTTCCTGGTTGCAAAAGTAATAACACATAAATCACGAGTTACAAAATGAAACCACAAATCTAACGTCCGCATTGCATAAAACATTATAATACAGAAACATAAAGACTTCGTTCTTCTTATTTTTCTAACACGACGCTAACAGATGATTTACAACCTTAAAAAATATAGGGCAATCAATAAGTTTCTGACAATTGACTGGAATAGTAACAGATATTATAATGAAAGCATCTTCATACTTTCCGGACATACCTCCCAGGAGAATTAAACCTGTTATGGCTTACCTCCATGACAAAACCATTCTACAATTACATCATTCCGGTATTATGGCAAAAACAATCTGAACATATTCTAGATTTAATTACCGGATGATGCATTAGTCATTGGAACCTAGTATAAAGTTGAAATACCTATCCCAGAAGGCTTAAGAATAATTCTTTATTAGCTGTTTCCGTAGATTTAATACGTGATTTGAGCCGTGACTTGCGAGCGTATACATTAGCCACCGTATCCTTCATGAATAAGCTAATTACTTGCGGTGAAAATCCTACAAAAATATAGCATAATAACCTGGTGTCGGAAGCTTTCATAGTTGGAAAATCTTCCTTGAGCTTGTACATGGCATTGTCATGACAAGTGTTTACGATTTTTTCCAATTCTTGCAGTATTTCATTGCTTTCTGCAAAATCTGTAATTATCTGCTTTACTTCATTAAATATGACTGACTGTTGCGATGTTGTATTTTCACGTTCATAGTAGGTCTTTCCAAGTTTATCGACAATGTCAAAGCGTGAAGCAGCCAATCCTCTTAAATAACTTTCCGTAGTCTGCTGTTCTTTCACGCGTTCAGTAAGAGCCTTGTACTCGGAATTGGCTTTCTCTGTCAATAACAAATAATGGTTGGTACGATCACGTTGCATGCGTAAACGTTGGCGGACGATATACCAGGCAATTCCAATAATAAAAAAGGTAGCGGCTGCTATAGCTATTTCCCAGACAGTCCGGTTTTTCATTCTGTATTGGGCGAATTTTGTTCGCTCTTTAAAATAGTCCCGCTCGACCATACCGGCGGAGAATTGCATGTTTGAGCGCATTATTGAATCGTTCAAGTAGATATAGCGATGTACATTGTCCGTTGCTTTTTCAAAATTTTTAGCCTGCGCTTCGATATGGTATGCAGTGTATTGTAGTTCTGCCATGTCGCAAATATCAGTAGTGTGCGCCTTTGCAAGCTCCAGATAATACCGTGCACTGTCTATATGATTCTTCAAAAGACTTACATCTGTCAATGTGTGATATCCATATACCGTATCCTGTCGGGCGGAAAGTTCGATTCGCTGTAACAGGTCATTGGATATATGCCGTTTGGATATCACATATAGTGATGCAAGATTAGTAAGGCTGACTTCTATCAGATTACTGTTATTATGTTCATCGGCCAAGTCAAGAGCCGCCGAATACAGCCTTATTGCTTTTTCTATATCTTTTGAGTGAAAAGTAGCGGCTGCCATGTCAAGGGTTGCCTTTGTCTCCTCCTGGATATCACCCGATTGGCGGAAATTATTTCTGGCTTCGTGGAAATAATGATATGCCCGGCTGTAGTTCATTTGTTTATAATATACTTCACCGATCTGTCTGTATAAAAGCCCTTTGTAATAAGATTCATCGGTATCTGTCAGTTTCTCTTCTATTTTGAGAAAAAGACGTAATGCTCCCGGTTTATCACCTGTGCGTAATTTAATTCTTCCCCAATAATATAGAGTTTTACACTGGTGACGTAAATCTTTGGGGTAATGTTTATAATATTGCCAAGCCTGGCGGATCAATGAATCGTCAGTAACTTTCATTTGTTTTTTTTCCAAAGCTTCGGAATAGAGCAATGCATATCTGGCCTGTTCAGCCCGGTTGCCTTCTGGTTTGAGTTTTTGTAGTATTGCTAATGCACTATCCGGGTTGTTCTGCATTAGCTTTTCAGCCTCACTAAGGCGAGGGGTCTGTTCCCTGTTATAACAACCTGTAAAATAGAGAATAGCTGATAGTCCAATTATAATTTTATATTTCATATTGCGAATATTAGGAGTAACAAACACATTTCGATGCGGAAAGCTTTTATTAGAAGAAATATAATTATTATTACATTCTTTGTATCTCAACAGAAACCATAAATACTTTTTTTGCATGATTCCCTGCATGATAGTTCTCAATTCCTATATATACCATTTCCAAAAACAGACAATAACCAAAAAGTTATAAAATATGCAGGCTTGGGAGTTTAGTATTCTTCATCTTATTATCAACTTTAATTATGCGCTGCTTTATACCATAATGTATTTTCTTTCAGCACAGTCATAGGATTGTCACTCGGATCGGATGTTGTTATACCGGAAAATGTATTGATAGGAATAATACCTTTGGCCATAGTGTAGAAATTTTTTGTATGGGTTTTATATGGAACAAGATGATTTAGCTGCTCTCTAAATTGGTTTAATAATATAGGATCGTTACAGAGTGAGGTTATATAATCTGCAAAATCATAAAATATTACAGGAGTATAACCATCTAAACGTTGGATTGTTCCCCTCAGGGATTTGTCAAAAGAATATTTACTATTGATACTTTTTATGATGGCTGCCATATTCTCCAGTTCTGAACAGTCCGTTACTGCTAATGTCCCACAAGGCATTATTTCATAGGTTGAATAAAAATTGTAAAATTCTTCACATCCCGATTGATAATCGGGATTCCCCAGTAAATATTCCCCAATAGCGGCATAAGGCATTCCGTATGCCATCATCTCACTGGTAGAACCAATCAAATATTTTGTAACATCCTTTAATTCATAGGCAACCTCTATAGATGACATATAACAGTCATCAAATAGAATATATTCCATTTTCATGCCTGCATTAGCAATACCGGAGGCTAGAGATTTTATATCTGTTTGGTATTCGGCGGTCAGTCCTCCAAAATAACGTGTCAATGGAACACCCTGATATTCCCAATGCATTTTCATGTGAGGTGCGGAACGCACTTTCATCTCATAAACAGGAAGCCATCCCATACCGTGACATCCTATAATCATGGTATAAACAGAAGCCGGAGCAAATGCCTTTACATCATTTAAAATTGCTGTTATCCCATCGATTGTCGTAAAAGGCGGAGACTTATATTTTTTAAGTATTTCACGTTTACATCTCCCGTGAGAAGACACAATTTCAAACATCATGGCCTCCGTACTACCGGTAGAAATAAAAACAATTACTTTCTCATTGTTCAGCCCTATTTTCGTTATACATTTTTCCAGGTCAGATATGTTATTATAAAAATAGTTCGTCAAATTTGAGGACCATGGCAAATACATGAATAATGTTTTCCGGTTGGCTTCTATCTTTTGATTTTCCTCCTTCTCGCATGAAGAAAAAAGTAAAATTCCTCCCAATAAAAAGATAATGCTAACCTTTACGTAGATTTTTTTCGTTGTTTTCATCCTGCAAATTGTCCAATAACTCATTATTACTTTTTTATTATAGCCTTCCATTGTAAAATCTCTATTTTATCTTAAATGTGAATTGTAAATAACCATTTCCTGATATTCATAGAATCAAATCCTCTTATAATCTTACAATATTATGACTCATTATCTCACAATATATTGAATATTCTAATAAACAGCATGAATTTAATCGTTTATAACACGAGATGATTTTCTTTTCAATGCCCTATGGCAGTTCTCATTGGAGACACTGCCGAATGGCACTTGTTTCCGTTTCATTCTTGCAAAAAAAGATGAAACGGTTTAACAGGAACAACTGCCTGTTGAAACAATACCGGCACCAATGTCACAACAGGCAGTTTTATGGTTACTTATGGCAGTCCAAACCGATTTTCAAAGCCAAATCGCTCCGGCTTCCACATCCCCTGACTTATAAGTGTAAATTATAAACTCTTCAAGCGCTTCTTTCCATGTAAGATTGAAGGTTCCCATAATTGAATGTATGGCACGATTACTTTTTTCATCAAGCCCGTCTTCTTCCACCCCTTCGGGGTTCGTGTCTTCGTCTACCCCCACAGTCTCTTCACGGCTCCAGAACACCACTACCGGAATGTTTAGGTTGATATCCCATGTACCACGCTGGATCAATATTCCGGAAGGTTTATAGAACGGTTCAAAAGTACCTGTTTCCGGATTGCCCTTGGATTTGTAGCCGTGATAAAGACGAATTTTCAGGTCGAATTCCTTACGGTCTTTCAAAAAACGGATAACTCCTTTCAAACCTATCGGGTTACTGTCTCCTGTTATTTCAGCTTCCTTGCTATGTTTGGTCTTGTCCCAGGGGGTAGTGTCCACATAAAGATAATCCACCAATTTCTGCGGTTCATTGTCATCGGCTTCCGGCTGACCGTCAAATGTGGGTTTTACATTTTCAGGCGTGAAGAAATGTTGATGAATATTATCCTGCCCGTTTTCTATAAACTGGCTGTTCATCAAATCTCCTTTGGCGTTATAGTAATAGATGAACATCAAATAAACGGGAGCCGGGGTGTATTTCCCATAAGTATAGTAGTCTCCATTTTTCTGCACGTAGAACTTGCTTTGACTGCCTTCGGCAAGCCTCCAACCCTTGCCGGCTTTCAGCTCATAAGTTATTTCCTGAATACGTTTCATGTGCTTGGCCGGAGATTCCGGATTCTGGTGAGGTCCACCGACTTTCTGTATTTCATTCCAGTCTGCATGCAGGTGACATTCCACAAGACGGATAGTCATTTTGGAAGGATCTTCATGCAATTTATTATCTGTCTCATTTTCAGGAATTACAGGATCTTTACTGCATGAATTGAACAACAACGAAAGAGCTGTTCCTATCAGGAACATCAATGCGATTTTACATACATTTGTTTTCATTTTTTATTTATTTGGTTAATAATAATTGTTATAAATCAAAAACTCCAGTTCACTACACAACGTACATCAGATCCCATGTCATGTGCATAGTAGCGTGAACGGTTAGTGTATTCTTTATATTCTTTGTTCAAGATATTGTCTGCCGCTATCATGAATTGTAGTTTGTATCCGTATTTTACAGGACACTCAAAGCTAGCAGCGAACCCCAAGAGGTGGTATGCCGGAGGGGTATAGGGAATAAGATCCGTATTCGAGTCAAACCGGGTCTGTTTTGCCACGAATCGATGTCTGATACTCAAACGTAATTTGGAATGCGATTTGGTTTCGTGAAGCCATGAGAGGTCATGGCTGAAACGGGAAGAGGGGATATAAGGAAGGTAATTTCCTGTCGTCTGTTCATTTGCCCGTATAAAAGAAGCAATCAGGTGATAATCCCATGAATTTATGGGCATGAAGTGAAAGTCAAAATCCATTCCGCGAAAGAAAGCCGGGGTCTGTTTGTATTGGAATACAGGGTATACCCCCGAAATAACAGTGATGGTTTCTTTCTTCGGTTCATCATAGATATAGCCGCTTATCCATTGCAGGTAACCGTCCATTCGGGCACTGAATACCTTATTGCTGTAACTGATGGAAGATATCCATTTATAGCTCCTTTCGGAGTGCATGGTAGAATCTCCTTTGACAAACATTCCGGATCCGAGTTCATTTCCGTTGCTATATAATTCATACACGTGAGGAGCTCTCCAGGCCAGCCCGAAATTAGTGGTGAGCTTCCATTGGTCAGAGAAATGATGATGACCTCCCAGACTGTATGATACGTTATTGAACTTTCTTGTTCCTCCATAGAGACTTCCTGTCCAGTCATAACCACTGGCACGGGTTTCCTGTCCGTCAAAACGAATACCTGCTTCAATTCCTCCTTTACTGTAATTATACTTCCCGATACCATATATTCCCATCTGTGTCTCCGTATAGTTGGGAATAACGGGAACAATACCTGTTCCTGCCTGACTGTGATTATCAATGAACATAATTTGTCCCCCAACCTCTGTTTGCCATGAATTATAATTCAATTTCCAGCAGAGAGAGTTTTGTAATGAGTTTAAGTGCAGGGAAACAGCTGGAATGTCGGAACCCAGACGCCGGATGCGGTTTTCCTGTCGGTCGTCCTTCTGCCAGGAACTTTGCCAGTAAAGATTTCCTGCGTTCCGCATACTGAACTTCATTTTACCAATGGCTGTCTGATGGGTAACTTTTTGATATGGGTATGCGATACTTCGCGTGAAAGGATCTGTGTACAGGGGACGTCCCAATCGGATACGTTCTGCCAGCAGATCTTCACTTCCCATCTGGGCACTGAACATTACTCCCGTCCGGTTGTAAAAGTGACTGTAGAATCCTTCTATTCTTAAACGTCCACGGTCATAGCCGAGTAAAGCGGAGGTATGATGTTCTCTGGCTCCAGTGTTATTTAGAAGATAGTTTGCGGTGGAATGGTCTCCGGAATTTGAATATGTCCCCTGTACTCGCCAGGCAAGGTCACGGAGAAAAGGGAAAGTGCCTTCCAACTGTCCGGTCAGCACATAACGGTGACCATTACTTCCATAAAGTATGGAAGTCTTTCCTTTCAAGGCCTTCTTCCGGAAGGGTAAGGGAGCCTGTTCCATGACAATAATTCCTCCCAAAGCTTCTGAACCATATCGTACCGCGTCAGAACCTTTTATCACCCGAATGGAAGCGTTTCCGTTCATATCCACTTCAGGAGCATGATCAACTCCCCATTGTTGGCCTGTCTGGCGGGAACCATTGTTTATGATTAATATCCGGTTGCCATACATTCCTTGGATGACAGGTTTGGCAACTGTCGTCCCCGTACTGATGGAACTTACGCCACTGACCTGTTCAAGCAGAGAGGTGAGAGAAGTTCCCAATGCGCGATTGATTGCGAAGGAAGTAAGGTTGTTGCTTACCGTATTCCGAGTCACTCCGGAGCACTCACCGGTAATAATGACTTCTTCCAGAATTTTTATCTCCGGATAAAGATATACTGTTTGAATATTCACCTTTTTGAATGCCTCACTCAAATATATATATTGAGATTTGTAGCCCAAACTCTGTACAAGAACTGTATCCTTGGAATTTGTCTTCCAAGGGATAATGATTCTTCCTCCGGTTGAACTGGCAAGGGGTTGATTCTCCAATAAGATGTAAGCTCCTTCAATCGGACGTCCGGTTTCCTTATCTACAACCAACAGTGTCCTATGTGTATCTGATTGCTGTCGGTATTTCTGTGCATACATCCTTGTAGGAGATATTGCACACAGCCAGACAATGAATAGACACACATATTGGAAATATGCATGAAATGTCATACTTTACGAAAATTGTAATGAAGTTATAAATTGTTTAAGATAACCAAAGGGCACAGCATCCCTCTTTCACATGTCATCTTATAATGCATGCAACCCATGAGAGGGATTGTAATAGTTGGACAGGAGGAGCGCGGAGAGACAATAGGGGAAAAGTAACAGTAATGTCCTTCTCCTTTTGGATAAGATATTCAACGGGGTTCTCTGTCTGAACGCAATTGTACTCAAAGCTCTCGGCTTCGGTAAATGAAGATAAAGTGAACAGGCAGATAGCACATTTATCGGCAGAATCATGATGGGAAGATTGTTGCTCATCATGAGATATACATAAATCTTCTTTGTGAACATGAAAGGCTTTCACAAAGAAGAAAGGCATCATAGTCAGCAACAATAAGCATGCCACTATGGCTCTGTATTTCCGCTTTTTTCTTGCATTATCCATTAGGTTGTAAAGATAGCAGATTGCATAATTGTACGCAATACCTATAAATGATGATTTTACGATCAAGTACGATTAAATATATTGTCCCGATTATTTTGATATGGGAATCAAATAAATCGACACATCGTTACCGGCTGTATGATAACAGGCTATAATAAATCTTCCTATTTTTATTCCTGTTCATATTGGAGGGCCTGTGTAAGATGCCCCCTAAAACCAAAATGATTCTTCTCCCAGAAAATATTCAGTAATGATCTCTTGATAAGTTTTGACCGATGAGCATTATTATTTTAAAATCAAGTACTTCGATTCTCATATAATTGTTTTTAAATTCGTTTAAAATTGAACGGTGTCCAATTGTTACGATAATACTTCAGTTCACGTTGATATTTCGAGGACGCAAAGTACGGCTCATTCCCAAAGCATAAGAGAAAGGATTGATGTCGAAATCGCGTTCAAATGTTCCGGTTACCATATTCTTTCTTTGCGGAAGTGTACCTGGAAAGTTTTGGTTACGCCAATTTCCTTGTACAGATATGCCAGCTTTTATCTTGTCTTCATTCCAATAGAAAGATTTTTTTATATTTATTGGTCGAGAGAGGCTACTACTACCCTCCTGAAGTTAGTAAACGGAATCATTTTTTACTTCCTCTTTTTTTCTTATTGTTGTGCATTAATAAATAAAGCTCTTGCAAGAAAAAAAAGGAATATTTTTGTCTTAGATATCATTGTGAATTTCAATTTAAATATAAACACAATATTGGACCGGATCAATTTGTCACAAATCATTTTATAACGAAGAAGGTATGTGTATGGACATATTAAAAAGAATAGCGTCACTCGTCAATACCAAATCATTAGCACCAATCATTTGAAAAACAATATACAAAAAACGCTTTCCGCCAATCTCCTTTAATTGGGCGGAGTTAAGTTCAAATCTTACATTATCCAAATATATATCCTTTACAGAAGAAAAGAGACCATTCAAGACGTTCTTGCTCCATTTATTCTTTTCCCATTGCAATGAATCATGATCCTTAATTACAAATTCCACATACTGTATCCATCTATCTATAGAATTGGAAAACTTATTTTTCACATCACCATAATTACTATTCTTAAGTTTATTTTTCACAAACTCATGCAAATCCGGTGTTGAGTAGGCTATCAACTCATTCTTCAATTCACTTAAGGGTTTAAAACCGGTGAATATTTTATCAAATTCTGCAAGCAACAAGCCACCATTACCCTTTGCATACATGCTTAAATGTAGTGTAAGCATGTTGCCTGTGTCGCTTTTTTCTTTCAGAGTTGTACTGATTTCCACAGCATACGCACTTTCATCATATGAAAAAATGTGACCATTAAATAGAGATGGATTTTCATATATCCCTCTCATATACTTCTGTTTTATAAAATCTGTATTTACAGTAACCTTTCCTTCATAATATTTATTCTTGTCAAACAGAAGTGATATTCTTTTTTTAGACCTACTATTATTGTACCTAAGATAGAAAGAAAGCTGATTTTGCTCATATTTTATATCTTCAAGAACCGTCTTCTCAAGATCTTCCAGAGTAAAAAGATATTTTTCTCCCCCTACATTTATAGAATAAAAGTCCACTAACCGGCCTAAATTCTCAATTGTAAACATGTTCACTTTATGTAATCTGTAAAAGCTATCAAAATCAAGCTTTGCATAATAATCAGCATTTGCTTTCCACTCAGCTTGTGCACCATTAACCATTTGATAATCGTCAGGTTTGCTCACAAAGCCGGTAAAAGTGAATTCATTCTTAAAAGGTGAACCATTTACCGTGCCTGTAACATATAGCACAAATGAGCCTTTTTGATAATCTTTCCTTTTCACTACAGCCTCAGTTATTTTTATCATTTTCCCGTTTATCTGCAGCGTCTCTTTCTGTGCTTCAACAAGTCCTAACGCAACATTTATATCTCTAGACATATCAAATCTAAAATAAGCTGCAACATCCTCTTTAGCCACAGCGGGAACTGATCCGGATTGTTCACTATGAGATTCTTCCTGTTGCCTGGGATGTCGATTCCGGGATTCAATCGGATCATTCTCACCACAAGCAACTAATAACATTATACAGACAAGAAATAATAGGCACCTTTTTATGTTAAAATTTCCTACCTTAAACAAATCACATGTCCTATCACACATAAACATTACTGTCTTTTCAATATATATTGTGCTGCGAGCCGCCCGCTATTGTTGAAGATTTCCGTACTGTCAGACAAGACCACTGCGTCGTCGAGAACTTTATAATATGTTTTGGCACCCGATGAAGGAGTAACCAGTTCAATGATGTTTTCGCCTATCATATTATATACACCGCTCTCTTCAAAAATACCATTCTCCTCACCCAGATACTCACTCCGCAAATCATAAGTTGCATCACTATTAATTTTCAATGTCGTTTTGATGCCACCACAGTCGGCACAAGGTAATATGCCTTCATAGGTGCCATAACAATCTTTGTTTTTGCTATCCACTACTCCGGCAGCACTATTTTCTTGTTGTTTATATTTCTTCCCAGATCCAACACAGCCTGATGTTACTATTATCATGGCTGCTACCAATAAATGCAATTTAATCAATTTCATAATTTAAAATATTTAACATATAATTTGAGGTTAATTATAACTCGCAAGATCATTATATACAAAGACTTATTGTAAATGCATAGCAGTATATAACGAAATTATCTTCGTCTCACTCGCTATGCATTACAATAAAATTAGAAAAAAAAGAAAACTATTTAACCGTCACATTGATAGTTCCCGTTTTCTTATCCTTATCTGTAACTGTAATAGTAGTTTTTCCTGCCTTAACTCCTCTTATGTTGACTTTATTTTCCTTGACTGATACCGTAGCAATATTGACATCTTTCGCAACGGCAGAATATGGCTGTGCACCACCTTTTACTGTTACTATACCATCTTTTCCAACACTCACAGTAATAGATTGTTTATCAAAATCCAGTCCTTTTGGAGTTTTTGGGGTCTCTTTTACAGTTCTTACAGTTACAGCAACTTTTCCTGTAACTCCCTTCCGGTCCGTAATAGTTATCATTGCTGAACCATCTTTTACACCGGTAATTACAATCGCATTTTTATCTGATTTCGCAACTGCGATTTTTGCATCACTTGATTTCGTCGTATATGGTGCAGTACCATTACTAACAGACACAGTAACCGTTTTACCAACTGCAACTTCTACTTTATTAGGACTGATTTTTAAATTGGGCTTATCATCATCCTTATCACATGATACCAATACAAAAGAAGTTAAGCAACAAATCACTAATGCCATCGATTTTAAAAAAGGTTTAGTTTTCATTTTTGATAAATTTAAATTAATAGATAAAATGCTAATGAGTACTCATAAATAAAAAAGTCAGATTTTTCTTACTTTTTCTTTGCCAGCAAAAATAATAAAGCGAAATTGTATTTGAATTATAAAATGATTTTAAAAATCTAACACCTCAATTCATATACATCTAACAATCAACACCTTAGTGTTATGAAACATTATTTTATCTCACATTGAACTAACATCTGTTCGAAAAGCATAAAAAAACAATATTATTCCAATATCAAACTTAAAAAAATATGTTTCACATTGCTAATTCTGATTATATGGTCAATCTTCATAATAGAGTGATACACTATTATAACACCGACTGTTACAGTATCCCTAACAGTGTTTGAAAAAGACCCTTTTTATGATATTTCACAAATACCATATATTCCCTATAATATTATTCTTAATTAGTGAATGAGCCATTCAAAGTAAAAATTGAATGTATTTTTAGCATATTCTATAAAAATCAAGAAAGGATGGCCAATTCAAAAAGTATTTTATCCAACAAACGGAACATTCTTTTTACAAGTTGAAGGTGGTATCACTCAACTATAATTGTGGATGATCAAAAACGTGTGTTCAAACCATACACAATAAATCTTCTATAGCACAAGATTTCTTGAACAGCAAGAGATAGGTACTCGCAAGTCCACGACAAAACGTTTTCCGAGGGGATACTGACGAACTTAAGGATATTGAAATGAGGTACCATACAAAAGTCGGTTGTTGTCACCAATATTATCTTAAAATAACTCATCTACAAAAGCTATGTGTTGTGACATCGTATTGTTAAAAAAACATTGTCATAAACGTCTGACGTCTCTTGATAGATTTACTTTTAGAGGGTATCATATAGCTATCTTCCATATCGTTTCGAGTCGCTTTCTGTACTCATTTGATATCATTCAGGCCATACTCTTGAACATTCACTCATGCAATAGGGGCACTTAAGTTCTAATAAATAGATTATCTCGCTAGCAGTCTCATCTCTCACCACACAGCTAGATTTATTATAAAGTTAAATTCAATGCTCGTGCAAACGGCTGTTTGTTCTGATTTAATGTACTCTTTGTTTGAAGGCACAAAGATATAATGAGTATCTAATATTCAAATAAACTTTGTTTTAAGACTTTTTATGACACAAACAAATACGAATGATTTGAAAAATAAATTGATTCTCTTTCATAAGATGTTCTTTCCTATAAGTTAATAAAAAAAACACTTTATATAATTTTTTTTCTCTTCATTTTTTCGAAAAGCCCCAGTCTTCCATTTTTTATAGAATATCATTTACATATTCCTATTTTTTCCATCCATGCATTATATACCTCATTTTTAGGTGAAGTTCACCCACTCTCTCCTCTTATTTTAGTCAGATTATGCTGCCGTTCTTTTTTTTTCTTCGTGACCTTTTCAATCATACATACCGCATTGAACGTATGTACTCCAAAGAAAATCCAAAATATTTCCACTTCCCTGTTTCTGGCTTTTTATTCTGGTCTGTAAATAATATTATTTCTACATTTTAAAACTTCCTTTCAATCTGGTAGCACTTTCATGGCTGAGTTCTGACCATCAAATCTTACGAAATGGAGCAATTTAGATAGCTCAGACCTTGTACTTAAAGAAGTGTTTTGTAAAACTTTTTAAATTGATATTATTAGTGTAGCTTGAATCCGCAGCAAGTACCTTAATCCTAACTTTGATCAGTTGTTGTAAATGAATACAGTCTTTCAAATGTATTACTTCGTTAAAAGCCGTAAAGGAGATATGTTCTATAAAGGAGATTTCATCTATCTGTATACTGTTGACTTTGCCTCCGAATTAAACGGATTTGTTTTTTCTTGCCTTAATAATAGTCTGGAGGGACTAAATATTAAGGAAATTTGCTAATTACTGACGAATCACATTAACGATTTAGGATTGGTTAGTGAATGAAGAGGGGCAATCTGAACACCACTAAATAACTGGTAACGAATATTACTAGTTAAATATTTAATCAGTTATGAATATGAAAAGTTGATATAGGACTTCAAGACTACCAAGGCCATTTTATTTTCAGGAGAAAAAAATAACTTTTACCCCCCCCAAAAAAAAAGGAGAGGATGTCAAGCATCTGTTGGGTTATTCCCAAGAAAGTGAACAGAGTATGGAAGCTGCTGATTTATTCGTTACAACTTTGACGATAATTTTTAAGCATATCGAGCGGTGTAAAATCTACCTAAACAAAACACGATTTCTTTTATATCTTTATCGTGTATTTTTATTTTAGATTTTCATCGGTTGGATTTAACCGATTGAAGAATAAACTTTTAGCAGAGTATTTGAGAAATAGAGGTAACGAATTAGCAACCGTGCAAATTTCAGCGATTTGCGGTGCTATGTTGTCAAATAACTCTTTGTAAATACAAATAAAATATTTAGTACAATTTTGAAGACATCATTAATAACCTTATTTATATCCATACACCTTTGGTTTGTTTCCCTATATTTATTGATAATCTTTTATTCACATATTTGGTAAATATTTCAATCTACGTAGATTTTATAACTAATAGAGTATAAACAATACAAGCTATTCCAACAAATAAAGCTACGGCAGAGCATTTGGTAAATATTGTATCTTTATTTTTAATACCATACATAAGCCCAATAATAGCACATAAAGGAATACCGACAGGAATAATCGTCAGAAACCAAATGAGTATTTTATGATACCCATTGCTGTTAATACTTTGTTTTTCAAATTACTCATAGCTACCATTCTCATTGCTTGTTACTCTTCGCATCTCTTTCTTTATTCATCAACCGCCAAATAGCTTTCTGATATTTCAACTTGGCGAACATCTCGTCATCTTGGTTATCTATCTTTAAGGTCATTACCCGAATACTTGGGGCAGTGGGATATCGGCTTCTCACTATATCATCCACTAGAAACCCGCATAGTCCGGTAGCCGGTTCTGTAAACAAGAAACCTTGAAACATGAGATTAATATAGTCTGCATTTTCGCAAAGATACGCCTTGTACCTCTTATATGTATCCAACTTCATATAATCTTCTGCACGGCTGCTGAAATTTGGCTTGGCAATTTCTTCGCATAAGGCAGATTCTAATTTGCTGTAGGTGGCAGTATCTAAATCTCCCCACCAATAATGATCTTCGGGATTGACCGACATATCCACCCATTCAGAAGCCTCCCAGTAGTCTATCGCAAACACAATTGAATCGGCTTTCTCTTTGGATGAGTAATAGATGGAATCTTTCTCCCAACCTTTGAATATACTTTCAATAGAATCTATTTTCTCTTTCCTAATTTTATTATATATGTTTTTTAAATCGTAGCCATGAGGTAACGATATTTGAAAAACACCGTTTTCAATTCTTGCATTCACCTTTGGATTTGTGATTACCGTATCGTCAAGTACAAAAGCTATATGTTTGCCAATTGCCTTTTCTGTTTCTTTTGCCCATTTTTTTAGTTTATGCTTGCTTATTTGCCCCACAATTACGCATGTCCCATTTTCATCAGAATCCATTCGTAACGAAACAAAATCTTTTACTGTTACAATAGACTCTTTAGCAATACTGTCTTTTTGCTGTGATAGGATGTGATACCATCCATTCTCATAGTGGGTTTTATGTATTTGATTACAGGAAGCGAAATAAGCAATTAAAATAAGTATTCCGAATAAATTCTTTTTTTGCATGTTCTTATATAATAAAAAAATAAACTGTTATCTGTTCCTGAATTGTATCCGTCAGATATATTTAAAGCATTATGTTTCAAATTAGCTACTTCTCCAAATATATAAGCAAAAGTAGATTGTTTGCCTTTTTAAGAAGACTGTTCAAATCTGTTTTGATATTGTTTTTCTTGATCACAACTTATAAGATGGATTGTGTATAGTTATTTCATCTCGCCAAGCATATTCCTTGTTTTATCCATATAATTACTGAAATGCGCCTTTACCTGTCAAAAATATATTACCGTAAATAATGTACCGTTTTATCCCAAAAGATTTAAAAACAGTTCTTTATTTACTATTTTTGCAGATTTGATACGTGATTTGAGCCGTGATTTTCGAGCATATACGTTAGCCACCGTATCCTTCATGAATAAGCTAATTACTTGTGGTGAGAATCCTACAAAAATATAGCATAACAGCCTGGTGTCAGAAGTTTTCATGGTCGGAAAATCTTCCTTGAGCTTGTACATGGCATTGTCATGACAAGTGTTTACGATTTTTTCCAATTCTTGCAGTATTTCATTGCTTTCTGCAAAATCTGTAATTATCTGCTTTACTTCATTAAATATGACTGACTGTTGCGATGTTGTATTTTCACGTTCATAGTAGGTCTTTCCAAGTTTATCGACAATGTCAAAGCGTGAAGCAGCCAATCCTCTTAAATAACTTTCCGTAGTCTGCTGTTCTTTCACGCGTTCAGTAAGAGCCTTGTACTCGGAATTGGCTTTCTCTGTCAATAACAAATAATGGTTGGTACGATCACGTTGCATGCGTAAACGTTGGCGGACGATATACCAGGCAATTCCAATAATAAAAAAGGTAGCGGCTGCTATAGCTATTTCCCAGACAGTCCGGTTTTTCATTCTGTATTGGGCGAATTTTGTTCGCTCTTTAAAATAGTCCCGCTCGACCATACCGGCGGAGAATTGCATGTTTGAGCGCATTATTGAATCGTTCAAGTAGATATAGCGATGTACATTGTCCGTTGCTTTTTCAAAATTTTTAGCCTGCGCTTCGATATGGTATGCAGTGTATTGTAGTTCTGCCATGTCGCAAATATCAGTAGTGTGCGCCTTTGCAAGCTCCAGATAATACCGTGCACTGTCTATATGATTCTTCAAAAGACTTACATCTGTCAATGTGTGATATCCATATACCGTATCCTGTCGGGCGGAAAGTTCGATTCGCTGTAACAGGTCATTGGATATATGCCGTTTGGATATCACATATAGTGATGCAAGATTAGTAAGGCTGACTTCTATCAGATTACTGTTATTATGTTCATCGGCCAAGTCAAGAGCCGCCGAATACAGCCTTATTGCTTTTTCTATATCTTTTGAGTGAAAAGTAGCGGCTGCCATGTCAAGGGTTGCCTTTGTCTCCTCCTGGATATCACCCGATTGGCGGAAATTATTTCTGGCTTCGTGGAAATAATGATATGCCCGGCTGTAGTTCATTTGTTTATAATATACTTCACCGATCTGTCTGTATAAAAGCCCTTTGTAATAAGATTCATCGGTATCTGTCAGTTTCTCTTCTATTTTGAGAAAAAGACGTAATGCTCCCGGTTTATCACCTGTGCGTAATTTAATTCTTCCCCAATAATATAGAGTTTTACACTGGTGACGTAAATCTTTGGGGTAATGTTTATAATATTGCCAAGCCTGGCGGATCAATGAATCGTCAGTAACTTTCATTTGTTTTTTTTCCAAAGCTTCGGAATAGAGCAATGCATATCTGGCCTGTTCAGCCCGGTTGCCTTCTGGTTTGAGTTTTTGTAGTATTGCTAATGCACTATCCGGGTTGTTCTGCATTAGCTTTTCAGCCTCACTAAGGCGAGGGGTCTGTTCCCTGTTATAACAACCTGTAAAATAGAGAATAGCTGATAGTCCAATTATAATCTTACATTTCATATTGCGAATATAATAATGTGTTTTATTTTTTGCATGGGCGATTAGGAATATTTTACCAATATAAATTATTCTTTAACTTATATGATTATCGCTCGCTATTTATATATATTTTTTATTGGGCCTAACAATATATAATTGCTTATTAGCATATTATATAATATGTATAATCGTAATAGTACAAAATAGCAGTAAGTTATTGCTATTCAGAGTAAAAGTATCAGTTCACTCGTTGTTGTTAAAAAATAAACTTGACTACCCTAAAGGTGTAAGTGTAAGTGCTTTTTTGAATTTTATCAAGGGTGTTAGATATGTGTTAGATTATTAATTGAACCATTTTTGCAAACTACTGATTATAAGTAAAATAAAAATCAATGTATTAGATTTATTCTTTTGTCCTACAACTAAAAAGCTCTGCAATCTTTTTACTTTTGCATTCGAAAAAAATAAAACAATAGATTATGAAGAAAATTGCTATTTTATTAGTTTTTACTTTGGGAACATTTATTGTAAATGCCCAATCAGTTGTAGAAGGAACAAAGTTTATGGACAATTGGTCTGTAGGAGTGAATGCAGGAGCAGTTACCCCTCTCACTCACGCCTCTTTCTTTAAAGGGATGCGTCCCGGTTTCGGAGTTGGAATATCCAAACAATTAACTCCTAGTTTTCGGTTTGGAATTTCAGGGAATGGGATATATCAATACAACTCCGAGTAAAACAGCTTTTGATGTTTTAGATGTCAGCTTGTTAAGTAAAATTAACTTAATAAATCTATTTGCAAGCTATCGGGGCAAACCTCGTTTGTTTGAGATAGAAGCTATTGCCGGAATGGGGTGGTTGCATTATTATGTAAATGGTAAAGGAGATGACAATTCATGGTCTACCCGTCTCGGATTGAATCTTAATTTCAACCTCGGTGAAACAAAAGCATGGACATTGGGAATTAAGCCCGCTATCGTATATGATATGCAAGGTGATTTTAATCAGGCAAAGAGTCGTTTCAATGCAAACAATGCAACATTTGAACTGACTGCCGGATTGACTTATCACTTCAAGATGAGTACTGGGAATCATTACTTTACTAAAGTAAAAGTCTACAATCAGAGCGAAATTGATGATTTGAATGTTGCTATTAATGTACTTCGCGAACAGGTGGGCAGTCGTGACAGAGAACTAAACAATGCTAACCAAAGAATTAGCGGTTTGCATAAAGAGTTGGAAGAATGTCGTACAAAGGTCGTTCCCATTGAAACAGTAGTCAAGACTGCCCGCGTTCCGGAATCTATCATTACTTTCAGACAAGGTCGCTCATCAGTGGATGCATCACAGCTACCGAATGTGGAACGTGTAGCCTCCTACATGAAGAAATATCCCGATTCAAAAGTCATTATTAAAGGGTACGCTTCTCCAGAAGGCAATGTTGAGATCAACGCAAAAATTGCTACCGCACGTGCAGAAGCTGTAAAAACAATCCTTGTTAATAAATACAAGATTAATACGTCTCGTATTACTGCCGAAGATCAGGGAGTAGGTGACATGTTTACCGAACCGGATTGGAACCGTGTAAGTGTATGTACTATCGAAGATTGATGTAATAAGAATATTTGGAGTTGTTGAAGGTAAATAAAAAAGGAAGCCCGAAATCTGAGGGCACTGAAAAAGTTCTTTTTCTCCGTTAGCTCCTCTTCTTATGAATTGGCTCCAAAGTTGCATGGCGTATGATAAATTTCATTTGCATGCAACTTTTCCTTATATTGGTAGTGAGTAATCGTCTATTGGTATACATGCACGCTGGCAACGACACTCTCAAAGGAGACTTTGAAAGAATGCAACTTCAGTCCGCTTTTCCCATCTGCTCCGACTACGGCTCGGAGGCTATCGTCCTTCTGATCTTTGACCAAAAGAACTTCTTGGTCTTTGATTTTTTTGCTCATATTACTATGTATTTAATGACGTCAGTAGCGGTTTACAGACAAAAGTAAACAAAAAAAAGTGAGTGCTAGAGATTGTAAATAAGTGAGTATTTGTAGCTTTGATATGATTAGGAGTAGCATATTGAAAGTTATAAATTTCATTTGCTGAATTACCATAAATGGGGAATGGTAAGTAAAAAAATCATCATTTTAAGGTATTGCAACCGAAAAAATATGTGACTAATTTTGCGTTATAAAATAAAGAATTATGTTCTGACCTATGCAAACAACGAAGGATTATATACGTAAGCTATTGCTGGAAACAGCGCAGAAAGCTTTTTTCGAAAAGGGCTTCAAGTCGGTGTCTATGCGTGAGATTTCTAAGTTGTCGGGCATTGGTCTGAGCAATATATACAATTACTATCCCTGTAAGGACGATTTACTGGTTGATGTGTTGCGTCCTCTTTTGGCTGCTATGTACAGGATGCTGGAAGATCACAACCGACCGGAGAATTTCTCCCTTGACATATTTATCTCAGATGAATATCATCGTGCATCTTTGCAGGAGCTTATGGGCATTATAACTCGTTACCGAAGTGAATTAAATTTGCTGTTTTTCTCTACGCAGCATTCTCGCCTCAAAGATTATTTGGAAGAGTGGATTGAGAAGAGTGCCACAATAGGGATGGAATATATGGAAAAGATGAGAAGACTCCATCCGGAACTACATACCGATATTTCTCCGTTCTTCATGCACTTCACCTGCTCTTGGTGGATTAATATGATGAAAGAGGTGGTGCAACATAAGGAACTTTCCTGCGAAGAGATAGAGTGTTTCATCAGTGAGTATATTCGCTTTAGCACGGGAGGATGGAAGAAACTCATGAATGTAAAGAATGAAAGATGAAGGCAGAACTATTGAAACATCCTGTCTGTCAAGAGATAACTAATCAAAACATCCGTTTCTCGTCTTGTCTGCAATGCAAGCCTTGCGGAAATGATTGTACGATTGTAAACAATCGAATCTCTTTTGTATTTGATTCCGAGACAATAGGCATCAGCTACCTTCTGCTCGACTCCACACCTATAGCCTGCATGGACAGATGCTGCAATCTTGTCAGGCAGCGTTTCGTTTGATGCAGGAGTTGGAACGCCGAGTCATTCCAGAAGAATCACTAAATAATAATCAGCATATGAGTATCATCAACATCATCAGCAACGACGAATTAACACTCGTACAAGGAGTCAACGGGCTTTTCTTCTGCGAGGAGTCATGGGTTACGCAAAGCAGGGCAGTCTCCCGTATCGGAAAGGTTTTGCCCAAAGAAATTATTGGGACGAAAGATCAAAGTACCAACATCGTACATCCGCAGACTGACCGAACTAAACTTAGTTGCCAAAAGCATGAAACGTCTTATTTCTAAATCTAACTGTTTCTCCTACCGAGCGAGCCGCCTGCAAAGAGCGGCTCGCTTTGCTTCTGAACAAAACAAACTTTTGTTCTCTTTTGACGCACTAACTTCCAATCCAGCATAGCCATGTCTCAACCAGTACTTATAGCATTTTTCCTAACATCGTTTGCCGGTATATCCACAGGGATAGGCAGTGCGATTGCATTTTTTGCTAAGCGCACCAATACTTCATTCCTTTCTCTTTCATTGGGATTTTCAACAGCAGTAATGATTTATATGTCTTTCGCCAATCTGTTTGCCTCTTCTTTGCAGACTCTTGCCAATATACATGGCAAGGACGACGGAACTCTTCATTCCACACTTTCTTTTTTCGGGGGAATCGTATTGATTCTACTTATTGATAAGCTAATTCCTCACTACGAAAATCCACACGAAATGCATCGGGTGGAAGAAATGAGCTTAAAGGAAGAACGAAAGACTGAAATAAAGCCTCAATTATTACGCGTCGATGTAGTGACAGCCTTGGTGCTGGCAATACACAATTTCCCGGAAGGTATGGTTACGTTTCTTGCAGCATTGAAGGATATAAACATTGCTATACCTATTGCCTGTGCCATCGCCATACATAATATACCCGAAGGCATTTCCGTCTCCGTTCCGATCTATTATGCTACAGGTAATCGTAAACGGGCCCTTTGGCTTTCATTTCTATCGGGATTGGCCGAGCCGGTAGGAGCCGTCATCGGCTATCTTATCTTGGCACCATTCCTCAATGACCATGTTTTCGGCGTTATTTTCGGGATGATTGCCGGTATCATGGTATTTATCTCGCTTGATGAGTTACTACCCGCTGCCGAAGAATACGGTAAGCACCATCATACTATCTATGGTTTGGTAGCAGGCATGGCGGTTATGGCACTCAACCTGCTGATGTTGTGTTAGCAAGACTAAGTAATATAAAAAACATAAGTAAAAAAAAGAAAGAATATGAACACTTCTCACTCCTGCCGTTGTCACGTGCATGATGCCCACAAAGAGCATTCTTGTGTCCACGCACATTGTCACCATTATCATATGTAGCCCCAAAGTGGAAAGCTATTTCTCGTCACGCTGCTGAATGTGTTGAAATGAATGAACTTACCAATAACAAACGATATGAAAATAGAAAGAATCAATGACTGGTTTGCCCGTCAGGGCAGATGGATGGTACAAAAACGATGGCTTGTACTAAGCTTGTTTATCCTCGTCTTCGCCATAGGATTTACAGGGTTAAGATATTTCAAGGTGAGTGCTTCGTGGGAAAACTACTTCCTCGAAGACGACCCGATGCTTGTCAAGACCAAAGAATTCAAGGATATATTCGGCAATGACAATTTTGCCGCCGTACTGACCCAATGCGACAATTCGTTTATGAAAGAGAACTTAGAGCTCATCCGCGAACTCACGAACGAAATGATGGATAGCATTTCATACGCCGACAAAATCACTTCGCTCACTGACATCGAATTTATGGTAGGGAATGAAGAAGGAATGACTATCGAGCAGATAGTGCCTGACCTTATTCCCACTGATGCGGCAAGTCTGGAAACGATACGTCGCAAAGCCTATATGAAGCCACATATTGCCGAGCGGCTTGTCTCCAAAGATGGTACGCTCTCGTGGATTATTCTCAAGTTGCGTACCTTTCCTAAAGATTCAGTGTGGAATAAAGGTAAGAATGCCGTTTCTCCTGAAGTGCTAACGGGGAATGAGCTGGAGCATATCATCACTAAAGACAAATACCAAAAGCTCCATCCCAAAGGCACAGGCTTGCCCTACGTTACCGCCATGAAGATGAAATGGATTGGCAAAGAGATGCCCCGTGTGATGGGCATTGCCGCACTCGTTTCCATTCTTATTTTGTTACTCATAACACGCTCCCTACGGGGCGTTGTCGTTCCACTTATCACGGCGGCAGGCTCAATTGTGATTGTGTATGGACTGTTGGGATATGTCGGCATGACGATAGACAGCGGTATGATGATGATACCTATGCTGTTGGCGTTTGCCGTCTCGATAGCCTATAACATACATATCTTTTCCTATTTCAAACGGCAATTCCTTCTACACGGAGAACGTCGACGAGCCGTAGAAGAGACCGTGGGTGAAATGGGCTGGCCTGTGTTGTTCAGTGCACTCACCACCTTTGCCGCCCTGCTGTCGTTTCTCGCTATTCCGATGCAGCCCATGCGGTTCATTGGTATCGCTACCTCCTCGTGCGTGATGCTGGCTTTCTTCATTGCCATTACACTGATGCCCGTGCTGTTGAGTTTTGGCAAGAACGGCAAACCTCATCCCAAAGTGCAGGAAACCGGCGGACGGTGGCTCGACCATCAACTGGGGCGTTTGGGAGAAAGCGTACTCCGGCATGGCACATTGATCCTATGGATTGCAGGGCTGCTTACCGCAGCACTCATTTATCAATTCACCAAGATAGAGACCGCCTTTGACATAGAACGCACCATGGGACGTAAAATAGCCTATGTAAACAATCTGCTGGAAGTAGGTGAAAGCGAACTGGGATCCATCTACACCTACGACGTCATGATAGACCTGCCCGAAGACGGCTTGACAAAATCGCCGGCAATGCTTGTACACTTAGACTCTCTGGCACAAAAGGCCGAAGGCTATAAGCTAACCAAGCGAACGACTACAGTGCTGAATATCCTAAAAGACCTGAATCAAACCCTGCACGAAGGAGATGCGGCTTATTATCGTATTCCGACGAATCCGGAAGAGGTGGCACAACTGCTGCTCCTTTACGAGAATGCAGGCGGTAGCGAAGCGGAATATTGGATCGATTACGACTATCGACGTTTGCGCCTGATGGTGGAGATCAGCAGTTTTGACTCCGGCGAGGTAGAACGAGAGTTGAACGATATTGCAGCCAATGCCGCCAGGCTCTTCCCCGAAGCTTCTGTCACTACAGTGGGTAGTATTCCGCAATTTACCGTGATGATGCAGTACGTGGCTCGCGGGCAGATGGTTTCATTTGCCATCTCTCTCCTTATTATCGGCATCCTAATGATGTTGGTCTTTGGCAGTGTACGCATCGGGCTTATCGGTTTGATACCCAATATCACTCCGGCTTTGGTGGTCGGCGGACTGATGGGATGGCTGGGCTACCCGTTGGATATGATGACCGCAACCATTATGCCGATGATCCTCGGTTTGGCTGTCGACGACACCATTCACTTCATCAACCACGGGCATTTGGAGTTCGACCGTCGAGGTAATTATCGGGATGCCATTCTCCGCTCGTTCCGTACGATCGGGACACCAATCATTCTGACCAGTGTCGTGATATGTGCGAACTTCGCTATTTACATGACTTCCGAAGGCCTCTCTTTTATACACATGGGTCTGCTCTCCGTAGCGGGTATCGTATCGGCACTCGTGGCCGACCTCTGCGTTACACCCGTGTTATTCCAAAAGTTCCGGTTATTCGGGAAAGAGATAGAAACCAATGAAACAATCAATTAATATGAATACATTAAAGAAACTTCAATTTTACATGGGCAAACGCAAGGTGCTTATGCCCATAGCCCTGACACTGTCGGGATTAAGCGGTCTGCTCTCGCTTATGCCATTCATCTTCATTTGGCTTATCGTACGCTCGCTACTATTGACTGGCAGCGTTGCCTCAGGAATCCCTATCAACGTCTATGCATGGTGGGCGGTAGGCACAGCCGTTGCCGGCCTTGTCATTTACTTTGCCGGGCTGATGCTTTTGCACTTAGCGGCGTTCCGGGTAGAAACCAATATGCGACGTACGGCTATGAGAAAAATCATGCAGATGCCGCTTGGCTTCTTCGACCGGAATACCAGCGGACAGATGCGTAAGATTATTGATGAAAATGCTTCTGAAACCCACACGTTTGTCGCACATCTCTTGCCCGACCTGGCGGGGAGTTTTATAGCCCCGCTGTCGGTTATAATATTGATCTTCGTCTTCAACTGGCAACTTGGTCTGGCGTGCCTGATCCCCCTCACGGCGGCTGTCTTCATCATGACACGGATGAATACAACTGCTCAGAAGGCGTTCCAAAATGAATACCTCGGAGCACAAGAGCATATGAGCAGCGAAGCGGTGGAATACGTACGTGGTATTTCGGTGGTGAAAGTGTTCCAGCAAACGATATTCTCTTTCAAACGTTTTTACGACAGCATCATCGCCTACCGGGATTTAGTTACCAAATACACGCTGGGTTGGCAAAAGCCGATGTCACTCTACACGGTGGCCATCAATAGCTTTGCTTTCCTACTTGTCCCCGTAGTCATATTGCTTATCGGCAACAAAAGCGAAAACATTGCCCCCATCATCACCGATATGTTCCTGTATGTGCTGATTACTCCGGTGATAGCAACCAATGTGATGAAAGTGATGTATCTGCAACAAGATATGTTTCTGGCAGATCAAGCCATAAGCCGGGTGGAAAACCTGACGAGTAGCGAACCACTCCCAATAGCCGAAAATCCGGAGAAAATCACCGCTTGCGATGTGACATTCGAGAACGTTTCGTTTGCCTATCCCAATGCCGGTCAAAATGCCGTAGACGGTATCAGCTTCCACCTCCCCGAAGGGAAGACTTTTGCCCTTGTGGGGCAATCGGGAGGAGGGAAGACCACCATTGCCCAACTCATTCCCCGCTTTTGGGACGTATCAGCAGGTAGTGTGACGATTGGCGGAATAAATGTGAAAAACATTGCCAAAGACAACCTGATGAACCACATCGCTTTCGTCTTCCAGAATACAAAACTCTTCAAGACCTCTTTGCTGGAGAACATCAAATACGGTAATCCGGCAGCGAGTGATGAAGCCGTGCAACGTGCCATAGACCTTTCCCAAAGTCGGGAGATCATCGACCGGCTACCCAACGGATTGAACACGAAGATAGGAGTAGATGGAACATTCCTTTCGGGAGGGGAACAGCAACGCATTGTCTTGGCCCGGGCCATCTTGAAAGATGCGCCGATTGTTGTCCTGGACGAAGCAACAGCTTTTGCCGACCCCGAAAACGAACACCTGATACAAAAAGCCCTGCACGAGCTGAGAAAAGGAAAGACAGTGTTGATGATCGCCCATCATCTGACTAGCGTACAGGATGCCGACAAGATACTGGTGATAGCACAAGGCAAGATTGCCGAAGAAGGCACACACAGCGAGTTGATAGCCCGAAACGGCATCTATAACAGCATGTGGAATGAATATCAACGAACCGTGACATGGACGGTATAAACCTCAGGAGACAACATTATGAATATTAGTAAATATTTTCAACACAGATTCACCTTATCGGAAGACGGGGCAAAGACCTTTATAAAAGGGGTTATAGCTTCTCTTTTTCTCAACCTGGCACTGATGCTGCCGGTAATCTTCATCTTTCTGTTCATCACCGATTACCTGCACCCTGTTATCCAAGCCGGGAACAGCACGACGCACGGGCTCTGGTACTACGTGCTGACGGCTCTCTGTTTTATGACGGTACTCTTTGTGATTGCGATGATACAGTACAAGAGCACCTACACGAAAATCTATA
>OHSP01000356.1_pt1 | contig 26132 bp, 24 predicted proteins | sample 1578711 | NCBI WGS metagenome assembly OHSP01 (sample SAMEA3879584, study PRJEB24766) | human gut metagenome | biome: human-associated habitat; feature: feces | place: USA | collected 1985/1987
ATCAAGTCTTGGAGGATACGACTATGATGAAATTGCTTTCCTGCCGCTACAACATTGACACCAACCGGGTAGAAACCCGATTCAAGGATGGCACCATCGTTGCCATCGACTGCATCGCTACGGAGGACGAATACGGCAACACCCCGGCACAGCAGGCAGAGCTGGACTGGCTGCTGTATAACAAGCCCTTGGAGTACGCACAGATGGTGCTGAGAGGGAAGATGGAGCGTTATCTTTCTCTCGGCTGCGACCACGGCAGGCTGGAAGATTGAGCCTTAGAAAACGCGCGGCGCGCGTTTCGGCGCGCGATTGACGATTTCTGTTTTTATCGAATTGCAGTCATTTTCCGCTCTCTCCCGAGAAAATCGCGCGTTTCTTTGCGCGTAATAATCGCGCGGCGCGCGTTTTTATCGCTGATTTTCTTTTAAGCAGTATCTTCTTCCGCGCCCTGCTCCTTCTACTTCAATCTTCCCTTCTTCTACAAGCTTTCGGAGAATACGGTATACCTGATCTTTTGTGTATCCGCACAGCTCTTGAGCTTTCTGATTCGTAATCGACGGCTTATGCTTCAGATATTCAAGAATCCGGTCCTTTGCCTGAATCTGGATGACCGTCTTATCCTGCACATAGGCCACATCGGTTTTCACCGTTTCGTAGACCTTGAGGGACAGCATATAGGTCTTGCCGTTTAGTTCCAGAAGCCCCTCGTCCCGGAGACTGTTCAGAACCTTGTGGGCATTGTCATCGGTTTCCTGAATCGTCTTTGCAGCCTGTTTCAGGGTGATTTTCTGGTGCTCCCGCAGATAGTGCAGAATCATCAGCTCCGACAGCGTGAACATCTTGGACCGCTTATCCTGCGTCTCTGCGATAAAACGCACGAAACTCTGGTTCTCCATTGTGCTGCGAAGGGTCAGCCGGACAGAGTTGGGCGTGCTGGCGTACTCCGGGTAGGGTTTGCCCTCGGTGAGCATACTCTGGAACATGATGTCCACGCCCTGCCCGGAACGCTGCACATACTTCAGGTGTTGAAGGGTCATGGCGATCAGCTTATTCCGGGGAATGGACTGGTGGGTGATGATGTTGCTTTCGTTGATGTCCCCCGGAAAGCCGCCGGGGTTCTCAATCACGATCTTTGTGGGGTAGTGCTTGACGTAGATCGGTGCCATGTCCTCATAGGAGCGATGCGCCAGCGCATTCAGCAAAGCCTCCTGAAAAACCGCTTCGGTGAAATCATACACCTCCAGCCGGAACAGCCCCACCTGCACATTGGTCAGGCGGTTATAGGTGCGGATGCGCTCGGTCAGCTTATCCAGAATCGAGATCACCGGCTCCTGCATATCCATGCGGTTGTCGTATTCCGTCTGCGCTTCGTCGCTATAATGGAGGTAGATCACCTCTGCCTGCGGCAGCAGCCGTGCAAGGGAAGCCGCCTTGCCCACAAACAACAATCCTGCCACCGTTACACGCACTTCGTCCTTGTCCATGCGGATCAGGTTCAGGTTGTCCAGAAAGGTAGTATCTGCCAAATCCGGCAGGGCAGAGCCTGCATCCCGAATCCGCAGCTTCTATTTCAGGCGGTACACTTCCAGCAGGTCAATGTCGCTTTCGGTTGCGCCTTCCACGATCTTTGCCGAAAAATCCGGGTTATCGGCAGGGGAGTACACATCGTTTGCCGGGTAGTCGGGCTTTGTCACGTTCCCCAGCCTTCTGTAATAGATGCCGCCGGTGGTGGCAACATGAGAGTTGGATTTCTCCACCGATACCACCAGCACCACACCGTCAGAGGTTTCCACCGGCTCGATTTCGGTAAACAGGCTGGGCCGGGTCATATCGTAAATGGCTTCCATCAGCGCCTGCGGGTCGCTCTTGGGGCAGCCCGTAATGGTGCCGTCATCCTCCACGCCAAACAGCAGAACGCCGCCCTTTGTATTTGCCAGCGCAACCGCACTTTTCACCGCAAGCTCTTTCCGCTGCCGGTAGTCCTTGCACTTCACCCACGACTTAAACTCCTGCCGGGTGCTTTCCCCGGCAGCAATCATTTTGCGGAGCGCTTGTTCGGTCATGGTGGGGGTTTCCTCCTTTGTTAAAACATATATGCTGTCAATTTAAAAAGCCGCAAGCCGAAACAAACCGTTGGTACGCTTCTTTTTTTGTTGGATCATTTTCCAAGTACACTTTAATATTTGTTCCCTTTTCCAATAAAATTTGGGACAGCTCCTGATCATCTTGAAGAACTTGTTGCATCTTAAAATAATTTGCCACATCTTCCTTACTAAAACTAAAGGGCAAATCTTTATAATGAAACACATTGTTAACTGCAAGTTCTCGAAAGTCATTTAGGCGTTTTTCTTCCAAATAGTTTCCAGATTCATCCATATAATCGCTTAGATGTTGATTGGCTATAACGCTTGAGCGCTCTTTCAAAATATTAACCTTGTCGACCATAGATTTATCTTTTAAATCGTTTCCATTAATGTCACTACTCGTTAAGGTCAAATTATAAATAGCAGAATGGCCTACTGATCCATCATCGTTTAATAAATGTTCGATTGTCAACTTACTTTGATCTAAGACCGTATCTCTTTGCAACGGTGCATATAAGCAACAAAGAACATATTTTACCAGCTTTCCATTGGTCTTATACGTAGAGTTTTTATTTGAATAATGCAACGCCGGTGTTGTAAAGACCAATTCGTTTATTGATCTGTCGGAAAGATATCTTGAAAGATCTACAAATACATTCGATACAACAAATTTAAAGTCCAATTCCGACTTTACATGGTACACTTCATAGGCTGCCTTAGCAATAGAATTTTCTGTTTTATTACTCGTATATGAGCATGCATGGAATAAGAAGAAAAAATTTCTCAAATTATGAATAGCGATATTTTTCTCATCGTCAGTGATTATCCCTCGACTATGAACAACTTCAATTGCTGCTAACAATGATCTTGCTTGTTGTGTCCTTTTTATATCAAAATACTCTATATCAGATCCACTAGGTCCAGACGCAATGGACTCATAACATCCTGCATACTCTACAAAATCATCTAAAAACTTAGACAGATCGTCAATAGGGATTTCTTCTTTAATCAGCTTATATACCATATCAGAATTTTCTGCTTTCTTTCTAATATAGCATTTGCAGAAGTGTACAAGAAGAACATCCTCATCCGATAGTTGTTTGCATTTTTCCAAAATTGAATTCCACTTATTTTTTGCCTTGTCAACAATATCTGCTGTTCTAGGTTGGATATATTTCATCACATGGTTTTTTAAAAGCTCCATCTGCTTCAATTTTTTTCCACGAGCATTTAATACCTCAAAAATATTGTAAATCTCTTCTTCCTGTGTAGATGTGATTTCAACAAGATTTATAGAGAGCAATTTTTCTGAAAACAGAACCAGTGCATCAAAATCATAAGAAACAAGCTCGTCGTTAAAAAAAGAAAAAACCGAATAGAATTGATTATCCATCGATGGCATTTCCTTATCTATAATAGCCTGATAAAGTCCATCAATATCCCTCTGACAATCTTCACTATAAATTTTTCTTTCTCTTGTCGCACTAGAATTCAAAGATGTCAAAAATGTTGTAGAAAAATACTCAGCACGATTTTGAGACGCTTCCATATCAATAAGTTGAAAGCGATAGCACAAACACATTAATAAAATGTAAATCGTTATTAGGCGTTGTTGTCCGTCAATAATATCATACTCACTTATGCCATTAGAAACATACCCTTGTCGTTGCTTGTTTTGCTCAGTTCGATTAATTAAAACGATTGCCCCTAAGAAATGAGACCAATTTGTATCCGTACATTTAACTGTAAACTTAACATCATTCAGTAATTCAGACCAATTAACTTTTGTCCACACATATCCACGCTGATAACGTGGAACCGAGTATTTAGCCACTCTTTGAAAAATATCGCCAACCGTTCTATTCTCTGTTCCAAAACTCATATTACTTGATCCTACTTTCGTTCATCTAAAAAACCATCTATTTTCATAAATGTATTTTAAATATTTGTATAGTTTTCCTTGTTTGCATCAACAAATTTAGTCATTCGTCTAATTTTACTCGTAATCTCATCTTTCACATGGCTTTGTTCCGCTTCATCAAGAATTCGGTCATACAAGTTATTCTTTTTTTCTTCTGTATCCCGCTCACACTTTGAAACTTCATCTGCAAGATTTTGCTTCACCTGCTCAATATGCCTGTCCAGCACAGTAATTTTCGCATCAAGTCCAGCATCGCGCTTCTTTCTGAATAGAGTAAATGCTTCCTTCTGCTTTAAGAATTCGCCAATTTGCCTTTGTGCCTGAGCAATTTCATTTTGCACTCGGCTCTCAAGTTCTTTTCTCGCAGCTATAGCTTCTAAATCTATTTTGGACCATTCAGTGTTGTAGCGATCAACCAAGGATTGAACCATAGCATTTCTTTCCGCTTCTCGTTCTTCGTTAATCTGTCTTTCGCGTTCTTTTTGTTCAGCTTCCTGTTTTTCTTTAAGCCGTCGCTCCTGTTCCTTTTGTTCTGCTTCTTTTCGTTCGATTTCTTCTTGCTGTCGCTTGATTAATAGCCTTTCTTTCTCTGCCTCACGTTTTATCCTTGCCTGTTCCGCTCTTTCTTCGGGTTCTTTCTGTATCTGACGGTTTTGGTATTCTTCATAGTTAATTACACGCTCATAAACATCTTCAACAATTTCTTTGTTTCTTCGAATTTGATTTATGATTTTATTGTCTTCACACCAAAAAGAAAAGTCCATTCTTGATGATTCTTCTTTTTCTGGCATAATTCTCCACCAGTCTTCTAGATGTTTAAGTGTATTTTTATAATCATATATTTCATTCTCTATTCCATTAATTTGTTGTAACTGCGAAATTTCTTTGATTTTGATTCTTTCACTGGTACTAAAGCTTTCAATGACATCTTTAATTTTCAGAAATACGATTTGCTCTTGCTCAAACAAATAACACACTTTCCAATAAAGCAAATTGATTTCTGATGCCTTTACTGTAGTTGTCCCTAAAAATCTTACCACATCAGTTCCTGCATCCCACAGTGTAGATTGCAACTCACTGCCAATTACATTTAAAAATGCAACCAGTCGATTTGTATATGAAAGCTTTTCAAATAAAACTCTCTTGTCATCAAGAGATGCTCCATCCAAATTTTTTAAATCGCTACAATAGTTTGAATAAAAGGATACCATGTCTCATCTTGAAAATTTGGGGGATCAAGCCATATCCAAGCAGATTTAAATTCATGATGTTGGATTGTCTTCAATTCTGGCAATAGCGTATCATCGAACGTATGACTTTCTTGCTTCTTCAGTTCGTCTTGTATCCTCTTGTTTAATTCATGTTCGTAGTTTTTCTGTTTTTGAACATATTCTTCATAATTCGTAGGTGCTTTGTTTTCTTCATGTGAACCACCAATTTTTGAAGTTTTTTCATCTTCTTCGGGCATATAATCTGCAATATTCCAGAATTTCACCCTTAACTTTTTCGCTTCGACTCGTGCTTGCTTAGTCAATTCCGAATTGCTCATAATGACAGCCACATCACAATCATAATAGGACGCCCCTGTATAAGCTTCCTGCACTGCTTTGTTCGGAATCTGCCCCTGATAGAGTTTGCACTGAACGCCAAACCGAATTCCGTTCAGCTCCGCAATAATATCAACACCATGGTCACCAGAGCCAGAGGTCACATCTGCCTTAGTAAAACTTTTTTTCAACAGACAGTCCGCACAATAACGCTCAAAGTCCCAACCGCTCATCGAAGAAAAATCCATGATTGACCTCCCGAATCGTTGACATATTTCAAGTTGAGTATAGCACACTTGTCCCTAGTGCGCTATACCTCCACCGTATTCTCTTGGGTTTCCAAAGGGGCTGCAGCATCCCTTTGGCACTGGACTTTGCCTGCAAAGTCCAGTGTGTTACACCTTGGTTCCGGCTGACGCGGAAAAGGGGCTGCGAAAGGCTCCGGCAAGCGCCTGTTCTGCGGCAGAAGGATGCGCGGATGGGCGTGGCAGTTGATGGTCTCCGCCCACGGTGACGGTGGCAGAGTTCCTGATGGACTGGCTGCTCAAGCAGTGCAGCAAGCACAAGTGGGCACCGAAAACCTATTGCAATGCAATACAGCGCCCTACATCATCAGACATGGAAACCACCGACCGTGCAAAAACCGTGCACTTACTCCCAGACAAATGAAAAATCGACTTTTCCGACAACGACTTGACGGCATTGGTTCGAGTGACCGCACACAAAAAATCAAGTCTTGGAGGATACGACTATGATGAAATTGCTTTCCTGCCGCTACAACATAGACACCAACCGGGTGGAAGCCCGGTTCGCAGATGGCACCACTCTTGCCATCGACTGCATCGCTGTGGAGGACGAATACGGCAACACCCCGGCACAGCGGGCAGAGCTGAAGTGGCTGCTGTATAATAAGCCCTTGGAGTACGCCCAGCTTGTGCTGGGTGGAGAGATAGAGCGTTATCTGTCGATTGGATGTGACCATGGCAGACTGGAAGATTACTCCCTTATAAAGAACACGATGCCCACCGACCTATGGTTTTCGCCATAAGCTGGTGGGCATCTTCTGTGTCGATAAATGAATGCAGCCTCAATTGCGTTTAGAATTTTCCGATTTGACAATATTCTGCCAGCTTTTGTTGCAGGATGCTGTCCTCCGGCGCAAGGAACCGCCTCTGCATCCCCTCCACCACCCGGTCGAGTGGGAGATTAGCACGATACTCGGCGGGCGTCTGCTGCAGGGTCGCACGGAAACGTGCGTTGAATGTTTTCAGGTCAGCGAACCCATTCCGCAGAGCAATGTCGGTCAGGTTATCGTGGGTGCCAGCAAGGTCATTGAGGGCGTGCTGGAACCGCACCCGGGTCAGATACTCGTGGAAATTGATACCCACCATTTGCTTGAACAGAGTAGAGATGTAGGTACGGTTGTACTGGGCGTAATCGGCCAGGTCCTCCAGCGTCAGTTTGGAGGCGTAATGCTCTTCCACGTAGCCCAGCAGGCGGCGGACGATGGTGCGCCTCTCCACATCCTCGGGCAGGACATTGAAGGTCGTGTGCTCAAAATTGGTGCTAAGGCAGATGGCAAGCAGCTCAAGCTGAGCTTTTGCAGCAAGCTGCGCATAGGGCGAATTTTCCTGCATGGTGCGGAAAATCTGGCTGACATAGAATCGAATCAGGCGGTAGCGCTCGTCCATCCGATTCTCCGAACCGGAGCGACAGGAGGGGAACTGATAGATGATGCCCTTTTTCACCAGCGGCTTGAACACGGCAGCGGAAAAATGGAGCACCAGCGCACGGGTCCCGGCTTCCTGTGTCAAAGAGGCGTGACCGTTGCCTGGGGCTGTCAGGATTACATCGTCTTCGGTTAACAGGTAGTTCTCACTACCACGGCAGTAGGCCTGCTTCCCGTGCAGCAGAATGCTCAGCTCATATTCATCCGAATGCCAATGGTAGCGGTAATTCGTGATGTTGTGCGCAAAACAGTGTATATGGATGTTTTCGCGCGGGAGGTCAAGTTCATAGGTCGCAGAATCCATTTTATCACCCAAAATCTAAATATTTTCCCTGTGGAGAAAATTCGGAACGCATCGTGTCCGATTTCGGCTGCTTTTAGAATAAACCCAAAAAATGCGCATGTCAAATCAAATTTTGGGGCTGTGGGGAAATTTTTGAAGAGTGATTTGGCAGAATGTACAAGAAGCACACCCTGAATCAGTCAGACTGCACAGGGAAAATATTTGGAACATTTTGAGATGAGATTGCGGCTTTTCTGTCAAATGCAGGGGAGGGGAGCGGCCTGGGTGGGCGAAAATCCACGAATATTTGCAGCGACAAAAAGTGAACGTTCTGTTAAGCTAAGGCCACAGACAAGCCCATGCCCGGGCAGCAGCGGCTTTAAAACGTTTTGAACAAAGAAAAAGCAACGGAAAGGAAAATATCTATGAATACTCAGATGATCATCTGTATGGTGATCTTTGTAGCAACACTGATCAGCTATATGCTGAACAAGATCCCCATGTGGCTCACTGCAATGTTCTCAATGGCTGCCCTGTACATCACTGGCTGTATTGATAATGCCGGTGCATTGTCCGGTTTTTCTAATGTAAATACCCTGCTGATGGCATGTATGTTTATTGTAGCAGCGGGCTTCCGCCGCACCTCTTTGGTGGACGGTATGTGTAACAGTATCATGAAACTGACTCGTGGCAGCTTCAAAATTGCTTACTTCGGCTACATCCTTCTGGCAGTTCTGCTCACCAATTTCATCGCAAGCCCCATGGTCGTTTATGCGATTATCAGCCCTTTGCTGGCGGCACTGTGCGACAAAACTGGAAACAGCCGTACGCAGTACATGTTCCCCATTATGGTCGTCTGTGTGGCCTGCTGCGGTATCCTTCCGCTGGCAACTTCTATCCAGATGGCGGGTCAGTTCACTGGTTTTATGGAAACCTATGGCTTTACTGGAATGAGCGTCCGTCCCATTGATTTTACGATTGCCGCATGGCCTGTCCTTATTGTTGTTCCTCTCTGGGCAATTTTCCTTGGCCCCAAGTTCACTCCGAGGCAGCCGGTCGTCCCCATTGAAGCACTGGAGAAAAAGGATTCTGGTAAAGCTCAGCCGAAGCTCAGCCCTGTTGTGAATAAGATTGGTATCTTCCTGTTCTTCGCAACGATTATTTGCCTGATCTTCGCCCCTCAGTTGCATCTGACCACTTGGTTCGTTGCTCTAGTCGGCAGTCTGCTGATGGTTCTGTTCGGCGTAGTCGATCAGAAGTCCGCTCTCCGCGATATTCCTTGGGATATGCTGATGCTCTTTGTCGGCGCACTGGCTCTTGGTACTGCGCTGACCAATACCGGTGCAGGTGATATGATTGGTCAAACGTTGGCAACGATCGTTGGTGGCACCCACAACAACTATATCCTCGGTGCCCTGTTCTTTATCATTCCCTTCCTGCTCACTCAGTTCATGCTGAACCGCTCTGTCTCCGCTGTTTTCGTTCCTATCTGCCTGCTGACCTGCTCCGCTCTGGGCGCAAATCCCACCGGCCTTGTTATTCTTGTCAATGCCGGTTCTCTGACTGCCTTCCTGACCCCGATGGCTACCCCCGCAGTGCCTATGTGCATGGCAGACGGCGGTTATGACCTGAAGGCCCTCATCAAGAGCGGCGCACTCATCACGCTGATTCTGCCCTTCGTCTATATTTTCTACACCATGACGGTGCTTCCTGCATTCTGATCCTGTGAAAAGGTGCGCAAATCCTATGACGTTTGAAGAAAAAGTTGCTATGGCTAATACTGTGCGCAGCCGTGACCGATTTGGTCCGGTCAGGCCGAAAGAGCTGGCCGCTCTGCCCGGCACCGAAAAAGAGATGTGGGTCGAAGTGGCCGATGGTCGCAAAGTCCATCTGTTCGAGGAGTGTCCAGAGCATCTGTCCGCCAAAGCAGCTCTGCTGTTGAATTTCCACGGTGGTGGCTTTATCAAGGGCCGCACCGACCGTGACCGCCGCTATTGCTGCACCCTGATGGAGCAACTGAACTGCCTTGTCTGGGATGTGGACTACTGCCTTGCACCGGAACAGGCGTTTCCGGCAGCAGTCGAGGAGACGTACGGTATCATCGCTTACGCCTTTGATCATGCGGAAGAACTTGGAATCGACCCTCAAAAAATCGTGCTGGCTGGTCACAGCGCGGGCGGAAATCTTGTTGCTGCCGCACTTATCAAAGATGCGGAAGCTCATCGCTTGAAGCCCTGCTGCGCATTGCTTGAATATTTCCCTGTGGATAATACGGTCGATCCTGTGAACCGGCTCTCACCGGAGTTACAGACTAACGAATTCTGGGTTAAACGCGCCCAGACGGAGAAGCTGTATACCGATTTTTATGTTGGCGATGCCGATCCTGCCGACCCGCTGTGTTCGCCGCTCAAGGCAGATGAGACCGCACTTGCCACATTCCCTGAATGTCTTATCCTCTCCGCAGGCGAGGATAGTCTGCGAGAAGATACAGAGGCTTTTGCACTGCGTCTGATCAAGGCAGGTGTCTGCGTGACAGCGCAGCGAATCCCGGAAGCCATGCACGGGTTCACGACAAACCGTACTCCCGGTTGGGAGCGCGCACTCAAAAAACATATCCAGTTCTTCCGGGAACATTTACAGGAGGATAATTTATGACTATCACGGATGTAAAACTGCGTTTTGCTAAGCATTATCTGTTTGTTCAAGTCTATACTGATGCTGGTATCGTGGGTTTGGGCGAAGCGGGCAACTGGGGCTATCTACAGGCGACCGCAGCAGCGATTGAGAAATTTGCTGACTATCTCATTGGGAAAGACCCCTTCCGCATTGAAGATTTTAATCAAAATTTTCTGCGGTCGGTCTATTTCCGTGGCTCGGTCATCATGAGCGCAATTTCCGCCATTGACATTGCGCTGTGGGACATCAAGGGCAAAGCACTGGGTGTTCCTGTCTATGAACTGCTGGGTGGTAAGACCCGTGATAAGGTGCGCGTCTATGCTTCGGTGATGCACATTACGGAAGACAAAGACGAGCTGGCTGCGCAATATCAGCAGTTGCAACAGATGGGCTTTACTGCGGCTAAAATTTTCTGCAACGGCCCCACAAGCTCTCCGGACGGCAAGGGCGAGTTCTTTTCCAGCCGCATCGAGCGGGAAGTGGAAAAAGTGCGTGTCTGCCGGGAAGCGGTCGGCCCTGATTTCGACTTCATTCTGGAAGTTCATCGCGGCATGACACTGCCGGAAGCGGTCGCCTTTGGTCGTGCAGTTGAGCCTTACCGTCCAATGGTTCTGGAAGACCCTGTTCCGCCGGACAATGTAGATACTATGGCCGAAGTTGCAAGCAAAATCGGTGTGCCGATTGCTACGGGCGAACGAGCCATTGACCTGCGCGAGTGTGAAGTGCTGATGGCTCGCCATGCCTGCCAGTATATCCGCCCCGATGTGTGCGCTGTGGGTGGTATCACTACCAGCAAGAAGATTGCTGCACTGGCGGAAGCACATGATGTTCTGGTGATTCCGCACAATCCGCTTGGTCCGGTCTCTACAGCGGCCTGTTTGCAGATTTGCGCTTCTATTCCGAATCTGGGCATTCAGGAACTCCCCAGTTTCTGTCTGAACGGTTCAGAGGATAAGATGGTCAAGGAGCCGCTGCGCTATGAGAACGGCTGTATGCTCATCCCCGATGCTCCCGGCATTGGCGTGGAGCTGGCAGATGACGCCGAGGAACTTTATCCCGCAAAGGAACGTGGCAGTAACGCTGCCCGCCGTGCCTTTGACGGTACGGTAAAAGATTGGTAACAGGAAAGAATGCGAGGTTGACATATGCCGATTGGAGTTTTGACGAACTGTACCGCCGTGCTGCTTGGCGGCCTACTGGGAACAGCACTGGGGAAAATTTTGCCGCAGGGGCTGAAAGATAACCTGCCCACCTTGTTCGGGTTCTGTTCCATCGCCATCGGCGTCAATTCCATAATCAAGGCGTCCGGCATGACGGCCGTGGTGCTGGCCATCCTGGTGGGCTTCACCATCGGCCACAGCCTGTATCTGGAACAATGGACCAGCAAGTTCTTCCACAAGCTGGTGCGCACTCTCCATCTCGGCGGCGAGAATATCGACATGGAGTTCTACATCACGGCAGTGGCCCTGTTCTGCTGCAGCGGCTTCGGCTGGTACAGCACCCTGACCGAGGGCATCACCGGCGAGCTAATGTCCAAAGCCGTGCTGGACGGCTTCACGGCCATGATTTTTGCCTCCACGCTGGGTGCAGCCATCTGCGCTATTCCACTGCCCCAGGTGGTCATCCTGCTCCTTGTGTTCGGAGTGGGCAAACTGCTGGCCAGTGTGCTGACCCCCACCATGTTTGCGGACCTGTCCGCCTGCGGCGGCATCTTGACCATGGCGGCGGGATTCCGGGTGTCTAAGATCAAATCCGTCCCGCTGGTGGACCTGATGCCTGCACTCATCCTTGTGATGCCGCTCAGCGCACTTTGGTCGAGTCTGATGCAATAAATCTCATATCACCATACAACAGATCACCTTCTTGGTATTGCTCTCTGCGGTGCAGCCAAGAAGGTGGTCTGTATTGCTATGGTATGCTGGGTACTTTTTCTGATAAGTCCTACCATCACCGCTTTACCGCAATAAAATTTGCAAAACCATCTTGACGCACTCCGCATTCCGTGATACCCTTTGTCGCAAATTCCACCAATTTCGCAGAAAAGCACAGAGCAGCGTGGATTTGTTCTCCGTGAAGATTTTTACCGCCCCGCAACACACCCGATCTATTTTGCCGCCGTTTCGCCCGACAAAATCATCGCTGCGCTGTGTGGGCGGTATTTTTCTTTTTTACAAATAAAACATTATGTAGTTGTTCAATCTTCCAAAATTTGTTTTTTGTTGTTGACTGTACAACCGCAAAGTATTATTTTTGTGCTTGAAAGAAGCAGGCTAAGGACGCAGTAGAGAACGGCCTGACCATGGAGCGGGCGCAAGCCCTTGGCTTGCAGTTCTGCAAGGACAACTTCCCCATCCCGCCATTGTCTGCACCCACCCGGACGGTCACAACAGTACCGGGAACATCCACGTCCACATCGTCATCGGCAGCTTGCGTGTCCGCACCGTGGAACGGCAGCCCTTCATGGACAAACCCTGCGACTGGGAAGCGGGCAAGAAACACCGCTGCACCTCTGCCATGCTCCGGCACCTCCGTGTCGCTGTCATGGAAATGTGCGAGCAAGCCGATCTGAACCAGATCAATTTGCTGGAAGCTCAAGGCGACCATGTTTCGGAGCGCGAGTATTGGGCGCAGCGGCGCGGACAACGCCATCTCGACCATGCCAACGCCAAACTTGCCGCCGAAGGGCGGCGAGGGAAAATCCCGCATCGGCTTGCTGCTGAAGAAGCTGTTCGGGGAAGCCTCTCACTCCGAATCCATCCTCCGCATCGAAACGAACCGCTTTGCCAGTGCAAATCTGGAGTACAAGCTGGTCATGGTCGATGATGACCTGAACATGGTGGCTTTGCCCGAAACACGGAACATCAAGTCCATCGTCACCGCCGAGGACCGTTTGTGCATCGAGCGGAAAAACAAGCAGGCTGTCCAAGGTCTGCTGTACGTTCGTTTCATCTGCTTCGGCAATGGCAACCTTGTGGCCGCTCACGATGACAGCGACGGCTTCTGGCGCAGACAGATCCTCATCACGGTGAAAGACCGTGACCCTGTCCGGGTGGATAATCCCTTCCTCATCAAAGAGTTGTCCGAGGAGCGTCCCGGCATCCTGCTGTGGATGCTGGAGGGGTTACACCGTCTGCTGGCAAACCGCTATCAGTTCACCATCAGCGAGCGCTCCATCCAGAACCTCGAAGCAACCATGGCGGACAACGACAACCTGACCCAATTCATGCAGGCAACGGCGTATGTCCGCTTCAAGCCCGACACCGAGGAACGCTCCACCTACCTCTATCGCGCCTACACCAAGTGGTGCGAGGATAATCTGGAATCACCCATTCCGCAAAAGAAGTTCAGCCAGTTCCTGCTGAAAAATGCTGGGAAGTATGGCCTGACCTTTTCCAAGCACATCGAGGGAAAGTTCGCGTTTGTGAAGCGCAGCGAAACAATGAAGTCCCCAGTGGGGCTTTTAAGCGACAGAACGGTCTTGCGCAGCAAGATGGAGGGGCTTTGCCCCGACAAGTTCTGCGGCTTCCGGGGCGTATGCGTCCACCCCGCCTTTGCTGCGGCATAAAACACACGAAAAGTGAAAATCTCCCGCCCTACGCGCCCAAAATCAGTAGTTTCGACTTGTTATCGCTGTTTTCTTGGGTCGCGTGTCCGCCCTTTCGGGCGGATACAGGGCGGCAACACGCCCTTCGAGGCGAGAGAGAAACCAGGATGCGCCCCAAGAGGGCGCGTGCATCCCAGCCATGCGCCCCATAAAATCAACATAGAAAGGTACTTTTGTGTGGTTTGGGGCGCGTGGGGCGCGTAAATTCAAGTTCTCGCACTTTTTTGGGCTGCTGCTTCGGGTCAGGAGCGGCAGGCCCTTACATATTTACCGGCCCACAAGGGTGCAACTCAACCGGAGCTGCACCGGGTCTGGAGAAGTGCAAAGGAGACATGCCTATGACGAATGTCCGCAAAAATTCCGCTAAACTGACCCGTAAGGACTTGAAAATCGCGCCCGAATCCCCTACAATGGAACGTCAGGAACTTGCAGTTCCATGCGAATTTTCTGTCAGAAATTCCATGGTAATTTCTGACGAAACTTCGGACCAAACCCCTGCCGTAGAACCTTCTGACCAGACCAGAAAAACGGTCCGACACGCCCCGCTCGTTTACCGGGTGGAGGAGATCGCCCAACTGTTGGCGATCTCCAACCGTGCTGCGTACAATCTGTGCAACACCACGAAAGACTTCAAGGTGATCCGCCTCGGTACCAGCATCCGGGTAAGCAAGCAGAGCTTTGACGATTGGTTTGCAGCGGTCTGAGGGAGGGAACATCTATGGCATCTATTCTCAGGCGCGGAGATTCCTACTCCGTTCGTTTCAAATACAAAGACCATGCTGGCCGGATCTGTGAAGGCTGGGAGAGTTTCAAAACCAAGAAGGAAGCGCAAGACCGCAAGATCTCGGTAGAGAAAGAACTCTTGGACGGTACGTTCCTCATACCCGATGCAATGACGGTAGCGGAAATGCTGTACAAGTGGCTCCCCATCCAGTCCAGCAAGCACAAGTGGGCACCCAAAACCTACACCCACACGGTAGCCATGATCCAGAATCTTGTCGTGCCCTATCTCGGCAAGAAGCAGATTCAGAAGGTTCAGACGTATGACCTCGAACAGTTTTACGCCACGCTGAGCCGGACACCGCGCGGACTGTATAAGCAGGGTGTCAAGCAAACGCTCACCGACAAGCAGAAGCGGCAGTTTCTGACGGGTGCTTCCATCCGGGAAGTCCACGCCATGCTCAAGACTGCTTTTTCCTATGCCGTTGAGTGGGGTCTGCTCCTCAAGTCACCGATTCCGAGAGAAGCCCCGAAATCGACCTCGGAAGAACGTGCCATCTGGGACGAAAAGACCATGCTTGCTGCGTTGCAGACCATGACCGACCCTACGCTCCACCTTGCTGTTCATCTGAGCATGATTCTCTCGCTGCGTGTCGGAGAGATCCTTGGCTTGCAGCCGGGAGACATCGACTTCGATGCAGCGGATGGACGTGGGACCATCACGGTCGGCAGGAGCTTACAGCGCACCGAAAAGCTCGCGCTGGAAAAGACCGACCCGAACCAGATCTACCACATCTTCCCCGACCAGCGTGAGGGCAGCAGCTCCGCACTGGTGCTGAAGAAGCCGAAAACCAAGAAATCCAGCCGCACCCTTTATCTGACAAGACCCTTGAAGGAGGAACTGCTGACTTGGCTGGAAAAGCTCCGTCAGGACGAGCTTGCCATGGATGGCAGGTATCGCAACTGCGGCCAGCTCTTCCGCTTGCCCAACGGTATGCCTGTTGCCCCGGAAGCCCTTTCTAAATGGTACCGCACTTGGCGTGCGGAGCACCCGGAGTTTGAGAAGATCGTGTTCCACGGTCTGCGCCACTCCAGTGCCACCTACCAGCTGCTGCAATCTGGCGGTGACTTCAAATCGGTGCAGGGCAACACTGGCCATGCAACCGCCACCGTCCTGATGGACACCTACGCTCACACGCAGGACAAGCCCCGGTTGGAGTTGACAGAGAAGATCGAAGCAGACTTCTACTCGCAGGATGTGGCAGGTGCGAAGCCGCAGGAACTCCCGGAAAACAAAACGCCGGTGGCAACAAAAATCACGGGTAAAATGATCCTTGAAGCCATCCGGCAGATGGATGCAGAAGAGCGCCGCGAGCTGACGCGGGTACTCTTCGCGTAAAATTCTCTTTTTTGTGCAGCGAAATACACGCTGTGCAAGCGATGCAAAGATAACATGGCTTTTTTGTAAAGTGTGCAGGAGATGTGCAAAAGTGTGCAGATCCTGCCAGAAAAACAAAAAAGCCATGAAATCTTTCGATCCACAGCTTCCATGATAGATATTCCTAGACGGTGATCCCCGCGCACTAAACAACAGCCCACCGGGCTGTTGTTTGCCCGGCCTACTGATTCGTAGCGCACGTCGGGCGATTCCCTCAATTTTTGGAAGTTACGTTTTAAAGTTATTTCTTTGCGATGTATCGCAAGTTTTGAGCTCCGAGTTTCTGCACCCTTTGCACGTTTTGAAACCGTGCAGAAACCGTGCACTTACTCCCGAACAAACTAAAACCCACTTCATCCGACAACGACTTGACGACATTGGTTCGATTGTCCGCACACCATAAACCAAGTCTTGGAGGATACTATTATGACGAAATTGCTTTCCTGCCACTATAACATGGACACCAACCGGGTGGAGACCCGGTTCGAGGATGGCACCACTCTTGCCATCGACTGTGCCGCTGTGGAGGACGAATACGGCAACTCCCCGGCACAGCGGGCGGATCTGGACTGGCTGCTCTACAATAAGCCCTTGGAGTATGCCCAGATGGTGCTGAGAGGGGAGGTGGAGCACTACCTGTCGCTGGGGTGTGACCACGGTAGACTGGAGGATTGAGCCTTAGAAAACGCGCGGCAAAACTGCTAATCGCGCGGCGCGCGATTTCACTTTTCCGAAATTCAATCGTATTACAGTTTATTTTTACAAGTTCCAACTTTCACGTCGCACCTTCCCACGCATGAAGAATGCACGCCCGTGCGATTTTTGTTCGCGGTTTATTCGCGGTCAGCTGGATTTATTCGCGCTTTGTTCGCGCGATTACGCGTTTTTCAGCGCAAATTCAGCGTAAATCCCGGAAAGTCAGCGTAAATAAACATTTACCATATAAATGATGCCCGCCCAGCTGTGGAAAAGCCACAGTGGGCGGACATTTTGCTTTTTAATCCAGATATCGGTTCATCAGGCTCAATACGATGCCAAGTCCTGCCGGGAGACTTTTCAGGTCTACCCACTCGGCACGGGTGTGAGCACCGGCACCTTTTACGGTGCCAATGGTATTGGCCAGAACATTGCGCGAGAGCGGAATGTTGGCATCGGTGGAATAGGGACCAAGATCCAGTTTGCCCTCATAATACTGCCGGATGCAGGCGGCGTTTTCTGATGTCCACTTTTTCAGCTCGGTCTTGTCTCCATCTCCGCAGCCTGGGCGAACGCCCAGCACTTCCAGATTGATCTTTTTACCCTTGGCGCGGAATTCATTCACCACCCGGTTCAGTTCCCCCTTCATGACCTGCAGGCACGCTTCACTGGCAGAGCGGTACTCGTACAGCAGGGTAACTTCCTGTGCAATGGAATTGACTGTGCTGCCGCCCTCAATGCGGCCCACATTGTAGGTGGTGTATTCCTGCTGCGGCGGGCTGATCCGGTACAGCTCGTGAATGATCTCGGCAGCGATCTGAATCGCGTTGTCTTTGCCGAAGCCCAGATAGGAGTACTCGCCAGGGCACTTCACCTGCATCCGGTAGCGGTGGGAGCCTACGGCGATGCTGGTGCACTAGGACATATAACCGTCGAAGGAATAAAACCTCCTGATACGGTCGCCGTAGTTATTGAAGATCTCCTTGCAGCCCTTCAGATTGCCAAGGTCTTTTTCGCAGCTGTTGGCCACGATCATCAGACCGGTGTGCAACCGGTCTTTGTGCTGCACCAGAAAGCGGGTGGCTAGCATCAGGTTCACCAGATTGGCAGTGTCATCGCCGATGCCGGGTGCCCGCAGGATGTCGCCGTCACGGCGCATAGGCAGTTCTTCCGTGTCATTGAACACCACGTCCATGTGAGCCATCATCACGGTGATCTCGTCGTACCGATCACAGTTGAACTTGCAGATTACGTTTTGGGCTTCATCGATCCACACCTCGTTGCAGCCCTCGTGCTCGAACCACTTTTTGCAAAACGCAGCACGCTTTTCCTCGTGGTGGCTGGGGGCCGGTATGCGGCCCAGCGTCATGAGCAGTTCTGCCTGTTCATCCTTGCAGGACGCTATAACCCGATCCAGCTCTTCTTTTTCGATCATACAGTTTCCTCCGTTTCACATAGCAGCCGTACCACCGCAAAAAAGGAGCAGAGCTGTAGTTGGTCAGCTCTGCTCCTTTGCAGAATGGGGTCTCCGGTTATGCAGGTTATTCTTCGGGGATAGTCACATCATTTTCCAGATCTGCGCCGTTGGAAGCAATAAGTTTTTTATAGTAGTAGAAAGACTTCTTGCGCAGGCGCTTGCCGGTGCCTTTGCCGTAGTCATCCTGATCCACATAGATCATGCCGTAGCGCTTGGTCATCTCGGAAGTGCCGGAAGAGATCAGGTCGATGGGGCCCCACCATGCGTAGCCGAACACGTCCACGCCATCTGCGATCGCCTCCCGCAGCTGCTCCACATGGGCGCGCATGTAGTCGATGCGGTAGTCGTCCTGGATCTGGCCCTTTTCATCAAAGTGATCCACGGCTCCCAGACCGTTCTCGGAGATGAAGATGGGCTTGTGGTAGCGGTCATAAATGCGGTTCAGGGTGATACGGAAGCCGATGGGGTCGATGGTCCAGCCCCACTCAGACTTGGGCAGGTAGGGGTTTTTGATATCGGATACCAGACGACCGGTGGGCTGCGGCACCGGGCTGCCCTTATAGCGCATGATGTAGGTCATGTAGTAGCTGATGGTAATGAAGTCCACAGCACCCTCTTTGAGGATCTTCGTATCATCCTTGCCCATCTCGATGTGGATGTTGTTCTCATCAAAGAAGCGCTGCATATAGTAGGGATACTCACCGGTGGCCTGCACATCGGTGAAGAACCAGTTGAAGTGATCCTCGAACATGACCTGCAGCTGGTCCTCGGGCTTCGAGGACTCCGCGTAGTTCTCCAGACGGCAGAGCATGTTGCCCATCTTGGCATCCGGGTCGATCTCGTGCAGTTTTTTGGTAGCCAGTGCGCTTGCCACGAACTGGTTGTGCACAGCCTGGAACTTCTCCTGCCAGTGGCCCAGATAGGGGTTGCAGCTGCTGGGTTCCGGTGCGCCGTCAAAGATGACGCCGCTGCTGGTAAAGGGGTTGGACAGCACATTGTTGATCTCGTTGAAGGTGAGCCAATACTTGACTTTGCCCTTGTAGCGGCGGATGACCGTCTCGGCATACTTTTCAAAGGCCTCTACGGTGTGGCGGCTGCGGAAGCCGCCGTACTCCTCGGCCAGATGTAGCGGAGTATCAAAATGGGACAGGGTGACCAGCGGCTCAATGCCGTACTTGTGCAGCTCGTCGAACACTGCATCGTAGAACTTCAGGCCCTCTTCGTTGGGGATGGCATCATCACCGTTGGGGAAGATGCGGCTCCAGCTGATGCTCATGCGGAACACCTTGAAGCCCATCTCGGCGAACAGCTTGATATCATCCTTATAGGTATGATAGAAATCGATGCCGCGGCGCTTGGGCAGCTCCCAGTTCTCCGGGTGAGCCTTCATGTCCTCCACCATTTCCTTGGAGGCTGCATTGTGGGGCACATGCACATCAAAGGTGCCCTCGGTATCACGAATCTGTTTGGTGATCAGACGGGCGAAGTCTGAAGTAGCCGGACCCCGACCGCCCTCGTTCCATGCGCCTTCGATCTGGTTGGCGGCTGTGGAGCCGCCCCAGAGGAATCCTTCCGGGAATGTCTTTGCCATGGTTCAGTCTCCTTTCTTGTTCAGCAGCATCTTGACGATGGGCAGCAGTTTCTGGGTCATGCGCAGCTCGGTGGTGATGGTCATGACCGTATCCTGCGCATGGACGAACAGCAGGGAGTACTCCATGTTCTCACCGCTGACCTGACTCTGAATGACCTCGGTCTGGGCGTTATGGGCTTTGACGATCAAAGCTTCTGCCTCTTCCAGCAGCTTGTCCACCTCGTCCAGCTTGCCCTCGGCCATAGCAGCCAGTGCTTCGTCGATCTTGTCGCGGCCATCGCCTGCGTTCATGATGACTTCCATCGCCACCATATTGATATTGCGCTTCTCGTTTTCTTCCATAGGATGTTACCTCTCCCTCATTTTCCCTCTTATCTTACCAGGAAATAATTATGCCTTTGCTGCAGCCTTGGCAGCCTTCTTGGCAGCCTTGGCAGCTTCACGCTCGGCTTCCTTCTTGCATTCTGCTTTGTCCGCTGCCTTAAAGAACGGATACCAGATCAGCGCAGCCAGCACGAAGTTGATGCAAACCAGCAGAACGTTGCGCCAGTCACCGCCGGACATGAAGAAGGCAGACACGGCGTTGGGGGCAAAGTTCATGTCGAAGTTGACGTAGTTGATGGTGCCCCAGCCCATGGCGAACCACAGGTAGGAGAAGCCGGGCAGGATGATGGCGATGAGCACGGTGGGGATCAGCATAAAGGGGTTGCCGACGACTGCGCCGTACTGCAGAGGCTCGTTGATGTTGAAGATGGAGGGCACCAGCGTAGCCTTGCCCAGCAGGCGGAACTTCTTGGATTTTGCACGCAGCATGAACAGTGCCAGCGGAAGGGTAGCGCCCTGACCGCCGATGTGGTGATAGCGGCTGAAACCGTAAGCGTAGATATTCTTGGGCGCAAGGCCGGCAGCTACCAGTTCTGCATTCTCAGCAATAGCAGCCTGCGTAATGCTGCGGGTAACAGGGGTAAACACCCAGCCGGAGACACCGAAGAAGTAGAACACATTCTGCAGGAACACGACCATAATGACGCCAGGTGCGCTCTGTGCAAAGCTGGTAACCGGCTTCATGAGGACCTGCACCATGGCAAACACATCGATCTTTGCAATGTAGGTGAACAGATAGGCAACGGTCAGGCTGATGAGGATGGCTGCGATGTTGTCGAACCAGTTCTTAACAAAGTCGGGGATCACACTGTCCTCACCAAAGAAGGAATACTTGGCCAGCAGCTTGTAGATGACAGCCACCATCAGACCGACCACCATAGCAGTGAACATACCGCCTGCGCCGAACTTGCTCATGGAAACCAGCGAACCGCCGTCCACCGTTTGAAAGTTCATGCACATCATGTAGGCACCGATGCCGGTAAAGCCTGCGATCATGGAGCGGTCTTTCTTTTCGATCTTCTGCAGGCAGTTGTAGGGGATCACGAATACCACGAACAGACCGATCAGTCCAAACGAGAAGGTGCTCAGCGGGCTGATGTCCGGCAGCACCGGAACAAAGCGGCGGAGGATGGCCCACAGGGACGGGATGGCACTGACCATCGAGAACGGAACAATGTACAGGATCGCATCTGCCACGATGCCGAACCAGAAGTTCGACGTGATCTTGTTAACGACCGGAACGAGATGTTTCTCGATCCATGCCTGAATCTTCTCCATCATAGTCTTTTCCTCCCATTTCAACCTTCTTCATAAAACTCAAGGGCCGACTCCAGAATGGCTTCGCCATCCAATGCAGCATAGTCGTCCGGATCAATGGAAGTCACCTTCACATTGTGGTCCTTCAGCATCTCCTTATACTTGGGGACCTCGGCTGAAAAGTGGGGGCCAAGCAGCAGCACGTCGATCTTGTCGGCGTACTCCGGCACCTGAGATTTGCTCACAGCGTGGATGGAAACATCCAGTCCCTGAGCCTTTGCAGCCTTGCGCATGTTGGCGGCCATAAAGCCGGTGGAAGCACCAATGCCGCAGGCAAGTAAGATACGGGTCATAACAATTGCTCCTTTCCATCTCCAATGAAACAATTCTTTTCTCCGGAACAGCTTCCGGGTTTCGTTGTGCCCAGTATATCAGGTCCGTTTGTGAAAACAAAACAAAGTTTTTCCCCCATTACGGCAAATTCCTCATCTTTCCAACAAGGCGGAAAAAAGTATAGTTTTGTTTTCTTCTTCCATTTGCTATACTATATAAGATGAGTTTTTATTCTGTCTTTCACCTGTATTCTTATAGAAGGAGTGTCCCTGCATGAAAACCGATAAGCGCACGCAGCTGCTGAAGATCTTATCCGGCGCATCGCAGAGCATTTCCTCTGCAGCACTTGCCAATATGCTTGGTACCAGTGAACGGACGGTGCGCAACTACATCAAAGCCATCAACGAGGAGGGCAAGGCCGTTATTACTTCCTCCCGGGAGGGCTACCGTCTGGAAAGCCATACTGCCAGTCTGGACACCTTGCCCAACGAAGCAGAATCCCGCGTCTGGAAGGTGCTCTCTGATCTATTGACCAGTAAGGAGGGTGTCAACGCTTTTGACGAAGCTAAAGCCCTGTATGTCAGTTCCAGCACCATTCTGAATACCGTCATCCCACAGGTAAAAGAGATTGCCAAAGAATACGACCTGCGCATCGAATCTCAGAAATACCAGTTCTTTCTGCGTGGCAGCGAGCAGAACCGTCGCAAAATGATCGGCAGCCTTGCCGTGCGCAACACCTACGGCTTTTTCAATTCTAAAGATGCGTTGGAACAGCTGTTTCCCTCTCAGGATATCGATGGCATTATGCAGGAGCTGTTCACGACCTGTCAGGAGTCCAAACTATTTCTGAACGATTTTGCGCTGAATAATCTGCTGATCCATATTCTGGTCATCCTCATCCGACTGAACATCGGCAACGAGCTGGACGACAAAGAACCGCCCATCTCGGTAGACGAGCTGCTGGCATCCTCTCAGAATCGGGAAGACATCGTGAATCTGGCCGACATGATCTCAGCAAATTTCGAGCAAAAATACAGCATCCGCATCCCGGAGCGGGATTATAAACAGATTTTGATGCTGATTGCCCTTTCGGTGGAGCACGAAACCGTGGATATCCAGTGTGTCATCAGCCCGGAGTTCATCCACAATGTGGCTTCCATCCTTTCCATGATGTCCCAGCGGTACTGCACTCCGGAATTTGACAACGACTATATCCTGCAGTTCTCCCTGCACATGTATTATGCGCAGCAGCGATGTGCCTTCCATATCAGCTACCCCAATCCCATTGCGCTGCAGTTCAAGAAAGACTATGCCCCTGTCTACGATATGGCGGTCTACTTTGCACACCGCTTTGCGCAGATCTATCATATCGAAGTGAGCGAGGACGAGATCGCATTCATTGCGTTTCACATTGGTTCCTATCTGGAGAACAACAAGCAGAGCCGGGAACACGCCACCTGTGTAGTTATTGTGGAGTCCTACCATATGCTGGCACGGCAGCTGATCCACGAGATCAATGTTGCTTTTGCCAACCAGATCATCATAAAGGAAGTTCTGCCCCTGAACCGGTACCTCAACCGTCAGCCGGAATGCGACCTTGTGCTGACAACCCTGCCGCTGGGCACACAGCATCCGCATGTGGTGCAGATCAGCCCGATTCTGACTAAAGCCAACTGTGAAAGTATCCGCGCCCAGCTAAGCTCCATCAGCACCGAGCGGGAACTTGCCCGTGCCCACCAGTTTTTGCAGAGCCTGCTGCACAAAGAACTGTATTTCCGCAACGTGAGTCTGTCCGATGCCGCAGCCTACATTCATTTCATGGGAGAACAGTGTGTCAAACATGGCTATGCGAAAGAGGAATTTGTACAGGATATTCTGCAGCGCGAATCGTTTTCCAGTACCGCCTTCACCGATGTACTGGCTGTGCCTCACGCCATCAATCAGTACGCCGACCGTTCCTTCATCTGTGTTATCCATAATGATATGCCAATTCAGTGGAAAAAGAAAACGGTGCATTTCGTTCTGATGATCGGCATTACCGAAGCTGAGATGAAGTTCTTTAAATCCGCCTTCGACAGGATCGTGGAATTGTTCAACTCCACATCCCGCACCCTTGAATTGCTTAAAACCAATACCTTTGAAGAATTCTGTGCACAAATGCGGTAACCTATAAAAAGCCGGGTGTCATCTACTTTAAGATGAACAGGTCCGTAAAAAGTAGACAATAGACAAAAAGCCTCCCCGTGTAGGATAATAGAACTACACGAGGAGGTTTTGCTATGTCCAGAAAATACGTAAAGATTGACGAATACGGAAAAGAAATTCTTGAAATGAAAGCACAGGGAAAAACGAACCGTGAAATTGCGCAGATACTTGGTGTAGACCGGGAATGTATCCGAAACTGGGTGTTTCGACACAACCGACAGCAACGAAAAATGGAAGCTGGTATTCCTCCCCGTCTGAAGGGCAGACCACGCAAGGATGCACAACCCAGAGATATTGTCGCAGAGCAGGCATATGAGATTCAACGATTGAAGATGGAGAATGAGTTGCTGCGGGATTTCATGCGGTCCGTGGGAAGGAAGTGAAGCCAACTTTCAAATATGCCGTGATTCATCGCCACCGCGGGAAGTACGCACTGTGCAAGATGTGCCAATTCTTTGAAGTTTCCCGTAGTGGTTACTACAAGTACGTCAAACATCTGAACCACACGGCGAAAGACTTTGAACTTGCAGAAAAGATTCGTATAAAGCAGGAATCTTGCAAAAAGACATATGGCTATCGCCGGATGAAACTCTGGCTGGACAGCGAAGGAATCGTCAAAAACCCCAAGACAATTTTAAGAATTATGCACAAGTACGATCTTTTGAGTGAGATGCGCCGCAGAAGAAAATGGATCCAGATGGGCCAACAAGTCCACAAATACCAAAACCTTCTGAATCGTGAATTCAATGCTGCGCATCCAAATCAAAAGTGGGTCACAGACATTTCTTACATTCATACTAAGGAAGGCGTTCTCTATCTGTCCATGATCCGTGATCTGTATGACAGAAGTATTATCGCTTACAAGACCGGTACCAGCCAAACAGTCAATCTTGTATTGGATACCATTCATCTTGCGATGAAGTCTGTAAAAACAGAAAGTCGCCGGGAGTTGCAGCTCCACAGCGACCAGGGGTTCCAATACACCTCACAAGCATATTTCGACCTGACTAAAGAATACGGCATTATGCCGTCTATGTCAAGACGTGGGAATTGCTATGACAATGCGTTAGCTGAAAACTTTTTCGGAATCCTCAAAACTGAGTGCATCTACAGACACAAGCCAGAGACTTTTGAACAGGCTAATAAAATGATTGACGATTATATCTACTTCTATAACCATGAGCGTATTCAGCTGAAAACCGGACTGCCTCCGCTTTCGCTTCGTCAGTCCGGTTAACGCACACCCTACACAGGGCGCTTTTTATTCATGTCTACTAATTCTGGATCGGTTCAGTTCAAGATTGGCATCCGGCTTTTCTATTTTGATGGGTTTCCAAAGGGGTGCGGGTCGCCAGTGGCGACCTCAAAATGCAGCGCATTTTGAAGCACCTGACCGAGCCGATAGGCGAGAAGCAGCACCCCTTTGGCACACGACTTTGCCTGCAAAGTCCAGTGTGTTACACCTTGGTTCCAGCTGATGCGGAAAAGGGGCTGCGAAAGGCTCCGGCAAGCACCTGTTCTGCGGCAGAAGGATGCACGGATGGGCGTGGCAGTTGATGGTCTCCGTCCATGACGGTAGCAGAGTTCCTGATGGACTGGCTGCCCAAGCAGAAGCGCACCCTTTATCTCTATGACGGCTCTTTTGGAATTGCTCAAGGATGCCGACCCGGAAATGAAGGCAAAGCTGCGCCTGGCACTGCTCACCTGATGCAAAAAAGGGCACTGATTGCAATGCAATTCAGCGCCCTACATCATCGGACATGGAAAACACCGACCGTGCAGAAACCGTGCAGCCATGGCTTGTAAAACAAAAAAGCCATGAAATCTTTCGATCCACAGCTTCCACGGCAGACATTCCCGGACGGTGATCCCCGCGCACTAAACAACAGCCCACCGGGCTGTTGTTTGCCTCGCCTGCGGCTCGGCCGTGCTGTTCGAGTCCCTTCCACGCACAAAAAAGAAAGACCAGAACACAATGTGTTCTGGTCTTTCTTGGTGCGATGGAAGGGACTCGAACCCCCGGCCTACTGATTCGTAGCGCACGCCGGGCGATTCCCTCAATTTTTGGAAGTTACGTTTTGTCGTTATTTCTTAGCGATACATCGCAAGTTTTGAGCTTGGAGTTTCTGCATCCTTTGTCCGATTTTGCAACGATTTGCACCCTTTGCACGTTTTGAAACCGTGCAA
>OHSP01000359.1_pt1 | contig 25947 bp, 24 predicted proteins | sample 1578711 | NCBI WGS metagenome assembly OHSP01 (sample SAMEA3879584, study PRJEB24766) | human gut metagenome | biome: human-associated habitat; feature: feces | place: USA | collected 1985/1987
ATAGGGCTACGCCCGTCATGTGAAATACCCCCGGCTCCGCCGGGGGATTTTTATTTGTTTTCTTTACAAAATACCCTCCGTATGCTATACTGAAACTGATAAACATTAGGTTGTTCTTTTCTGGAGATAGCACACCTAAAATGCGGCACAAAAAACAGTCTAGGAGTAAAATCGAGCGTAAGGGAGAGTGCAGAATGGCTTCGGATGCGAGCATTGCGCAGTATATAGCAGATCAGTTTGCCGCGGCAGGAGAGATCCGCTGCCGTAAAATGTTTGGGGAGTATGGGCTTTACCTCAATGAAAAGTTTTTTGCTATGGTTTGCGATGATCGACTTTTTGTTAAGGAGACATTGGAGGGGAAAAACGCATTTCCCCAGTTGCCATTGGCACCGCCTTATAAAGGCGCAAAGCCCTGTCTGCTGGTAGAGGATGTGGATGATCGAGAGCTGCTGGTTCGCCTGGCACAGATCACATGGGCGGCGCTGCCGTCATCAAAGCCTAAAAAATCCAAGAAGGAGGGCTGAACGATGCCGTTTGATTTCAAGAAAGAGGAGAGGACGCTGTATCAACCGCCGAGGACTCCGGGCATTTTGACAGTGCCACCAATGAATTTTCTGGCGGTGCGGGGGAGGGGAGACCCAAACCAAGAGGGCGGGGCGTATCAACAGGCCATCCAGCTGCTGTACGGTGTCGCTTATACATTAAAAATGAGCGAGAAAGCCGGGTATCATATTCCGGGGGCCTTTGCCTATGTTGTGCCGCCCTTAGAGGGGCTCTGGTGGCAGCCAGGAAAAACAGAGCTGGATCTGCGTCATAAGGAGCAGCTGGCCTGGATCTCCATGATCCGTGTGCCGGATTTTGTGGATCAGACCGCCTTTCATTGGGCAGTGGAACAGGCCACCGCGAAAAAGAAAATGGACTTTTCCAAGGTGGAATTTTTCTGTTATGAGGAGGGGCTTTGTGTTCAGTGTATGCATGTTGGCCCGTATGATACCGAACCGGAGACCATCCGCCAAATGGAAACCTATGCTGCGGAGCAGGGGTATCAGCCAGACCTTACAGTACAGCGTCTCCATCACGAGATCTATCTCAGCGACCCAAGGCGTACTGCACCTGAAAAAATGCGCACGGTCCTGCGTCATCCGGTGCGCAAAGAGGAACGCGCGCTCTAAACAGATGCTGTGAGCAGAGACATATGCACGGCAAAAGAGGGGGGACGTGCGAACTTCCCCTAAAAAAAGCAACAAAATCTGTCGCTTTTTCTTGTGAGATGTGCTATACTATTCTCAGGAGTATACGCTTGTCCGGGTGACCGGAGCTGCAGCCCCTGCGGTGAAAAATGGGCGGGTTCGGGTGTCCGGTATAAGCATCGATCATGAGAAATTGGGAGGCAAGATAATGAAGCAGGACATGATTCTGATTTTGGATCTGGGCAGTGATGAGAACCCCCGCCTGGCTCGTGAGATCCGGGCTCTGGGTGTTTACAGCGAGATCTATCCCCATGATATCACTGCAGCAGAGCTGGCTGCTCTGCCGAATGTGAAGGGTATTATCCTGAACGGCGGTCCCAACCGTATTGTAGATGGCGTGGAGATCGACGCTGCAAAGGAGATCTATAATGCGCCGGTTCCGGTGCTGCTGGTGGACCATAAGGGGGATAAGCCCTGGCCCCAGGACGAGGCAGCCCGCAAGGAAGCTCTGAGCAACTTCGTTTTTGGCATCTGCGGCGCAGAGGCCAACTGGAATATGGAAAACTTCATTGCCGACCAGGTTGAGCTGATCCGTCAGCAGGTAGGGGATAAGAAGGTGCTGCTGGCTCTGTCCGGCGGCGTGGATTCCTCTGTGGTGGCTGCCCTGCTGGTCAAGGCAGTGGGTAAGCAGCTGACTTGTGTCCATGTCAACCACGGCCTGCTGCGTAAGGGCGAGCCGGAGGAAGTCGTTCGCGTCTTCCGGGACGAGATGGATGCAAACCTGGTGTATGTGGACGCTGTGGACCGCTTCCTGGATAAGCTGGCTGGCGTGGCAGATCCCGAGACCAAGCGTAAGGTCATCGGCGCTGAGTTCATCCGTGTGTTTGAGGAAGAGGCCCGCAAGCTGGATGGCATCGCCTTCCTGGGACAGGGCACCATCTATCCCGATATCATTGAGTCCGGCACCAAGACTGTGAAGGCAGTCAAGAGCCACCACAATGTGGGCGGCCTGCCGGAGGATCTGGATTTTGAGCTGGTAGAGCCGCTGAAGATGCTGTTCAAGGACGAGGTGCGTGCCTGCGGCAAGGCTCTGGGTCTGCCGGATTCTATGGTCTACCGTCAGCCGTTCCCCGGCCCTGGTCTGGGTGTGCGCTGCCTGGGTGCGATCACCCGCGACCGTCTGGAGGCTGTGCGGGAGTCCGACGCCATCCTGCGGGAGGAGTTTGCTGCAAACGGCCTGGAGGGCAAGGTATGGCAGTACTTTACGGTCGTGCCGGATATCAAATCTGTGGGCGTCCGGGATGGCAAGCGTGCCGATGAGTGGCCCTGCATCCTCCGCGCTGTGAACACCGTGGATGCGATGACCGCTACTGTGGAGGATGTTCCTTTTGCTCTGCTGCAGAAGATCACCGCCCGTATCACCAATGAGGTCAAGGGCATTAACCGCGTGCTGTATGACCTGACCCCGAAGCCCACTGGAACCATTGAGTGGGAATAATCCCAAATAATAGGTTTCAGAGTTCCGAAAACCCTTGAAAATACAGGGGTTTTCGGGATTCTTGTTTTTTACTGGCTACAAATTGGCTACATCAGACGCTTTTTTCGTAGCCATCGTCTTTTGTGGCTATGACATCGAGCTGTGCGGCTACTTCAGTCTGTTTGTTCGGGTACAGATGGCTGTAGGTTTCCATGGTAGTTTGCACCCTTTCGTGACCCAAGCGTTCTGCTACCAGAAGCGGCGTACAGCCCATGTCGATCAGCAAACTGGCGTGGGTATGACGCACATCGTGCACCCTGATCTTCTGCATTCCGGAGTGGTCGCAGCCATACTTCATCTGTCTGCCGACCCAGCCCCTGTCATAAGGGAAGATACGGTCTGTAGGCTGTACCTCGTAGAGTTTTGCCAGATAGTCTTTCAGACAGCTTTCCAGTACCTTCGGCATGACCACTTCACGATAGCCAGCTTCTGTCTTAGGCGGATAGATGTAGTTTTTTCCGTTCAGGCGCTGGTAGTTCTTGTTGACAGAAATAATATGTCGGTCGAAGTCAATGTCCTCCGGTGTCAGAGCCAGCAGTTCGCCAACACGCAGGCCTGTGTAATACATCACCATGAAAACAGTGTAGCCAACAAGTCTGCTCTCCATGGCTTCAATAAACACCTTGAATTCTTCGTTCGTCCAAAACAGCATTTCATCGGCGTTCTTCTTACCCATGGTTCCTGCCTTGTGACAAGGGTTCTCTCTCAGTCCGTAGAACTTCACTGCAAAGTTGAAGGCTGCGGTGAGCTGGTTGTTGATGGTTCGCAGATAGGTCGGTGAATAACCTCTGCCGTTGGGACGGCGGTAGTTAATCAGTTCGTTTTGCCAGTTGCGAATATCGGTTGGTTTGATGGCGTTGATGGGCATCTCACCGAAGTACGGAAGGACTTTCTTATTAAACAGATAGTGTTTGTTGGCTAAAGTTGTCTCTCTGAGACGAGGGTCAGCATTTCTCATATAGAGTGCAACGAAATCCTTGAACTTCATGCCCAGGCTGCCATCTGCCTGACTAATAAAATCACGTTCCCATTGTAAGGCTTCTTTCTTAGTATTGAAGCCTCTTTTCTTTTTGTGGATCTCCTTTCCTGTCCAATCCTTTACTCGGATTTGGGACATCCACTTGCCTGTGTTTTTGTCTCTTGTTACTGACATTGTGTTTTCCTTTTCTATCCAATGTCAGACCTTAATTATTCTACAGAGCCAAACTCCTTTTCGAGAAAAGCTCTGCGACGAGCTAAGCGCTCATCTTCGTCAAGTTCTTCCGGTTCCACACATTCCACGGAAGCCCCAGCATAGTACGCAAGGGTCTGCTCTTGCCAGCTATGTAATGCTGCAGGAGAACAGTTGTAGCTGCGCATATCCTCACGCATTTCTTCCCATTGTTCCAAGAACAGGCACATATCTGCATTGTGGTCTGCATCCATTTCCTTACCGTTGAAGCGGATGGAGCAAGTCCACTCGTTGCTGCGGGGCGGCTTCTTTACATCTACATCGAATTTGAGAGAAGAAACCTTGTTCAGTTCAAACAGGAAGCTCATTATGTCGGCAAGACTTCTGATCGGTGCCGTATTGGTTTCATAACCCAGGATAAAGGTCGGCGTCGTATTAAGATGTTTTGCCAGTTCGTTCACGACATCAATGGAAACCTCGATTTCTCCGGTTTCATACTTCTGCACAGTGCGCAGAGATTTGTCGAGTAGGTTTGCCAATTGTGTCTGATTCAGCCCTTTGCGTTTTCGTAGTGTTTTTATCCGCTGGCCGATTACGGAATAATCGAAATTGTCCATAAATAATTCGCCTCGTCCATACTATACCACAAATAAATGTGAATTGCAAGTGCGTATTTTTGTTCTACGGGTATTGACAAAAGTATTTCTTATTCGTATAATGAATGCGTACTAAAAGTGCGTATTGTAGGAATACAAAAGAATTGAACGAACCCAAGATACGCAAATATGCATTTTAGACACAGGAGGTACTAATGAGAGCACAGTTTATTACCGCAGAAGAAGTACAGCAGATTTTAAGCGTAAGCCGCAGCAAGTCCTATCAGATCATCCGAGATCTGAACAAAGAACTGAAAAGCATGGGCTATCACACGATTGCCGGCAAATGCCCTATTCAGTTCTTCAAGCAGAAGTTCTACGGTCTGGAAATCGGAGGTGAAAGCGCTTGATGAGAGAAAAAGAAAAAACGACCGTCCCAGTTCCATCTGTTGGCGCAGATGGGGAACGGTCGCTTTCCTATGTAAGTAATGAAATTATAGCAACTGAAAGCGAAGAAATCAATCCTACGGATGAAAATATGGAGGAAATTCTTCGCCAGATGCAGCAAATGGCAGAACCTTCCTATCTGCCAACCATGACCATGAGCCAGCTGTATGACACAGTGTACGAGAGCAGAGTGCCGATCGTTGATAGTTTACTCTATCCGGGAACCTACTTATTCGTAGGTGCTCCCAAGGTCGGCAAATCATTCCTGATGGCGCAGATTGCCTATCATGTCAGCACAGGACAGCCGCTCTGGAATTATCCTGTCCATGCAGGTGTAGTTTTATACCTTGCCCTGGAGGACGACTACAGACGTTTACAAGAGCGTTTGTCCCGTATGTTCGGAGTAGAGGGTACAGATGATACCCTCCACTTCGCAACTTGCGCCAAGCAGCTCGGCGCAGGGCTTCACGAACAGCTTAATCGATTTGTATCGGAGCATCCGGACACCAGACTGATTATCATTGATACTTTGCAGAAAATCAGAGAAGCTGGTGGCGATAAGTTCAGCTATGTCAATGACTATGAGATTATTGGTCAACTGAAACACTTTGCAGACCAGTCAGGCATTGCTCTTCTGTTGGTGCATCACACAAGAAAACAACAGGCCCATGATCGTTTTGAACGCATTTCAGGAACAAACGGCTTGTTGGGTGCTGCGGATGGAGCGTTTATTCTGGAGAAAGAAAAACGCACCGGAGATACCGCAGTATTAGAAGTTTCAGGGAGAGATCAGCCGGAACAAAAGCTCATTCTGAAAAAGAATATGGAGCGTTTGACCTGGGAACTGGAACGAGCAGAAACGGAACTATGGAAAGCACCACCCGATCCTATTCTGGAAAAGATTGCAGATATGTTATCCGAGGAACGTCAAGAGTGGAATGGCAGTCCGACGGAGTTGGCAGAAGCATTGCAGTTGGATATGAAGCCCAATCTGCTGACAAAGCATCTGAATGTGAACAAGGCAAGGTTATTCAATGAGTATCAGATTGATTACGAGCCTGTACGCACACACGCTGGAAGAAGGATTACCTTAAAGCGAGTTTCAGAACAGCGTGACGATGCGTGACGGTTGTGACGATGATTTTGAGAGTGGTGGCGGTGTCTAAAACACCGTCACCATCGTCACCACCGACACGGAAAGGAAGGGAACGGAAATGAAGAATGTACAAATCCCCTACGATTTATTTCTGACTTTGCTTCAGTACCATCTGATGATGGATGACGATTATGAGGATGAAATCCGACATGGCCTGGAGCAGAAGCTGGAAGCCATGGTAAGGCACGAATTGTATGCCAAGTACAAGACTGCCCTTACCCCGGAAGAACGAGAAGAAGCTCGCCAGCGTTATCTGGATGAGCGTGGTATCTCTCAGAGCTACCGCTGGACTACTTCTCCTTGGGAGCTATGACAGGAACGTGCCACGCTCCTGTGGATGGCAGACAAGGCAAAGTATTGGCTACCAGAGACCCCAGCGCATCTCCCGTCCCCGCTAAAAATCCGCAGATTTGAAGCGGACAGTCTGAGAGAAATAGTCTCTGTTTCTCTCGGACGATGGTCGGTGAATGTTTTGAAGAACAGGCAGCGACCGTGCCATGTTTTGCAGAACCTGTACAGGTTGCAAACATGGCATAGGCTTCCGCAGAAGCCGCATACCCCCTCGGAGAGCGCAATGCGCTTTTGATGCGTAGTGTCAAAAGTGCTTTTGCGTTACTTTTGACAAAAGTAACAAAACCCGCCGCCGAGCGGCGAAAATGAGTTTCGATAAAAATACCGCAATTATGGAGGTGACAGCTATAAAACAAACAATCAGTGCTATGTCCGGTGACGGCGTTGTTGCCCATAACCGTCGTACCTATATTGCAGAAAAAGTAGATGCAACACGAACCCATCTGAACATCGAGTATTGCTACACACCTATCGAGGATGCGTATCATCAGCTGTTCGATGAAGCACAAGCTGAGTACAATGCCAAGCAGAAACGCAAAGACCGCCGTATCGAAAACTACTACGAAAAAATCTGTAACGGCGATCAGGAAAAGCCTTTTTACGAAGTGATATTCCAAGTGGGAAACAAAGATGATCTGGGAGCTACCGGAGAGAATGCAGAACTGGCAAAGACCATCCTGGATAAGTCCTATCATAGTTTCCTTGAACGTAACCCACACCTTCATGTCTACTCCGCTCATCTCCACATGGATGAAGCTACGCCCCATCTTCACATCGACTTCATCCCGTTTACCACAGGGAGCAAGCGAGGACTATCCACCCGTGTTTCGTTGAAACAGGCGCTTGCTGATCAGGGCATTACCGGAGAAGGACGATCTCTGACAGAGCGTGATTTGTGGGTACAGAAAGAGAAGGAAGCGCTCGCAGCAATTATGTTGGAGCATGGCATCGAGTGGGAGCAGAAAGGCGAACACAAGGAACACCTCAGCGTTCTGGAATTCAAGAGAGAGAAACGAAAAGAGGAGATTGCGGAACTGGAACAGACACTTGAGTGTGTCCAGCAAAAGCAGATTTCCGTTCAGGCGGTGGAGCAGATTGAAGCCAACCCCCTGCCGCTAACATCCAAGATGGCTGTAGAGCGTGAGGACTATCAGACGCTGGTGACAGTAGCACAGAAATTTGTAGTGCAGGAAAAGCAAGAAGGCAAGCTGAAAAAGCTCCTGAAAGAAGCCAAGAAAACCATTGCCGAACTGAAAGCAAAAATTGAATCGCTTGTAGCAGAGCTTGCAACGGTAAAGGAGGAATTGGCACAGTACAAGTCCGTCCGTGGTCAGCTCCGCACAGCGGATCTGGAGCAGGAAAATGACCGGCTACGCAAGAGGATTCGCACCTATGAAGATGTCATTTCCCGCAATAATCTGTGGTCGTATTTTTCCAAGCATAAAGAAAAAGTAGCTACAAAACAAGATACACAATGATTTCCTAAGTCGATTTCCGATAGCATCAGTCCACCGCAGGTAATTCTTCTTGCAAAAAAGTGATAAAGATGTTATATTTATGATATATACCTGCGGTGGAGGTGCTATAAATGAGTTTTAGTAATGATATAAAGATGATCCGCCACAAATGTCTGATGAGTCAAATAGAATTTGCAGAAGCATTAGGCGTGTCGTTTGCTACTGTTAATAGATGGGAATCCGGAAGAAGTAAGCCGAATTTCAAAACTATGAAGCTGATCAATAGTTTTTGCGAAACTCATGGAATCGACTTCGATGTAAGCAAGCAGTTAACGGAGGAAGAACAAAAATGATATATAACGTGATAGATCTGTTTGCAGGAGCCGGTGGATTAAGTTTGGGCTTTAAGCAAACAGGACAAGTAAAAATAGTGGCTGCCGCAGAAAACAATCTGAATGCCAGAAAAACCTACAAGAGGAATTTTAAGTTGGCCCGGCTGTATTCTGATGTGAGAACAATAGACTATGCCGAATTGCAAGATACCGTTGGACCTGTTGATATTGTTATTGGCGGTCCGCCATGTCAGGGGTTCTCGAATGCAAATCGCCAACACACTACGGTAATCAGCATGAACAACAGACTTGTAAAAGAGTATGTCCGTGCAATCTGCGAATTGAATCCGAAAGCTTTTGTTATGGAAAATGTTGCTATGCTACGTTCTCAGGTGCATAGATTTTTCCTTGAAGAACAAGACCTTGATAACGAAAGAATCATGGCACTTCCTTTGTCAGAGGATAAAATTGAGATTTTGCCCGAATGTGTGAATTTTAGTAATTCTATTGCTTTCCTCGAAACTGCACGGGCAGAAATGGGGTATGCATGGGCTGAGAGTTTTTATAAGATCATCAATATCCTTTATCGCTATCGAATCAACCCTGCTAAATTTGATACTACCCTTGAAAAGTATCAGAAGAAGCTAATTGCACAGCTTGGTGAGGTTCTGAAGATAACTGCCGAAGCGGAAGAACTCAATGTTTTGCAGGAAAATGATGCAAAAATGGCAAAGGCAATATTGCAGTATATTGAACAGAAAGATAACTTTGATGATGCTGTATTGGCGATTAGCAATTCCATCATGATGCAGCGAGCAATCATGAAAATCAAAGAGTTAACCGATAATAACATTCATATTTTTGAATACAAAGAAGATAACGGTAGCTTAGTTGCGGTAGTTAAGTCTTACCCTGTATTGGATTACATTAGAGCGATTTTGGAGAATGCTCCTTATAATTACACCTTAAGTGAAAACACGCTTAATGCAATCCATTATGGCGCACCTCAAAGACGAGAGCGCTTCATTATCGTGGGTCTAAAAAAAGAAATGAATGCCAAATACATTGCCCCTGAAATCAAATTTACAGAAGGCGATTATAGAACCGTTCATGATGCGATTGCAGATATTCAGGATGTGATCCCTGTTACCGAGGTAACAGGAGACTACATTGAGCTTGAAGCACATCCTAATGCGACAGGGCTGGAAAAAGAGTTAAGAGGTCGAGCGCTGTATAATCATATTACTACAGCTACCAGAGAAACAGCGATGGCGAGATTTAAGGCACTCAAAGCAGGTGAAAATTTCCATGATCTCGATCCTGAGCTTAAAACGACCTATAGCAACGCAGACCGTACGCAAAACACTATCTATATGCGTCTAAAGTATAACGAACCATCTGGAACTGTTGTTAATGTACGTAAATCTATGTGGATTCATCCTGAGCTGGATCGTGCTATTTCTATTCGTGAAGCAGCCAGATTGCAGACTTTCCCAGATAGCTTCATTTTTGAGGGAACAAAAGATTCTCAATACCAGCAGGTTGGTAATGCAGTACCTCCGTTTTTGGCAAAAGCTATCGCAGATAGTGTTATTAGCATCTTGAATAATGCTACAGAATAAAAAATGGGTCACTCCTACGTTTTTAGGAGTGGCCCATTTACTTTATGCGGTTACTTTTTCGGGAACCTTGCAAATCTCATTTGCTTTAGCAAGAATCTTATCGTGAATGCGCTGTTCAGGCAGACAGTCAAGTATATAAATACCGCCAAGCAAGTTGAGGTACTTAGCCAGTTCGCCAACAACGTTCGTGTCAATCGGCAATCCATGTGCCTTAGCTTCTATTATCGCACTAAGGAAAGGACGGCTAATAGACGGATTGTTGGAAGTATTACGTTCCAGAATGTGCATGATGTAGTCGGAGCTTTCACACACAAATTTTGTAAGTTCCCAAGGATCAGAACGCTTCTCATCATATGTAAGACGACCGATCCACCACAATCTGGATAAGGCATTTCTCGTCAAAGAACGTCTGGCACCAAAACCGAAGAAAAAGTGTTGCTGTACATTACCAACTGTACATTTCTTGTTAATATCCCATCTGTATTTTACATAGTCCCAGAAAGGCCCAAGGCACAGTCCTGCCCACAAACGCTCGTCTGAAGCCTGAGAATCGGACAGAAAACGAAGGTTCCCGTAAATGCGCTTAACATTTTCGGCTTCTGTAAGGAAAGGCTTGTCTGCAGTCATATCCAGGCTGAAATCGGGAATTTCGGCAAACTTTGTGTCAGAGAACAATGCGTTTCCCAGCTCTTCCTGTAGCCATTCAGAGGAATCCTGCTTAAAATTATCAACCCAGCTTTTGAGATTGGATTTGATAATGTCGATGTTATCGTAGCTCACAAACTGTAGCTTCATTATTCGTCACCTCCTGCTGCGCCAAAGCTACTTGTCAAAAATGTAAATGCATCCGAAACTGGATTGTTTATCAGCTTTTGAGCAAGAACTAAGCAGTTTTGGTTGTTGAATTCTTCGCTTTCAATATCACAGTCAAACTGCGTTAACAGCGCCTTTGATAGAACCTTGTACCATAATGTGTCAGAGTTCTCGCTTCGCTCCTGAATAGGTAAAGCTCTCAGTTCTTCCAAAACATATACCAGAGCAGGTACAACAGTGAGAGAGTTGAGAATAGGCTGTGCCAGAGGGGTAGCGCTCAAGGCTTTATAGCTATAAAAATCGCTAAGAGGAAGCTTGATGATGATTTTGCGCTGAGACATATCAACCAGCATTTGCTTACAGCTTTCGTCAGGGTTCTTGCTGATGTTGAAAATGGATGGGGTGTTTGCGAGATCATCAATATCTTTTGAAATGTCCACCGTTACCATTTTGCCTACAGCCATTACGCAGCCAGCTTCAATATCAAAGGCGATCCCTTGATAATCTTCATGGAAGTCAGGGCTGGTAAAGCCTTTCAAATCATCGACCGCTACAACAAACGGACAAATTTGTAATTTACCATTCACAGCCTTATTCAGCAGGGTATATACTTCGCTGACCTTATCTGTTTGGACAACTGTACGGAAACCGGTCTGTGCACACTCTAAATGGTAAACAAACTTTGCGACGCCCTGTTTGATGCAGTCCTGAAGGCTTTGGCAAGTGAGGGTAGCAAGGAAGTCGATACGCAGATCATAGCCATCACGCACAATATCAATGGTTACATCAAAAGCCCCGTTTCCATAATCGTTTGAATAAGAGGACAGGACAGGATACGGATATAATTTATACTTGATTTCCATACGCCTTCACCTCCAAAGAACAATAATCGTGATAATCAAGCTGAATATTGAGCCTGATGGCCTTTTTCTCGGTAAATGCCAGATTTGTGATTCTGTTTTTATCGAACTTCAAATCAGGGCACTCAGAACAAGAAGCAGCAACAATAGATGCCTCGTAGTTTTGAGATTCAGCCGACATAAATACTTCTAAAACGCCATTCGTAGCAGAGGAACCAGGAGTAAATACAATCGTATACTCACCAGTAGACTTGTTACGAACCACATTACGAACACTGGCAGCAGAAATAGCAGACAGTTTCTTACGGTGTTCTACAGGAACATTGCCCCCGCCATCGCCGGGGTTGTTACCACCGCCGTTGCCACCGTGTCCGCCCTGGCCTTGGCTACCGCTACCACCTTCGCCGGGAAGATCGGTAACGATAATATCGCCTTCCTCATCATCTACAAGAGTTTGTCCGGGTTCTCCGGTCTGGGTTCCAGAAAGCTTTGGAGCAACTTCGGTCACACGGATTTTAATATCTTTAATACTATCCTGCAACGCTTCAGTACGTTCCTGATTAGGGGACTTATCAAAGTCACTGGCAGAAAGGTATTCACCGACGGTCGGATCAAGAGCTTCTTCACTTTCGTCGTTTTTCATTTCATCCAAGGATGCCTTGATGAAACGTGTCAGCGAAGTAAGCAGGCGCTTGGCTTTGCTCTTGTTTTCAGCACGCTCCACTTCCCATTCAAGATGCTGTGGGTTTTCAAGGCTACGGAGATACGAGTTGATAGCATCTCCCTCAATGAACAGTGTGCCAGCAAATGGAATCAATCCGTTGATGTTTCCCTTATCTTTGATTTTCATGCCTGTCTGACGAATCATTGCAACTCGTCTGCTAAAAGATGGCATAATCATCAGTTTCAACGTGAGCTTGCCGATAGTTTCAGGATCATCGGTAAGTTCCTTGGTGAAGGTTCTTGCTAATTTTTCATCTGTAAGCGCCTGATAGTATTCATCGGCGTGCTCATTAAAGTATTCTTTGTGAGAAATCATCAGGTCAGCGAGAGAGTCCTTGCTGATAATAGTTCCATCGACATCTACCACCAGCGTTCCGTTATAAATGGCATAAAGGAAGCCATCCAAAACGGAAGCAACCATCTGGTGTTGCCATCCTTTATCGCCATTGAAAGCGGCGATAAAAATATCCGTTCCAGAGTTTTCGGCACTGCGAGAGTAAGCAGGATCTAACGAAAACTGCTTGTACATAGGGCTATTCTTATCATTGCCATAGAATCCTGTTCCCTGGGTGATTTCATTCTTCTTGTTTTTGAAGGAAGTCAATCTGGAAACACCCTGAGATGCACAAAGCCCATCTTTGTCGCTGGTGCTGTAGAAAACAGTTCTAAGAGAAGAACAGGCATATGGAGCAAACTTGCCAATGCCAAAAGATCCGCCATGACTGCCGGATTTATCGGATGCACCTGAAGATTTTGTTAAGTTACACCAAGGAGAATTGTATTCTTCACGGGAGCCAACAAGACCGGAAGTGTTAAAGTCGCTGATTCTTAAGCAAGTGATAGTAGGCTTATGTATTACATCCAGTGCCTGATTAAAGAAGGTTTTGGCTTTGGTAGATTGTTGTTGCGACCAAAAATCCAAAGCTCGCTTAAGGGCATCTTCTAAATTGCTGTAGTCAGGAATTTTATGAGGGTCGATTTCAAAGGTTTTGAATTCGATGCGGGTAGGTTCTCCATTTTCAAGCGCAGCGTCCAGAGAGTTTTGACAGATTTCTCGTGCCAAAGATTTGATGGGAGTACCCTTGAAAGTTTCAACGCCAGAATCGGCAATGCCAAAAATCTGGCCATAGTTATTTGATGGGAAGTTCCACTTCTGTATAAGATTGAACATATTTCTCACCTCTTGCGCTTGCTCAACGAGAATCTGGTTGCTTTTTCAGGTTCTACTTTTGTGAATTTCTTTTTCGCTTCTCGCAGTTCTTGTTCGATTGCTTGGAAAATCTCCTCTACTTCATCCTGTGTGTATTCATAGACTGAAGTATTTGAACAATTGCCAAGGAGCTGCAAGGTATCAATGATTTTGTTTGTTCTGGCTTCAGCAAGCCTAACGAACTTATCGTGCTTGCTTTCTTCGGCCTGTTTCTTCATAGGAAATCCTCCTTCCTGTTTGATTATATAGTAACACTTGAATGTCGAATAGTCAATAACATTTTCGAAATATTAGATAATATATCGAAAATATTACGCACCAGAATCACAATCTAAGCCATAACTACGATGCAATATTCTCAGAATGTTATTTCTAAAATCAGCTTTGATGGTTTTATTGAAAATAGCATTTTTGAAATATTACCTGCTAATATAGAAGAAAACCATCAGTTTTGTCGCTATTGGAATGCTACAGCCGCTATACAAAGAATCAGCCGAGCAGCTCATGCCGCCCGGCTGACCGTCATTATGGTTATTCTTCCATGACCTCCAGCATCACCCTGGCGCCCAGCTTAAACCCGTTTTGGAATATCAGGCAATCTGTTGTCATCTGGTGCTCACGAACAGCGTCCGTGTAGCGGGAGAACAGTTCTTTCTGCTCGTCCATCATGGTGGCTTGGAGCTTTTCTTCATTCCTGCAGATCAGCTCCAGCAATTTCTTGTATTCCTTGCAGGAAGATGTGTCGTACTCTGTCGGCTCGATATTGCCGTACCAGAATTCTTCAAGGATTCTCATACCGCACCCTCCCCATAGATCAGTTCTTTGAGGACGATTTCCTCTGCACGGTTGCGGATGCTGTTCATAGCTCTGACCCATGCCAGCTGATCCTGCGCCTTCAGGAACTCGTTGATGCCTTCTTTCTCTGCCAGCTGTGTTACAAGCAGGTTGAGCCTGTTTCGAGCCTGAGTATCAATGTCAGCAAGATAGCTGTACAGCTTGCCGCTGAGAACCAGATCGGAGTAAATAATAGGACGATGTTCTCTGAGGTACTGCTGATGCTTTCTGCCCCAGATACCGATGGTGTGTACCTCTTCCTCCGGGATGACCAGACACGGCAGATAATAATCTCCGTGCAGTTCATACCAAAGACCGTTATTGTTATCGTAGATGAATTTTTCCATGTTGCAAACCTCCATGTATCATTTGAACTCAATAGTTCCGAGTGGCTTTGAGGTGAATCAGCCAGCGGAGGTTGCTGTTGTAGCCGGTGGCTACAAAATGGCTACAGAATTTCCAAAGACGCTACGGATAGCGTGAAATACGTGGAATGTGTGGATGAAAAGCGTACTATCAGTGCATATTATCACGAGAAATTAAGGTCTGGCGCTCGAGTGGGAATAAGCAAAAAGTGGATATGAGGGCCCGCAAACCCGTATAAACGCTGGGTTTTTGATTTTCAAATTCCCCGTTTGATAGCAGATTGATAGCACTCGTCAAATCCCGATTTATTGAGTTTGAAAAGAAAAATCGGGTGGCTTGCGAGTAGCCTAAAAATCCTCATCTTTTTATTCATAAGTAAAAGGTCTAACTGATTTTTGTTGATCAGTTAGACCTTTTTTGTTTTGCCCTCATTTATCTGAATTTTCTGATAGGGTTGGAGGCTATAAGATGGATACGAAAAGCTAGTTTTTCATCGGACACAGAGAGGCATCGGAAGAAATTTGTTCAGTATTGTATGCGGCTGTTGAGCAGCACATTGTTGAATATGGCGTTACAGAATTTATTGTCGGTCACTACGTCGGATTTGACCGCCTTGCAGCGTCAGCAGTCAAAGAAGCAAAGCGTTTCTACCCAGAGGTAAAGCTCGCTTTGCTGTTGCCATACCATCCGGCAGAGCGGCCCAACCCAACACCAGATGGATTTGATGGAACATTCTATCCGCCAGGGATGGAAAGTGTTTCGAGCAAGGCTGCAATTATAAGAGCAAACCGCTATGTTGTGGATCATGTAGATTATCTGATTGCTTATACCTGGCACCCTGCCAGCAATGCGCAGGAACTGGTTGAATATGCTCGGAAAAGGCGGCGAAATCTCTGCCTTTCCATAACACTGTTAAAGCCTGATAATTAGATATCAAGTTGAGTTTTTCACGAAAATGTGATAAAATAAATCCAAGCATTTCTTGCTTTGGAGGAATTAAAATGGCGATTTGTTATGACCGCTTATTCCATCTGATGATTGATAAAAAGATAAGCAATGCACAGCTAAAAGAGAAGGCCGGTTTTAGTGCCAATATTATCACCCGCCTAAAGCGCAACGAGTATGTTTCTATCGAAAGCATCGAGAAGATTTGCCGCGTGATGGAATGTGGTGTGGACGATATTCTGGAGTTTGTTCCGGAAGAAAAATAAGCAAGAATTTTGACAAAGTGGCTTGATATTTAAGGATGACTTTCAGGATACAAGATTCTCGCTGGCTGAGAAGTTGCGAAAGATTGGATAGGAGTGTGGCTGTGATGGCAGCAGCAAACAAAACGATTTGGGGAATCCATACGATGGACGATCCCCTTTTTTTGAATCAGAATCTAATTGCAATCGGCTGGGAAGAGATGGGCGACTTGTCGGTTATAAGTGTATCTCGTGATGCCTACAAAGAAAAATATATTGCAACCTATCCGGATGCTAAAAAAGGTTCAATTCCCACAAGTGCTGGAATGCTGTACCGGTTCGTTCATGAAGTGCGAGAAGGCGATTATATCGTGTTCCCGTCTAAGTTCGACCGTAAAATCAATATCGGGATCGTTGAGAGCGCCTATTTTTATGATAGTACAGCAGCACAGTATCACAATCGTCGGAAAGTAAAGTGGCTCAAACATCTGCCTCGTACGGCTTTTTCGCAAGGGGCTCTGCATGAAGTAGGATCGGCATTGACTTTTTTCTTAGTGAAGAACTACGCGGATGAGTATTTGAAGGCGCTAGATAAAGACTTCAAAGGTAATATCATGGAGCCGGATACCGATGAGACAGTGGCACAAACGGCGGATGAAATTATCGAGGCTACCCGAGATTTTATTTTAAAAGAGCTGAGCAAGAATCTGAAAGGCTATGATCTGGAGCCGTTTGTCGCAAATCTTTTGCAGGCCATGGGCTACCGCACGATCCTATCTCCGCATGGTGGGGATAGCGGCATCGACATTACCGCCTATAAAGACGAGCTGCCGCCCCGCATTGTTGTCCAGGTCAAAAGCCAGGATGGAGACATCAAAGAGACGACCATCCAGTCTCTGAAAGGCGCTATGCGCGAAGGAGATTACGGCCTGTTCGTGACACTGTCCAACTATACAAAAAATGCGCAGAGATACCTGGATAACACCCCGATTATTCGAGGCATTAACGGCACAGAACTTGTGGATCTGGTCTTGAAATATTACGACCAGCTCAGTGTCAAATACCGTAAAATGATTCCTCTGAAAATGGTGTACATCCCCGTTCCGCCAGAGGAATAAAACTGGCATTTAACAAAACGACGAGTGCATCTACTGACAATCTTACTTATGACATGAAAATGTGCAGAACTTGCAAGGGTGGTGAGCCGTGATGAAAAGTAATTTTGAATTTCTTGATAAAGACTTCCCTGTGTTATCCCAGTTCGGGAAAAAAGCAGAAGCATATCTTTATTCAGATTCAAACTCCTGCTTGATGAAGTTAGGGATGATCGGCGAAACAGTTGTGAACTTGATGTTTACTTATGATCGGATCATGCCTCCTTCCGAAAATACGGCGGTCAATCGGATCGGCGTACTATTCCGAGAGGGCCTCCTTACGCAGGATCTTGTGGATATTCTTCATGCGCTGCGCAAGGTGCGCAATAAGGCGGCACATGAGAACTACTCCTCCATTGAAGAGGGAAAAGTGCTGCTTCAAATGGCGCACAGCTTATGCGAATGGTTCATGCAGACCTACGGTGACTGGAACTATCAAACTGTTCCTTTTGTGATGCCGACTGCCTCGCAGAAGCAAGATATTGCAGATACTGACGATGCACAGGAAGAAAGTCTGGTCAAAGAAGCGGAAGAAAAGGCTGCCGCTTCGGGTTCTGTCACAAAAGAAAAACGCCGCCAGCAGGCAGCCAGGGCAGCCAGCCAGCGGCAAAAGACAGAAGCAGAAACGCGCTACATTATTGACCAGCAACTCCGTCAAGTGGGCTGGGAGGCTGATACTGAGAATCTGCGTTTCTCTAATGGCACTCGCCCAGCAAAAGGTCGGAATCTTGCCATAGCTGAGTGGCCCACTGACTCAACTGTGGGAAATCACGGCCGCGCTGATTATGCCCTTTTTATTGGTCTGCAATTTGTCGGTATCATTGAGGCAAAAGCGGAACACAAGGACATTCCCTCCGTGATCGACTATCAGGGGAAAGACTATCCCCGTAATATTCGTGTTGAGGATGCTCGGTACCAAGTTGGAACTTGGGGCAGCTATAAAGTGCCGTTTACCTTTGCGACTAATGGCAGACCATATTTGGAGCAGTATAAAACAAAGTCCGGTATTTGGTTTCTGGATCTCCGTCGGTCTTCCAGTGTTCCAAAGGCTCTGCGGGGGTGGATGAGCCCTGAAAACCTTCTGGACCTGTTGGGGAAGGACATCGACGCCGGCAACCGTGCGCTGGAACAAATGCCTTTTGATTTGCTCCGGGACAAAGATGGACTAAACCTCCGTGATTATCAGCTGCGGGCTATTCAGGCAGCGGAGCAGACCATCATGGATGGGAAAAATACGGCTTTGCTAGCCATGGCAACCGGTACCGGCAAGACCCGGACGGTGCTGGGCATGATTTACCGTTTCTTGAAAACAGGCCGTTTCAAACGAATCCTGTTCCTGGTGGACCGCACAGCTCTGGGAGAGCAGGCATTGGATGTATTCAAAGAGGTCAAGCTGGAGGATTTGATGCCCCTGGCGGATATCTATAACATTAAGGGACTGGAAGACAAAGAAATTGAGAGGGAGACTCGTATCCAGGTTGCCACCGTACAGGGAATGGTAAAGCGTATTCTCTACAATGATGGAGAAACCATGCCCGCGGTCAACGACTATGACCTGATTATCATAGACGAGGCCCACCGGGGCTACCTTTTGGATAAGGAGATGGGGGATACTGAACTTCTTTACCGAGACCAGCGAGACTACCAGAGCAAATATCGCAGCGTGATTGAGTATTTCGATGCGGTGAAAATTGCTCTGACCGCTACTCCTGCCCTCCAGACCACCGAGATTTTCGGCCAGCCGGTTTTCAAGTACACCTACCGTGAAGCGGTTATCGAGGGGTATCTGGTGGATCACGACGCCCCTCACGACCTCCATACCAAACTGCGGGATGAAGGCATCCACTATCAATCTGGCGATACCGTCACTGTCTACGACCCGGTGACCGGAGAGATTACCAACAGCGAGTTGTTGAACGATGAACTCAACTTCGATGTGGAGCAGTTTAATAAGAAAGTCATCACTCGCCCATTTAACGAGGCAGTTTTGGCCGAGATCGCCAAAGACATCGACCCGGAAAATCCGGAGGAACAGGGAAAAACGCTCATTTATGCCGTGGATGACCAACATGCCGACATGATCGTGGACATCCTCAAGAATATCTACTCGGAATACGGCGTGGACAACGACGCCATTATGAAGATCACCGGCAGCGTGGGCGGCGGCAACCCCAAAAAAGTACAGGAAGCTATCAAGCGGTTCAAGAATGAGCGCTATCCCAGTATTGCCGTCACCGTGGACCTGCTGACTACCGGTATCGATGTGCCAGAAATCACCAATCTGGTGTTCCTGCGCCGGGTAAAATCCCGCATTCTGTTTGAACAAATGTTGGGCCGTGCCACCCGTCTGTGTCCCAAGATTCATAAGACCCACTTTGAGATTTATGATCCTGTTGGTGTCTATGAATCGTTGGACGCGGTCAATACCATGAAACCGGTGGTAGCCAACCCATCTGCCTCCTTTGGGCAACTGCTGGACGGTCTCGAGGTGCTGGAAGACGAAAAGCAGATCGCGTACCAGGTAGATCAGATCATAGCCAAACTCCAGCGGAAAAAGCGGAAGCTGGACGGTAAGACTATGGAGCATTTTGTCAGCATGACCGGCGGCATGGACCCCACCCAGTTTATCCAGCAGTTAGAACAGGAGCCGCCGCAGCAGGCCCGTAACCGCATTTTGGCCCATCGGGACCTCTTTGAACTGCTTGGAGAGACCCGGGCCAACGGCGGTCGCCCGGTGGTTATCTCTGACGCGCCGGATGAATTGGTCAGCCACACCCGTGGCTATGGTACCGGCAGTCGCCCGGAGGACTACCTGGATGCCTTCGCTGACTATGTAAAGACCCATATCAATGAAATTGCGGCTCTGAACATCGTCTGCACCCGGCCAAAGGAACTGACCCGGGCGAGCCTCAAAGATCTGCGCCTGACGCTGGATCGGGAGGGCTTTACCACCCAGCAGCTCAACACCGCCATATCGGAGCTGACCAACGAGGAGATGGCAGCGGACATCATCAGTCTGATTCGCCGGTATGCCATTGGCTCCACCCTCATCAGCCACGAGGCCCGCATCCGTCGGGCAGTAGACAAACTAAAAAAAGCCCATAAATTCACTGCCATTGAGCAAAAGTGGATTGGCCGCATGGAAAAGTACCTCATGGAGGAATCTGTCCTCAATGTAGGCGTGTTTGATGAAGATACCCGTTTCAGAAGTGAGGGCGGATTCAAGAAGATCGACCGGATCTTCCAGAACAAGTTAGAAAGCATCGTGCTGGAACTCAACGAATACCTGTACGATGATGGAGGAAGAAGTGCATGAACTATAACACCTATCCTTATGGGATTTTTAACCCACAGTATTTAAGCCAGTTCCAGGCACAACAGCTGGAAGCGCAAAGAAACCTGGAGCAGCAGAAAAATATCCGTGACATGGTCAAGGCGATTTCTGATCTTTGCGAGGCAGCCCGAAAAGTGGATGCCGATTACCAGCAGACAGCTATGAACTGTTGTCTTGCCGAAGTATTGCGTCAGGCCGCTATCGATAACGGAGGGAACCGCACATGACCACACAGGAAATCGTATCCAAGCTCTGGAACCTCTGCAATGTGCTGCGGGATGATGGCATCACCTATCACCAGTATGTCACCGAGCTGACCTATATTCTGTTTTTAAAGATGGCAAAGGAGACCGGTGCAGAAATCCAGATTCCCGCTGCCTACCGCTGGGACCAGCTTACTGCCAAAAGCGGCATCGAGCTGAAGAAATTCTATAAAGAGCTGCTGGCCCACCTGGGTGAAAACTGTACCGGCCGGGTGCGGGAGATCTATCAGGGTTCCGCCACCAACATCGACGAACCCAAGAACCTGGAAAAGATCATCACCACCATTGACGGCCTGGACTGGTACTCCGCCCGGGAAGAGGGGTTGGGCAACCTGTATGAAGGGCTGTTGGAGAAGAACGCCAACGAGAAAAAGTCCGGCGCAGGCCAGTACTTTACCCCCCGTGTCCTGATTGATGTGATGACCCGCCTGATGAAGCCCCAGCCCCGTGAGCGGTGTAACGACCCTGCCTGTGGCACCTTCGGTTTTATGATCGCTGCCCACCGATATGTCAAGGAACATACCGATGATTTTTACGATCTGGATGCAGACCAGGCCAAGTTCGAGCGGGAAGAGGCCTTTACCGGCTGCGAATTGGTCCACGACACCCACCGTCTGGCCCTGATGAACGCCATGCTCCACGACATCGACGGCCAAATTTTGTTGGCCGATACCCTGTCCAACCAGGGCAAGGCCCTCCATGATTTTGACCTGGTGCTCACCAATCCGCCTTTCGGTACCAAGAAGGGCGGCGAGCGTGCCACCCGGGATGACTTCACTTTCCCCACTAGCAACAAGCAGCTGAACTTCCTCCAGCACATCTACCGCAGTTTGAAGGCCAATGGCAAGGCCCGGGCCGCCGTGGTGCTGCCTGACAATGTGCTCTTTGCCGATGGTGACGGCGAGAAGATTCGCTGCGACCTGATGGACAAGTGTGATTTGCATACCATCCTCCGCCTGCCCACCGGCATTTTCTATGCCCAGGGTGTTAAAACCAATGTGCTGTTCTTCACCCGGTGCAAGAGTGACAAAGGCAATACCAAGGAGGTCTGGTTCTACGACCTGCGCACCAATATGCCTAGCTTCGGCAAGACCACCCCTCTGAAAACCGAGCATTTTGCGGATTTTGAGAAGGCTTACGAGGCTGAGGACCGCCATGCCGTGCAGGATGAGCGGTGGAGCGTCTTTACCCGGGAGCAGATTGCGGAAAAGGGCAACAGCCTGGATCTGGGTCTTATCCGGGATGACTCGGTGCTGGACTACAACGACCTGCCTGACCCGGCGGAGAGTGCCGAGGAGGCTGCAGCCAATCTGGAGGAGGCCGTGGACCTGTTGATGAGCGTGGTGAGAGAGCTGCGGGCGCTGGAGGTGCAGGACTGATGGCGAGGAAAAAAGAAAACCTAACATCCGCAGAGCGCTTGGAGGAAGCATTGGTGCCAGAGGGTGAACAGCCATATCCAGTGCCGGGGAATTGGTGTTGGATGAGAGGTCGAGCTTTCCTTAAACCAATGGAAACAAAACGGCCTGAAGGCGAAGTGTTTCGCTATATTGATATAGATTCAATAGATAATAAGAGGCAACAAGTAACTGAACCTAAAAATTTGCAAGTCAAAGATGCTCCTAGCCGTGCCAGTAGAAAACTAAGGACAGGTGATACTGTTTTTTCGATGGTAAGGCCTTACTTGATGAATATAGCGTATATCGACGAAACAATATCCAACAGCATTGCCTCAACTGGTTTTTATGTATGTACACCTACTGAAAATGTAAATTCTCTCTATTTGTACTATTTAATGACCAGTCCATATACTGTTGATGGGCTTAATCGGTATATGAAGGGCGACAATTCTCCTTCTATTCGTAAAGATGATATTGAAAACTATGTATATCCCATACCTCCTCTGCCTGAACAACAGCGCATTGTTAACCGCATTGAAAGCCTGTTTGCCAAGCTGGATGAGGCCAAACAAAAGGCGCAGGATGCACTGGACAGTTTTGAACCACGCAAAGCCGCCATCCTCCACAAAGCCTTCACCGGCGAACTCACCGCCCAGTGGAGAAAAGAGCACGGCGTGGGGATGAAAAGTTGGGAGAATTTAAGGCTTGAAAACCTAATTGAAGGCGGGCCACAGAATGGACTTTATAAGCCACAAACTGCATATGGTACAGGCACAAAAATACTAAGAATAGACTGCTTTTACGAGGGTGCCGTTCTACCATGGGAAAATCTTAAACGGCTGGCATTGAGCAAAAATGAAATTGAGCAGTATCATCTGAATATAAACGATATTGTTATCAACCGTGTTAATAGCATGGCTTATCTGGGAAAATCTGCTTTAATTAGAGAGCTTCCTGAGGAATGTGTCTTTGAAAGCAACATGATGCGCATTACGCTTAATACCAGAATGGTTATTCCAGAATATGCAATAAAGTATCTTAATTCAGTTATAGGTGTGCAAGAATTAAGAAAGAATGCCAAACAAGCTGTTAATCAAGCGAGTATAAATCAGCAGGATGTAAAGAATGTTGCAATAAAATTACCAAAGCTAGATGAACAAGCCGAAATCGTCCGAATTCTCGACGACCTCCTCGCCAAAGAACAGCAGGCCAAGGAAGCCGCCGAAGGGGTGCTGGAGCAGATCGACCTTATCAAAAAAGCCATCCTCGCCCGCGCCTTCCGCGGGGAGCTGGGCACCAACGACCCCAGCGAGGAGAGCGCACAGGAACTGATAAAAAATTTCATTTTTAAAATGTAGTAAAGAGAGAGAATTAAAATGGGCAAAAATAGTATTAATATGCGCCGGGTTACAACCAAAGTGCATGAACTTTTTGATGGTGAAATAGATATGTCAGATTTTCCGAATGATACATCTAACCACTTTGAAACAAGGGCTCTGGCAGCTGTCGCTTTGATGATGATGGCTGGCTTAGAGGCATCACAGGCAAGCAAGCATATTACAGATGGTCACCATGATATGGGGATCGATGCCTTATACTTAGATGAAGTTCAGCAAAAGCTTTTTGTTGTGCAAAGTAAGTGGAGATCTGATGGTGTTGGTTCTGCGGATCAGGATGAAATGAATAGTTTTGCTCAGGGTATCCAGCGGATTCTTGATGAAGATTTGAATGGCGCAAATAAGAAAATCAGCGCGAAAAGCGCTGATGTCGATAAAGCGCTGACACAGATGGGGTATCAGATTCATTCCATTTTTATTCACACAGGCGACCAAAGAGCCAATACATATGTATTGCGTTCTATTTCTAAGCTTATGGATCAGACCAACGATGATATGAGCACTATTTTGGCTTTTGATGAGTTGAATTTTAGAAATATATTTGAATTCCTCTCCAAGGGACAAGAGCAGGCCAATATTGATATTGATGATGTAATTTTGACCAATTGGGGAAGAGTTTCCGAACCATACACCGTGTATTATGGTACGATATCAGCGGCAACAGTTGGAAAATGGTACGCAGATTTTGGAAATCTATTATTTGCTAAAAATATTCGATTCTATAAGGGAAACACAGAAGTAAATGAAGGAATGAAAAAAGTACTTCTTCAAGAACCAGAAAAGTTCTATTACTACAATAACGGGATAAAGTTGTTGTGCCAATCGATTCAACGAAAAGCAAAGGATAGCACAACTAATGCAACCGGATTATTTGCACTAAGTGGTGTGTCGTTGGTAAACGGAGCACAAACAACGGGAACTGTTGGGGCTTGTTTTGTTGAAAATCCTGAGCAAGCCGGAAAAGCAAAGATAATGATTCAAATTGTGGATTTGAGCAATATTGATCCTGAGACCGCTACGCAAATCACAAGATTGTCAAATACTCAGAATAGAATTGAAAATAAAGATTTTGCATCACTTGATCCGGAACAGGATCGAATTCATACAGAGCTATCTTTTTCTCACTATTCTTACTTGTATAAGAGCGGAGACAGTATAACAAATCCTGATAATCAAATCTCTTTTGACGAAGCAATAGTAGCATTGGCCTGTTTGAATAAGGAAGTATCGTATACTGTGACTGCAAAAAGTAATATTGGTGCATTGTCTGAGGACATAACAAAAACACCTTATAAGGCATTGGTTAATCCGTCGACTAATTCATTTGCTCTTTTAAATGCCGTGTTATTTATGAGAGAAATTGAACGTTATTTGCAAGAGAAAAAGACCCAGGCAAGAAACAACAAGGAGCGTTTGGTGTGCATTCATGCAAACAGATTTATAGTGCATGTGGCTTTGCAAAAAATAGCTAATAATGAATGGTTCAATACAAAAATAATATTAGAACGCTTTCGAATCCTTTCGTGGATGCTTTTGTACCACAAATCACACAGATCATAAATGAGCTCTTTCCTGAATCATATCCTGCAAACATTTTTAAAAATATAACAAAGTGCAGGGCGGTGGAAGAAAGAATTAATACTTCAGAGTAAAAGAGATATGCGTATATTGCTTCTGGAAAAATGAATAGAACTATGCTATAATATTTTTAAGCCACCTAATCATCCATCTCAAGCAAAACCCATGATAGGACGGCCCAGATAGATTTTTGATAGCAAAAGTCCGAATAGACCTTAGGATAAGGATAATCTGTATCAAATAAAACCACGACGAATCAAATCCTCTATACAAAAAAGTTTAGAAATGGATTTAACTCGGCGAGTGGGAATAAGCACAAAGATCCCGGAAACCTTGATACAAAAGGTCCCCGGGATTTTATATTTGAAAAGCGTAACAAAAACGTAGCATCTTTTTGGAAAAATTCGCTTTTATGCGGGTTTGCGGATGCCGCCCGGATTGCGAAATCATTTTTGCAATACTTTTATAACACCTTGCAAGCAACAAGCATTTTGTAACAGACGAAATAGTTGCAAGCGGTTTTGCGGTAAAATGAATCATAAGCAAATCGGATTTCAGCCATCGCGGTTGAAATCCGATTTTTATTGCAAAGCAACGAGGTTTCGGGGTACGCTGAAGCGGATCGGGTTCCTATTTTGAATGTACCTATGTAAATCTTATAGCCTTTCAGTATAGTGATGACACGAAGGCAAACGGAACGAGTATCCGGCCAATGTTGATCAATAAGCTGTGGGTTTATTCTTTTGGCTGGCGGAGAGTCTAATAGAAAATGAAGGCATTACTGAGCAACGAAAGGCTGAAAATCCGATGCTTTGGATATAGCAAATGAAATCAATACCCCCATAGTTGAGCACAAGAAATTGTAGCTCATGCAATAGTCCACCGATCACATGGGCGGGTAGAGCTGCCGAGTTCTGCCTATCTTTCTGTTTTGATGTAACACGTAATCGCCACAAAAAGAAAACGAAAATT
>OHSP01000410.1_pt1 | contig 23855 bp, 19 predicted proteins | sample 1578711 | NCBI WGS metagenome assembly OHSP01 (sample SAMEA3879584, study PRJEB24766) | human gut metagenome | biome: human-associated habitat; feature: feces | place: USA | collected 1985/1987
ACTAGTTTTTAAATGTTATCCTAGTAAACATAGATACAGTTTATAGACATGTCTAGGTCTTAGATATTATCTGTACAGACCTTAATTGAATGGCCGGCATCTTGATTTCTTGAGCCAGCACTCTCCTATCGTCGAACAGTAACAACTACGTTCGTCGATAGTTTTTTTGTTTTACGAAAAAAAGAGGCTACCGTCTAGCGTTTTTACCGTATAAAAAATAAGAGCCGCCGCAGCGACTCTCCGGTAGACTAAGTTTATGTGATCTTAGCTCCTGAAAACAGAGACATTCGTGTTTCTACCAAAGGATTGCACTTCAACGAGCAGACTGTTCTCCGCTTTTTTAAATTAGTATGTTGCGGAACTGCTGCCAGGGATCCCTTTGGCTTCGTGAGACGAAACGAAGAATAATGGAGTACGGGTTTTAAAGGATATACCCGACAACCTGATCCGTTTCGTCTCAATTTTCAGAGACTCATCGGGGCGACTATATATATCGCCGACGGAGGTTTGTTGACGCAGTTTTCCTTCTGCGATAAAATAATAAATAATACATGACAAATATGAAAATAGTATCGTCAGGCTCCACGGTGTGACGAACCGCTTCATCGCCTGCGATACTACCTAATCTCCGAAGAGATTATTTACTTAATACGTACACCAGCATTGTCAGTACTGTAAGCACGTACAAGAAATCATATTTGCTCATGTTAATCACCTCCTTTCATGAAAAGGAGGCAAGAGAGCCGGCTGCCACCGGTTCTCTTTTTTTAACTCTATATCAGGTTTTAAATGTAATCACCTGAATAACATAGATACAGTTTAACGACGTGTCTAGGTCAGTTAATCGTGCATTTAATCACCTTTCCCGGCCTATTTTTAGTCAAGTTTTTCCGCTTTTTTCGCGATACATCTATAAACTTTTCTTTTTCATAAGACGCTTACCTCTATCGCCGAACGTAAAAACTACGGGCGCCGATATTTTTTTATTCAACCAAAAACAACCTTTGATGTTTTTACTATCCCTGGCTCCTTTCCTATAATCGACAAAAAAAGAGCCGCCGAAGCGACTCTTATCGTATGTATGACTCTTATTCAGTTACGCTATATCCATAGCTTGATTTTCTTGATGTGTAGTATCCTTACGTAGGCAGTGTTCCGTGTAATGAGGAAAAATTTTCGACAGATACCTTAATAGGTTCTTTTTGAATGAACGATGATTAGCATCATGATTTGTAGTGGTGGATCACAGATAAAACTTTTTATTTCCGAAAAACAATTGGCATCACACTGTTCTCCAATTTCTGCATCACCGTGAGCGATCCCATTTCGGATCTTAATTAGGCTAAATTTATCATCTAGCCCGACTCTATATTTATCAATCGCCGAGCAGATTTTACAAAAAGCATCTTTTTCTTCCGATAAAAACTCCGTAAATTTAGCGATGACCATACTGGCCTCTGCAGCTTTCGGTGAATTTACGGCTCTTCCAATAAAAGGAATAGAACCCATGGATGGATGGGGCTTGGTCTTATAAAGAGCCTCATGCGTTTTTTGATATTTCTCTTTAAGGCACGTCGTATTTGAAATTTCACGATAAAATTGGCTCTCTTTAAAGGGCACAAAATAATTTCGATTTAATTCTCTTTCTATACTGCTAATGAGCAAAAAAGAAGAAATATCAGCTCGCTGGAAAGTGGTAAATATATCCAGCGCCATTTTTATATCTTTTCTCGTCCGTTCGGCTAAGCGGTCCCATATTTCAGAAATATTTTTTATGGCATCCAAATCTGGGTCCTTTTCTGGGAAGGCCGCATAAAGTCTGTCGAGAATCCCCTTTGCTTTTTCATCATCTGTGCGGGTCGAATCATTTTGCAAGGCAGCCATTTCTTTCGCGAGCATCGCATAACTTTTTTCTAAGGTTTCTTTGTCATCCAATAGTTTCAACTGGCGATGCTGCAAGTCTTTCATTTCATTTTTCAGCGACTCTATTTCCCTATCATCAAAATGATTGATCTCATTTTGAATATAATTCAAGTATTGCTTATTTCTCTCTAAAGAATCGCTGCGCACTGACAAAATCAAAAATTCGGAGTACAGGTCGGATAAATCCTTTTTCAGCTGATCTTTCTCGAGAGCGTTCGTATACTTACAAGCCGCTATGGCATAACAGGCCCATTTATATAAAACAGGATCAAAATTAATGTTATCATGACAAAACCATTTTCTTCCCCATTTTTTATAAATCGATGCAATCGACTCATAAAAGCGACTCCCCATTAAGGTTTCTATCATATCTTCATAACAGAAAAAATACCGGACCATTTTTGATCGCTCTTTAGGCAAGCGCACTACAGCTATACTTTGCACTTTAGTAAATGTGTACAAGATAATATCAAAAATCATGCTCGATCTATCTTTTTGGCAGTTTTCTATCCAGATTTTCACCAAAAGCTCTTTAAATTCACTAAGATCCTCAATTCGTCTCCCATCCTTGTCAGAAACTCGACATCTGGAAGAAAAATATTCATCAAAGAAGGGCTTTTTGAGTAATTCAGATAATTTCTGTTGATCAAAATTTAACCACCCTTTCGGGGATTCCGTAAAGAAATCAATAACATAGTGTTCCATCGTTATTGCATCATACATCGCAGGATACTCTTCTTTGTAGGCAGAAAATTCTTTGTCGATAAAGCAATCGAGTTCATGAAGATCGTTACGTTCCGCTATCATGTACAAATAATGGAGGAACTCATATAAATTTGAAAAGTTACACACAAATGGTTCACGAGTTTCTGCAGATATTTCTATCAATTGATCTCCAATCATAGCAATTACGTTTTCCATTGGTCTCCTCCTCATTCCATCTAATGTAAGTCTTCAATCCCTACTTCTTTGAGGATTTCATATACCGGCATAAGATTCACTTTGCGCGGTACATAAATTAGAACTCCATCGCGACCCCGCGTCAGGAATACGCGATAGGTATTAATCCGGTAGCGATAATCCGGTGTGCCCGGTATATACTTTTCCTCTTTGGCGCCGGAATATTTTTTCTTATAAGGGACCCAGGCTCCGTTTTCCCATCGCAAATCCTCAAACCAACCAATGATCGGCAAGTCTAGCTCAAGGCCTTCCACGTCAAATTCAGATGGGGACTGATTCATTTGGCAGCAAGATTTGGGACTCGATGGGGGCGCATTAAACCAGGAAGCAATATCGATTTTGCCGTTTTTACTCCAAGAAACCTTGGAATTCTTAGGATTTTTAGATGAGGTAATACACCCGTATCTTTTATCGTCACGTCCTTCATATAGCTGGTGACAGTAAGCTTTAATGGCTTGGAAATCCTGGGTAACGTACATTCGGAAATGTTTTTCCTTTATCTGTTGGTAAAGGATTTTTGCTTCTTCAATGTTATTATCCAATAAGGTATTGACGAAATGGCTAACCTGTTCAGCCCCTTGCGAGCGGATAGAAACATCGAGGTGCAAACTCGGCTCAATGATCACCTTCTTCGCCTTACAAGCAGAAAAGGCTTCCTTATATTTAGGAGAGCAGGCTACCTTCCAATTCGGCGGCACGGCTTTTGCCCAGGCCTCGATACCACCTTCTTCGCCCTCGTAAATCTCCTGTCCTTCCCCAATGAGGGCAATCAAAACGCCCCAATCAGGTCCCGACAAAATATCAATAATCTGTTGATTTTCCGAAAAATCCCCTCGATTTTTTTCTTTCATCCGTTTTTCAGACCACATGCGCTGCGCTTCATCGAATACAACTAGTTTTGTATCTTTTAAATGCCCCTGGTGATGTGACTTGATAAGAGCTGGGGCCGTCATTAAAAATGTCGGGTACCTTAATTGTCCTTTTAACACTTTAAGTAGGGGCCCATTCCCCGACACATACGTCGCATTCGCCTCTTGATACGCACCTTCCTGCTTACGCATCTCATAAATATACTGCACGCCTAATAAGGTTTTTCCGGCACCGGGAACACCACTGATCACGCACAACCAGTGTTCTTTCTTTGCTTGCGCTTCAGCTGTCAATGTTCTCAAAAAATTTGATGCCACGGGTATTTTCGGGCTTCTTGCCGTTTTTAAATGAGGCAGTTCTCCCAATTCAAACATATCGACCATACTCTGCAAGGAATTTTTATCAGGCTCATAAATGGAATCTTGCCATTTTTCAATATCTAAGGGGCGACTAGGCGATTTGCATTTTTCTTGCAATAACGTTTTTAAAGCTTGTTCAGAGACGAAGTGTAACGAGCCATCGATCCGTTCCTCTGATTCGGTTGAAGTCGTCAAAACTAAGCACGTAATGACCTCTTTATCTCGTGACTCTACATGACAAGTACTCATAAATCTGCCATACATATCGGCCTGGGCAATGTCTGCATCTGGTGCTGAATCTTTGTGTTTAAACTCAAGTACAAAAACTTGCTCACTACTTACTAATAACACGTCTGGGCGGCAACCATTCTCCAGATGCAACACATATTCAAAGATGATATGAAAATCCGGGTACGGAAAGTCGGCTAAGACACGTTGAAGGACCTCAAAGCAATCTCCCCAAGCAAAAATCTGCTCCTCATGCAAGTCTCGATTGGGATATTCTATTTCATATTGTCTATGAGCGGCTTTCATCGTTTCTAGCCATTCGTATTTGTTCAGTTGCTTAAATATCTCTAACGGATAAGTACAAAAAGAAAGCATTCACTCCACCTACCATTTCCTCATAACTGCCCATATAGGGGCCTTCTAGCTTAAAATTACGTCATCGATAATATTACTTTTACAAATTAATTATATCACAAAATTAAAACATGGATGGAACCGATTCCTTCAATCAATAGCAAAAACGCTCCCTTTGAGGACGCTTGCCGGGACCTCCGGTATCTGTCCGCTTCAAAGGGAGTGTCTCTATGTTACGCTCTTATGATCTTGAAAAGCCTTTCAGATGTTATTTGCGTTTGCTGACGCGCACTCGTTCTACGATCGGGTTACCGTCTTTGTCGGTATGGACGGTGTCGACGGTGAACCGTTCTAATTCAGGGGCAAATTCGGTGAGAATCTTGTCCGACAGGGTTGCACCATTGACCATAGCCCGATACAGCATGGCGGCGAATTCGTAGCGCGTCATGGGTCGGTTGCCGTCGAAGGTGCCGTCCGGATAGCCCTGAATCATACCGTTGCCGGTCAGGGTTGCCACGTATTCATAAGCCCAGTGATTCTGGGGGACGTCCGGGAAGAGCTGGAGCTTCGACGTATCGATCTTGCGTCCGGCGTTGGAATCGAGCATGGCCGACTTCATGGCTTCTAGTTCACGGCGCAGGTCTTTGATTTCCTTAGCCATAGCTACGCGCGATGTCGATACACCATTGCTTTGACCGAACTTGAAGGAGACGCCGGCGTTGACCATGTTGTTGCCGTTTCCGACGGTTCCACCGACGCTGAACATGGTATCTTCATTAGGACGGTAGAAAGCGCCGACAGCTACGGAGTTTTCACCGCGGTAATTGCCGTAACCGGCAGCGAAATCCCACTTATCGTCCGGATCAAAATCGAGCGGATGAAGGGCGGCCAAAGCGGCGGCACCGGCGCCGACTTCATCGATGCGGTTATCCAGTTGATTGACCTTGTTGCCCAAATTGTTAATGGCCAGGCTGTTCTGGGTAACCTGCTGCTGAACCCCTTTAAGCTGGCTCACATTGACGGCGTCCGTATCGGCTTCACCGGCTTTGACATTGGTGATTTTTTGATTGTTGGCATTGATGCCCTCTGTCGTGATATACGTATTTTCACCGACAGCAATACTTTGAGAAGCCGTGATACTGCCATCATTGGCGTTGATGTGAATCGTGTTGGTTCCGTCGTCGCCCGTCAAAGTAATGTCGTTGGCAAGAGATACGTTATAGTCCGTTTCCTTGTCGTCCGTGGCTTCCGTTTTTTCTACTTTAATGCCGTTACCGGCAGAAACGGTACGATGCTTTCCGGCTTCTGTTGCAGCGTTATCGACGGCCTTGTCCAAGGCCTCAATCGCTTCGGTAATATTCATATCGTTATTGACGACATTGCCTTTACCGGTTTCATTGTTGAAGTACTGACCATCACCGACGATTTCATCGAATTTCTTTTTCGATGCCACATCTTCAATAACGACATCGCTATATATTGCATTCCCCTCTTCGTCAACACCTTTTACTTTTAAGGTTACTTCCCCTTGATCGTCGACCGTATAATTACCGCCATCGGGATTGGCAACGAGATGCTGGTCTCGAAGTTGTTGATCCGCTTTCATATCACCCATAGCGGCTTTGAGTTGTTCTTCCGTTGCAGCACGACCAACCGTAGCAAAGTCGGCAACATCAAGAGTCTTGTTGGTCAAGCCGGTAATATGACCAACAGCCCCATCTATTTTAATTTTCTTACCTTCGGCAGAGCCAACTGTGACAATATCATTCAACTTAATGTTGTAATCGGTAATATTCGTAGTTTTATCAGTTGCAGGTGTTAAAACAAAATTATCATCGACACTGACACTGGCATTTTCCGCATTGACTACATATGCCGTTTTTCCGCTGGTTTCATCTTTTCCAGTACCAACAGAGGCTATATTGGTCCCTGCAGAAACAACCCCACCGGCATTTGCAATTTGAGATGTTAAATCATTGGTCAAGTGATAGATCTGCTGACCATTGATAGCGTCGTAGGAGTCTGCAGAAATACGGCCTTTGGCTACGTTAATGATTCGGCGTTGAGAAGAAGCACTGTCGCCAACTGAAAGGACCCCATAATCACCATCACTACTTGAAATATTCCACTTATCACTATAAAAATCGCCAAGGCTTGCTTGAAAAGCCGTTAATTTTTCGGATGTAAACATATCATCATTTTTTACCGTACTATTGCTGCCTAAGGCAACACTATACTGTGTATTTTCTTCAATACTCGTACTGTAGCCGATCGCTGTTCCCCCTGAACTCTTCACGCCAGACTTAGAACCTAAAACCGTCGCATTCTCAACATTGTCAGACACAGAAGATTCAGAACCACCAACAAAGGAGTAAGAAGAGTCTTTTCCAATCGACGACTTAGAACCTATAAGGGTACTATTTTTACTGCTTGCCGTACTTTCATAGCCCACAACGGTTGCCTGTTCTACTTTATTAGTAATTGAAGCATTGCTTCCCAAAACAACACTATATGAACCATTGGTGTTGACATTATAGCCAACAGCTACTGCCTGTTTCGCAAAATCAGTGATTTTTGCACTACTACCTAAAGCCGTACTAAAATCACCCTTAGTACTTGAACTGGCCCCTAATGCCACTGCTCCTTCGGACCCCGCAGATACATTAGAACTGGTACCAATAGCAACACTTTTAGAAGAATCTTTACCAACATTTGATTCTGAACCAATTGCAATAGCCGTGTTTGTTAGTCTCTCAATGGTTGCTTCAGGTCCAATAGCAATACTGGAGTTAGATTTGTCACCAATATGCGACTTTGAACCAATAGAAATACTAGATGTAGATCTTTTCTCAATATGCGATTCTGAACCAATAGTGATGGAATTTAAGGCATCCATATCGAGTTTAGCCAGAAATCCAATAGCAACCGACTTATGAGCATACGGTGCAATAGAAGTACTATTGCCCAAGGCAATAGCATCCCAACCCGCAACAGACGATAAGTAGCCGACTGCAGTACTGCGCCATGTCTCATCTGCAATCTTGGAAAAAGATCCGAGGGCAATACTATGGGGCGAATCGCGTCCAATACGATTTCTGCTTCCAATAGCAACGACTTGGTCCGATTCAGCGCCCACAGTCAAATCTGACCCGATAGCCACACTATAATCGACTTCGTCTTCGATTTTAGTACCATCTGATCCTATTGCAATTGAATAGCTTGCATCATTGCCTATAGCCGCACCCGGTCCTATAACGATACCGCGTCCACTTGAACTAAAGTCATTACCCATCTTGGCACCGGGTCCCATAACAACGCTATAGGCTGACGCATTACTCGCTTCATGCCCAATGACTACGGAGCCATTTGCACCTGTACCTTTGACAGTTGTGGAACCTTCCTCTGGGAATAAGCCATTTTTTGCCTTATTTCCGATGACAATAGAATCATATGCATTTTCTCCAAATTCCATATCACTGCCAATAACGATAGAATTTTTATGACTACTGGTTACCTTATTATTGTTGCCGAAAAAAATGGTTCCATCAATTTCTGAAGCAGTAGTATTACCACTTCCGAATAAAATCGCATTACTTCCGCCGTTTATTGTGTTCTTATTCCCAATAACCCAAGCGTTTTCTAAAGCCGAAAGAACATTTTCATCTCCAATAACGGTATTATCCTTAGCTCCTGATTTCATCTTATTTTCTGTATCGATGTGGGCTGTGAAGTTGCCATTGGAATCAGTTGCCGTCGTCCAGCTTCCGTTGGTGGCGGCGTCTGCCATACCACCGGTGCCAGCCGTCAGAGCAACCACGGCGAGAACGGTTGCCATTTTCTTGGTGACTTGGCCTCCCGATTGTTTTCTGCTACTTCGAACCAATTCGGACACGACGACGTATCGATGTTTTACATGACTCCAAATAACCTTATAAATCCTATTCATAATAATGTCTCCTCTCTCATGATTATTAGTATTATGGGATTGGTAATCAGCTATATGAATCAGATTAGCTTTCTTCACAGCAGCCATCTATGTTGTTTTTGCCAAGCTATAATTTATCCTGTAATTCAAGAACCTTTCCGTCGGTGAAAGTCATCTTTTGGATGATGAATTCTAAGGTATAGTTGTTGAGACCGTCGGTATAAATTTTCTTTTCCTTTTCGATGAAGGGATTCAGGGATTTTTCGCTTTCACTGTCAAAGGTCCAAATCTTACTTTGGCTATAGTCGGAAGCGGTGTAATTCTTATCGATGTTATCGATTTGGATGGGCAGGGTAACGGCAGTCTTTCCGTCTTTATCCTTGACGTTCAGGTAGCCCATGACAGAGCTGACCTTTTTATCCGGCGTCGGCAGGGTATAGCCGATTTGGAAGCGAATGTAATGGGATGGGAAGAAGGAGTTCTGACTGACGATGCTGCCGGCAATCCGATTGGATACGTCAAAGGCATCATCCATTTCCTTTTTGACCGGGGCATTGATTTCCGCGAGTTTTTCCTGTGTCGCCTTTTCCTGTTCCTGCATGAATTCGATTAGATTAGTCACTTCGACGACCTGCCATTCACCGTTATCGATGGACCGCATCTTGATTTTCAGGTCAAAATCTTTATCGACCTTTTTATCGTGGAGGGTAAGGGTCACGATAGCAATGTTGCCGTCGATCTGCGTGCTCTTAACCCCGGAATACTCGAGATCCGGCGTATTTAATTTCTGGCTGACTTCCTGAATCGAAGCCTGGTTCTTACCGTCGCTTTGAGCCGGCTTTTCAAAATTCCCCGTTTCGACGTATTTCTCGGTTTCGGTAATCATCGTTTGAATCATGTTTTCTTTGAGGGCTGCCACGATACCGGACACAAAGGCATTAGACGCATCTTCACCGAGGCTTTCCTGAACGATATCATCGAAGCCACGGCCGTACAGAGACTTTAAATCGACATGACGCTTGAAGGTCGGTAAATCGTGGTTTTCAATCGATTTTTTGACGAGGCCCAAAGAATAAGCCGGGGTCTTGACCCAGTAGAGGAAATAAAATAACAAGGCTCCGATAAGAATGACTAAGACCGCAGACAGACCGATAAGGACCTTGCGGTTCTTTTGAAATGATAATGGCATGATGACATCCTTCCCTTCCATTCGCCCCTTATTCAAAATAATATATTATAGATATATTTGCATTATATTTATATATAAAATTTATAAATAAAATAAAAAACTCCTATATTCTAAGTTTTATTTAAAATAGCAGGCATTATATAATACATTATAAGTTGATTAAGGGTGAATATTTGTATAATCTTCATTTTAGTATAACACATTAATTGTCCTAAATCCGTCATAGTTAATAATATTTTTACAATATTTCTATGATATTTTTTTAACACAAGAGCATTGGTTCATGCAAACCAGTTATAAATCATCTTGTAGTGAAGGCAAGAAATAGAACAAAACACGGCTCCGAGCTTTATAAAATCATCCCTTTCAGACAGGAGACAGACGCAAAATAGCCCGTTTCACCATCATTTTACTGACGATGAATCGGGCTGTTAGAAAGTATGAGGTATAGCAGATGCAGTTTTCATATCCTTACCGATTTATGGTTCTCAGGCTTGGACGGCCAGGGCGTTTCTATTCTGCCGTTATGGTCGATACCATGGCCACTTTGAATTCATGAACTTCATAGCGAGCCATGTCATCTTTAGCGAAAACGTCTTCGGCGAGAATAGCCTCGAGTTCTTCCCGAGAATTCAGGTTGGACAGCATGACGCCGGCCTTAGGAATATCAAGGTAAGGCCCAACGAGGACAAAATGTCCAAGGTTAAAATGTTTGGTAAACCATTCCGCATGCTGCTGAAATAAAGATTCTGCCTGGTCCTGAGGAATGTTTTCCGGATTCAAATATTCGCTGATGATAAACATGATGCATGCCCCCCTTTTCAGTCACTGAGAAACTCTGATGCTTATAGCTTACGGCATAGAGTTTAGTCTAGGCAAGGCGTTAGTTAGAAAATTTTGACATCTTTCGTCAGTTTCGGAGAGAAAGATTTTTATGTCGCATGTCGAATTTGTAATATATGGATTATTTTTCAGACCTGATAAACAGATTGCCCTTGGCAATACTGACGATTTCCCATAGGGATTTTCTAAAGGAGGCGTTTCGATGAAGTGGAAGAAAGTTCTTTGTACCGGCCTTTTTACGGGCCTTTTAACGGTGACAGGAATGACTGGCTTTGCCCTTGATTTGACCAAGGAAGCCGACGTCATAAGCCGCAATCCGTCTAATGTCTATACAATGTACCTCGGCATGTCCGACCGTGAATTTAAGCAGAATTTTTCCGGCGTCAGCGGCTGGAACTATAATAATTCGACGCAGACCAAGATGTGGAAGCTGCCGAGTATTTTAGAAGCCTACGACAATGGCCAAATCGGCATTGTCCATACCTATGGCCGTTCTGAAAAGCACGATACGATTCCCTACGTCATGAAGCGCGAAGCCTTGATGGCCGACTTTAAGAAGGGCCGGCCTTTAGGAAATTATTCCGTCGTGCTGAAGATGACCATCAAATCGGATGATGTAAAAAAATTGAAGCCCGATGATACGGCAGCCATCATGAAGGAAGGCCTGGATGATTTTAAATTGGCTGCCGACAACATGACCAAAGCCTTAGGCAAGGGGCCGACGGGGTCGCAATATTTGGACGGTCAAATCAACGGCAATGAATTTGCCAAGACCATCATCTACTCCTGGTCGACAGGCGACCGCTCGGGCTATAGCCTCTCTATTTCGTACAAACTCCCCCAGCCGATTGACCGCAGCCGCCCGCGGGCCGTCGATTATACAGAGCATCCTGAGTTTGATCCGGATGACGTCGTCATCACCGAGCTTAGCATGCAGCACTATGACTGGAATATAGAAGATAAATAGGAGGTTTCTATGTTCGATATATTGAAGACCATCGGCGAAATCCTTATCGCCATCTGGGTCCTCCGCTATTTGATTCACATCTACAATACCCTCGGCCGCACTCGCGAGCCCGTCCGCAAGGCTCTGGCCGATATTTCGACGTATAAGGCCCAGCGGGAAGCGACGCTCTATCACTTGTACGTCATTGCCGAGCAGTTCAGCCAGCGCGAAAGCAATACACTCACGCAAGCGAGCCTGGCGAACATGTCTCGTCAAAACGCCAATTTCCAGGCCTTGGCAGCGGCCTATCCGGATCTGAAGTCGAATCAGACCTATCAGTCCCTCATGGACAGCGTGGAAGCCTTGGAAATCCGGATTCAAGAAAGTCGTCAGGAATATAACCAGGCCGTCAGCAACTATCAGACCCTGCGCAGCCAAATTCCCTACTGCCTGTTGGCGCCCCTCTTTGGCTTCAAGCCCGCCGAATATAATCAAAAAGAAAAGGATCTCGAAGCCAGTCCCGACGAAATCAAGACGGCTCCGGAAGCACCGCCGCCGATCATCGAAAGTCCGGTCAAAGAGGTTATGCCGGAACCAGTCTATCATTGTCCCAAATGCCAATCTGAAATTCATCAGCTGAAGGGAAAATTCGGCCCTTATTGGCGCTGCGAAAACCCAAAATGCAAGGCCGATTTCACCGACGACGACGGAAAACCGGTCATCCGCCTCTGCCCGACCTGCGGCACGGGCTACCTGCATAAACGGACGCTGTCCCACAAAGATTACTGGACCTGCAGCAACTACCCGCAGTGCAAGGCCAAATATCCAGCCGATACAGCCATCCTCCCCGAAGCACCCTTGACCGATGAATGAAGTAATGCCGGCGCGCTAAAAGGATCCTGCATTTTCGCTATGTTACAACTGAAACCGTAAACTCTTAACAGAACGAAACACGTTATCGCCGTATATACAAAAATCGTCCCTCTGACATAGGCATACTACGTCATGGGGACGATTTCATTTATTCCATATCTCGTCTAATCCCTAACGATTATAAGAAGATGATCATATCACCCATCATAATACGCGGAACTTTTTCGCCTTCCAAGGTGATTTGGCCGGGCATTTCTGCTTTTATCCCGACTCCGAAAACGAGGGTGCAGTGACCATGTTCCTTCAAGGTCTGATTGGCTTCCGAACCGACATCACTAACCAAATATTCTTCATCGGCAATGAGCAGCTTGTCGCCGGCTTCAATCGGCTGGGATAAGATACTCTTGGTGTGGGACACGACCATGTTTTCATAGGCATAGGGAACATCGTTATCGAAAATGATAATGCTATTTCGTATTTTCATAAATGGCAGAACTGCTTCCCCAATCGATGTAACTTTTGCTTCGTATTTCATAATAGCAGATCCTTTCTGTACAACATAAACAGATATTTCCAGCGCTCGCAAAATCGCTGTAACAGAGGCTAAGCAAATAACTTTTTTCTGTATGCCTTAAAATATAACAGATATTCCCAGCATTCGCAAGATAGCTGTAACAGAGGGAAAACAAGTTGCCTCGGTACATGATTTCGACGCGCCTTCTACGGTAGGCCAAAGTATTTCCTAACAATAAAGAAACCGGGAGCCGTAACGTAGAAGAAGCAACTAGCATCGGAATGGACAGCCAATCAGACGATGAACAACCTGCCAAGAGACACCGATAGGAATCTCGATGATAATGATGGATAAACCCGTATCCCGAGCCAGGCGTTCTGCCCCGCCAGAGTTTCCAGCATTTTCCCTAACATATGGGCAAGGTCTACGATAAGGTTGCCTATTCTGATAAATCCAGCCAGGGTAAATAAGCGGCTACCACTTTTGTCATGGTCTGTTCAGCTGCCTTAGCTACCTCTTCAAAACGAGTATTTTCATCCATATGTTCCGCTAGGAAGAGCCGGGCTGCCTTTACCCCAGATGTCGAGACTTCCGTGTTGATATTAACTTTCCGAATTCCCAGACGAATGGCTTTTTGCAAGTCATCTTTGGAAATGCCGGAACTACCGTGCAACACCAAGGGAGTCGTAACGGCCTGTGCAATGTCTGCCAGCCGCTTGAAGTCGAGTTTCGGCGTTCCCTTATAGATGCCATGGGCATTCCCAATGGCGATGGCGACGGCATCAACCTCGGATGCGGCAGTATAAGCGACCACATCCCGGACTTGAGTATGGGTATCTTCATTTCCGACCGGCCCCTGCCCCGTTTCCTCATTTAAATACCCCAGCTCTCCTTCAACGCTGACATTGACGGCGTGGGAAATCCGAACAATTTCGGCGCTTCGGTATGCATTTTCGGCGACAGGAAGATGCGATCCGTCATACATGATAGACGTAAATCCTGCCCGGATGGCACGAATGATATTGCTTTCCTGTTTGCAGTGATCCAAATGAAGCACGACGGGTTGTTCCGACGTCCGGCAATAAAATTTCACTAACTCAGCCATGGCCTCTATCGGCATATGTTGGTCGTATTTTTCGCCAAAAGAAAGAATAACGGCATGATTCGAGGCTTTGGTCGCTGCCAATACGGCTTGTAACGATTCTACATTGTACACATTGAAGGTTCCCACAGCCATTTTCTTTGCCGAGGCCGCTTTCAACATCGTTCGTAAGTTAATCAGCATCGTGCGCCACTATCTCTTGCTCAACATGGATACGACATCCCGCAGCGTCGTTACGGCACCGACGTTCCCCGGGAAGATAATGTACGCCATATCAGGGAATTTGGCTTCTTCCCCTGTTTTCCAAACCGGAATTCCCGGAGATACCTGACCTAAAACCAGGGCTTTTTTTACACCCAGGCCTTTGGTACCGACGTCACTGGAAGTAATACCGCCTTTGGCGATCAAGAAGGCCGGCTGAACGGAGAGGCGATGAACAATACTGGTAATAGCTTCGGAAATTTTAACAGCAATTCGCAGTGATTCTTCTTCGGAACCGGCATCAAAACGCTTCCGACCCGTATAGACGGCAACTGTCGTACCTGCCTTGATGGCTTCTTCTGTCGTCTTTACGATGCGCTGTAATTCGGCTTCCAATTTTTCCGGTTCCAATACCAAGAGGTGATTGAATTCAATGAATTTTACCTGTTCGCAGGTCTTTAATTCATTCAATTGATCCGTCGTTTTCTTGACATGGGAGCCGATAATGATTAATCCGCCATTGGTATTTCCTTTTACAATGAGTTCTTCTTTTTGAAGAAGCGCTTTATCGGGAACATTGCCGATAACTTTAGGCCAGGCAGCTGCCGTACGGAAGAGGAACTTCTTTCCGGCTTTCAGCGCCCGAATCATGGCGATGGCAAAGACTTGTACATCTTCGTAATCTACGGCATTGACGATGACTTTGTTGAAGTCTTTTACTGCCATCAACTGTTTTTCGATCGCCTCGACGCGAAGATTTCGTAAATCATCTAAGGAAATATACGTCGTATCGGAAGCCTTATATAAGCCTTTCGTTTTTTCTTCAACATAGGCCCCCATGTCAGAAGCCGTATAGCCAAAAGTCTTATCCCTAGCAAATTCCGTGTCGCCGGCAGGAACAAGGTTAGCGCCTTCTTGGACGTAATGGATGTTGCCGATAGTGAAGCGCCCCCCTTCTTTGAAGAAAGGCATTAAGACTTCGCCGTCGGTAAGGCCATTGTTTTCCCTTTCCAAAGTCTTACGAAGGGTATCTGTTTCTAAAGGATAGTGACCGCGCAGTGTCGAATCACTGCGGCTGATAATCATGAAATCTTTCCCTGTTTTTTTTGCTTCCGCTAAGACTCGTTCGGCAATCGTCCGATGGACTTCTTGGGTATGAGCCGCTGAAAAAGCACGCGAATTGGTCAAAATAAAGAAAATCGAATTGTCTTCTGCAAAACCGTCGGCAATGCTTTCCGGTGACCAGTCCGTATATACGTGGATGCCGTTAACCGTTTGTACCCCCGTCGGATCATCGTCGAGAACGATGATTTTTTTATGGAAGTCCTTCATTTCGTCGGCTAATAATTTTTGTACTTGTTCGGGATGGCCCTCAGGAATCCGGGCAAAGAGATCTTTCTTTAATACACTCATGGGAGTCTCTCCTTATTCTTCGTTCGTTTTAACAATGACGCCGGAAATATTTTCATAGAATTGGACAATACCGCTGTGGTCGTCCATCAAATGGCCCGTAGATTTCAGACTGTTCATGATCTGCTGCAGACTGCTGGTCAGGATGAGCGGTAAGTCTAACCCGTTGGCCGTAGCCATAACATTATTGATATCTTTTAAGTTGATGCGAATCGGTCCGCCCGGTTTAAAGTTACGGCTGTACATCATAGGTGCTTTGGCATCGAGTACTGCACTTCCGGCAAGGCCACCGCGAATGGCTTCATATACTTTTTTCGGATCAGCACCTGCTTTCGTTGCCAAAACCAGGGCTTCCGCTACGGCTGCGATATTGAGGTTAACGATAACTTGGTTGGCCAGTTTGGCAATAGAACCGCTGCCATTAGGGCCAATCAAGGTAATCGACGAACCCATGGCTTCAAATACATCGTGAACCTTATCGACGACGTCCTGCTTGCCGCCGATCATGATAGCCAAGGTACCGGCAACAGCTCCCGGTTCACCGCCGCTGACCGGCGCATCCAAGAAGTGGCAACCTTTACTTTCAGCCAACTTAGCAAATTCCTGGGATTCAATGGCTGTGACAGAGCTCATATCGATAATGACTGCACCTGCAGAAATTCCGGCTAAGACACCGTTTTCTCCTTCTAAAAGGGAGCGAACGATGGGACCGCTGGGAACCATGGTAATGACGACATCTTTCCCCTGTGCCGTCTGTTTTGGGGAAGTACCGGCAATGGCTCCAGCTTCGGCCATTTCTTGAACAGCAGCTGGGAGAATATCATAGGCAGTGACTTCAAACCCTGCTTTCAACAAATTCTTTACCATCGGTTTCCCCATGATACCCAGGCCAATAAATCCGATTTTTTTCATTGTAATTACCTCCTAAAATTAAGTGCTATGTAACATACTACTTGTATTAAAAATAATCACGCACATAGTAGTGCGTAGCATACTACTTATTATAGAAGCAAAACGCAGATAAACTGCGTTGCACTTTTACAAGGCTCCCTCGGCTCCTAAAATGATGGCCGTTTCTTCCATATGTTTTCGAAAGGCCGCCGTCGCTTTGTCGCTATCCCCGGTCAAAATCGCATCCAATATTTTCTGATGTTCTTCATAGGCCTTTCCATGGCGATGTAGACTTCGAAGTGAATGAACCGTTGCCAATTCAATCTTGGTACGCATCAGATCAGCCATGCGCGATAAATAGGCGTTCTGAGGAAAATCTACAATTAAATGGTGGAACTTAATATCGGCCTTCATGAATTCGTAATGGGACTCATCGTCATCAGAATATCCGGCTTCTGTCTTTTGACATTCCATCAATGCAGTGACAGTCTCCTGCCATCGCTTGTCATGGGGGTGATTGGCAAGGCACAACACAGCGTAACCTTCAATGGCCAAACGGGCCTGCAAAATTTGCCGCAAGTCATCGGGCGACGTCGCTTTAACACCAAATCCACGATTATTGAAAATCTCAATGAGGTCATCATTTTTGAGCTGTAAGACAGCTTCGCGTACCGGCGTGCGGGATACATTCAACTTGTCAGCAAATTGTTTTTCCGAATAGACTTCGCCGGGCAATAACTCGCCCTTCACAATGGATTCTTTTAAGTATTGATAGATTTGATCTTTATACGATACTTTTTTTAACATGATGAACTCCTTCGTCGGCAACTCGCATCTTGTATGTAGCATACTACTGGTGTAAAAAAAAGTCAAGAAAAGCTCAAATGTTTTACATTGAATTTTTCCATCGCTTTACATGTTCTATATCTTCCTTTGGTATGCTGTAAAAAATAGACTAAAAGGTGGGATTTTTATGGCAAAGACTTATGTGCTCGATACGAATGTCCTGATTCAGGCTCCGTACGCTATGCAGTGTTTTGAAGATAATCATGTCGTTATTCCCCTGGTTGTCGTTGAAGAATTGGACGGATTAAAAAAAGCGGATGGTGAACGCGGGTTCAATGCCCGTCAAGCCATCCGCTTTTTGGAACGTTTAAGGCTTCGCGGGAATTTACTGGACGGCGTAGCCCTTGATAACGGCGGCACGGTGCGTATCGAGATTAACTGCGTCCATGAGGCGCTGCCGGAATCGCTGCCTGAAGATCAGGCCGATAACCGAATTCTGAAAGTCTGCTGCCACCTGCAAAGCTGTCAGCCCATTTTGGTCACCAAAGACCTGGTGCTGCGGCTCAAAGCTCAGGTGCTGAATATTGAAGCCCAAGATTTCAGTACGGAACAGGTACTGCCGGAAAAAAACGGCTATACCGGCCGTCAAACTTGTTACGTCCCGGAAAGCGACTTCGATTCCTTTTTGGAAGAAGGCATCGACGTCAGCCGTCTCTACCAAATTGACGGCGATGCCCAGCGTTATGACGTGACGGTACAGGAAAATGAGTTCATCATCTTACAGGCCGACGCCTCTCTTCGCAAAACCCATTTAGGCCGAGTCCATCAGGGGCGCGTCATCCCTTTGACCTACGGCCGCATGAATCCCTACGGCATCAAGCCGCGAAATGCCGGTCAGTACTTCATGCAGGAAGCCCTCATGCAGCCTGCGGACGAAGCGCCGCTGGTCATCATCAAGGGCCAGGCCGGTACGGCAAAGACCTTCTACTCCTTGGCCGTGGGCCTCGAAAAAATCATCAACCATCCGACCGGTGAATACCGGCGTATCCTCATCTGCCGGCCGAATGCCCAGTTCGATTCGGATATCGGCTTTTTACCCGGCGACGAACAGGAAAAGATTTCGCCCCTCATGCGGCCTATTATCGATAATTTGGAACAGCTCATCGACAGTAATGAAGCCGAACGCTATGAAAATGAACGAGAACTGGCCGAAAAGATTGAAGAAATCTTCGACCGCCACGTCATTCAAACCGAAGCCTTGAACTTCATTCGCGGCCGTTCCTTGGAAAAGACCTATCTCATCATCGATGAAGCGCAGAACATGACGCCCAATCAGGTCAAGGGCATCATCACCCGCGCCGGCAAAGGCACGAAGATCATCCTCGTCGGCGACCCCAATCAGATTGACCGCCCCTTCCTCGATGAACGAACGAACGGCCTGACCTATGCCGCCGGCAAGATGAAGGGCAGCCCCTTATGCTATCAATTGACCATGCGAGCTGACGAATGCGAACGGTCGCCTTTAGCCCTGGACGCCGTTCAGCGCTTATAGATTTTTGTAACGATTACGGTTTCAGATACTGTTGAGATATCGCCGGATTCCACGAGCAGCAGCCGCCCGTTTCTTTTTCAAAGCGCCAGCGTTGGCGGACGTCGGGATACTTTTCGTGATCGACTTCGCTGAGGAACATGTCTAAGGGACGGATGAAATCGCGGTATTCGCCGTACAAGGTCTTATAGACGACGTACGTTTCCTTCGTCGCAGCATCGTCGGCAAGGCCGATGATACGGTACCGTTTCTGCTTAAAGTGACGCCACGTTTCCCCCGGCTTTGGCAGTTCCCGGCCGGCTACAAAGGCGCTGAGGGCAGCCAAGGATGGTAAAAAAGCGGCGGCTTTTACCCACTTGGCATCGACAAAGCCTTGACGACTCATGGCTTCCAAGAAGGCTTTCAAAGGCTGGTAATATCCGTTAAAATCGAGGAATGCGAAGCGACCTTTGAGGTGACCGAGTTTTACTTCACTCATGACCTGGCTGATTTCTTCTAACGTACCGAAGCCGCCGGGAAAGGCCAGAAAGATATCGCCCAGTTCCATCATCTTCGCTTTGCGCGAAGCCATGTCCGGCGTAACGATGAGCTTTGTCAGGCCCTCCTGTTGGAGCGCCGTATCGATAAACTCCTGAGGCTCTACGCCGATGACGGAACCGCCCTTTTTTAAGGCTCCGGCAGACAAGGCTCCCATGAGCCCCGTTCGGCTGCCGCCGTAAATCAAAGTATGTCCGTGCTCGGCAATCCAAGCCCCCAAGGCCGAGGCATCGGCTTCATAACGGGGATCGTTTCCCCGGCTGGCGCCGAGGTAGACCGTAATATTCATCGCACTTCCCTTCTTTCCGCTGTATGTCATGGCTCTTCCTGCCATTGTATGCTACAATAATACTATCTATTATAGCATAGGTGAGGAGTATTCCGCTGTATGAAGGGCAGAAAAAGTCAGTGTTTCAAAGAGCTTTTTCTATCGAGGTATACGTAAAAGGCGTATTCACAAGAATATTCTTGCGAAACGCCTTTTTCTTATCTATGCGAAAACGAAAGGAGCCGATCCCTTGCCTAAAGAAACAGATGCGCCTAATTTTTTTATCGGCCGCAGCGACACCATTGCCAACAACGACAAATTATCTCATAAATCCCGTCAAAGCCTGTATACGGCCCGGGCGGCCAATACGGTCGACGCCTATCGCTCAGACTGGAATGACTTCTGCGACTGGTGTGCCTACCACAATCTGTCATCCTTTCCGGCAGAACCGGAAACGATTGTAAACTATATCAACGACCTGGCTGACAATGCCAAGGCCAACACCATTGCCCGACGCATCAGTGCCCTCACGGAAAATTTCGATGCCGCCGGTGTCAAAGACAATCCCTGCCGCTTTCCCATCGTCCGCAACGCCCTGCGCGGTATCAAGCGCATGAAGGGCACCATTCAGCACGGTAAGGCACCGGTTCTCTTCGACGACATCAAAGAAATGCTGACCTTCCTCGAAGGCAAGGATATCCAACAGATTCGGGACCGGGCCATCTTATTGGTCGGCTTCTACGGCGCCCTGCGCCGGTCGGAACTGGCCGGCATCGACGTGGAAGATTTGAAATTCACCCGCCTGGGCCTGCTCATTACCCTACGCAAATCAAAGACCGACCAGTTCGACCAGGGCCAGATGATCGCCATCCCCATGGTAAAGGATACGAATCTCTGCGCCGTTACGGCGTTAAAGAACTGGCTCGACATGAGCGGCATTACGACGGGTCCCGTCTTCCGCGGCCTGACCAAGGGCCACCATATCCGCAAGACGCGGATCTCCGACAAGGCCATTGCCCTCATCGTCAAGCACTATGCCGAACTCATGGGCATGAACCCCGATGATTACGGGGCCCACAGCCTGCGCCACGGCTTTGCCACATCGGCCGCCCAGCACCACGTCGAGGAACGGCAGATCATGCGCCAGACCCGTCATAAGTCGCAGGCTATCGTCCGCCGCTATATCGACGAAGCCGACCGCCTCGTCGACAGTCCGATTTTAAAGATTACCGAAGATAAGTCTTAAGGGACCAGCTGTGCAGCCAAGACTTGCCGCACATGGCCGGCCTTGCCGGCGGCGACGGGCAGACGCAGGACTTGACCGGGCTGAATGGCACGATCGCCGGTCAGTTTATTTTCATCGAGGATGGACTGGATGACCTGACGTACATCTGTATCTTCATCGACGACGACCGACGCCAGCTGCCAAACGGTCTGCCCCGGTTCAACGCGAACGGAAACGTATTCCTGTGAAGGCTGATAGCTCCAGCCGATTTGGGTGCACATAAAGATAGCCAGGCCAATCAAGGCGACATATTTCAGTAACGGGCCTCTCCCTTTTCGTCTTCTTCTCATGGTTATCACTCCTAAGTAAAAACGAACGTTCTAAGAACAAGTGTTCGTCGACACCCTTATTATAGCTTCGAACAGTTGTTCCTGTCAAGGCGATTTGAACAAATGTTTGATTTTTTTCGGTATTTTCGGTATAATGTGACTAGCTATACTGGAATGATTGTAACTTGCCAGAGACTGGAGTGACTATATATGATTACCAATGAAAAAATGCTGACGACCCGTCAAAAACAGATATTAGAATACATCCGCACCTGTGTCCACCAATTCGGATATCCCCCGTCGGTACGGGAAATCTGTAAAGAAGTCGGCCTCAGCTCGACGTCGACGGTCCATGGCTACCTCCATCGATTGGAAGACCTGGGCTATATCCGCCGCGACCCGGCTAAGAACCGAACGATTGAACTCCTCGACGAAGGTTCGTGGCGTTCGAAGAAGATCGTTCCCCTGCCCCTCGTCGGCCAGGTCCGTGCCGGAGCTCCTATCTTTGCCGAAGAGTGCGTCGAAGACGTCTACCCCTTCCCGGCTGATTTCATCGGCAATGACGACTGCTTCATGCTCATCGTCCAAGGGGACAGCATGAAAAATGCCGGCATCCTCGAAGGGGACCAGCTCATCGTCCGCCATCAAGATACGGCGGACAACGGTGAAATCGTCGTGGCCCTCATCGACGACGAGGCGACGGTAAAGCGCTATTTCCGTGAAAAAGATGCCATTCGACTCCAGCCGGAAAATGATGAATACGAACCGATTTACACGCGAAACTGCAAGATTCTCGGCAAAGTCGTCGGCCTCTACCGTCAATATTAGGAGGTATCTTTATGGTTGATGTTGCTGCGGCAGCAGCTGACAGCGCTCTCTTTGACGGCATCCGCCCGGAAGACCGTTCAGCCATGCTCACCTGCCTCGGTGCCCAGACGAAGACCGTCCGGAAAGGGGAATTCTTAGTTCTGGCCCAAGACGAAGTCCGCTATATCGGCGTCGTCTTAAGCGGTGAAATCCACATGATCCACGAAGACCGCTGGGGCGACAAGGCCGTGTTGGCCGTCATCAAAGAAGGCGGCCTCTTTGGGGAAACCTTCGTCTGTGCTACAATTTTGCAGTCTTTAGTCACCTTCCAAGCCGTCAAGACGACGACCTTCCTGACCTTGCCCTTTCAAAAAGTCCTCCACGTCTGTACACAGGCCTGTCCTTTTCATCATCGGCTCATCGAAAATATGCTGCACCTCATTGCCGCAAAGAACGCACAGCTCATGGAAAAGCTGGAAATCGTCTCGAAAAAGACCTTGCGCAAAAAACTGCTGACGTATTTTTCCTTCCAATCAGAAAAGGCCGGCAGCTCGACCTTCACCATTCCCGTGACGCGAAGCCAGCTGGCCGACTACCTCTGTGCCGACCGAACAGCTGTCGCCCGGGAAATGTCGCGCATGAAAGAAGAAGGACTCATCGATGTAAATCAACAGACCGTTACCTTAAAATAACACAAAAAAACGGAGTGCTGCCACGTGATGTTGGCGGTACTCCGTTTTTATATGCCTGATATTCACTTATTTCTTCAAAGCCAGGCCGTCGTGAAAGGCTTTGCCGACGACGGGGCCGATGAGGCGGTAGGTCTTGGTACTGCTGTCGTACATGATGGGCTGGAGCTTGTCATAGTCGACGAGGCCGTCGGTGAGGACCGATTCATCGGCTTGCTGGGCTACGATTTTTCCGACGAGGATTCCCGTTTCGTCGTCATAGCTCTTGCATTCGCATTCAAGGGTTACGGGAAATTCTTCGATGATCGGGGCCTTGACGTGGCGGCTTTCATGGACGTGGCAGCCGGCCACTTCGATCTTATTGACGCGGTTCCCCGTTTCGACGCCAAAATAATCGGCCAGGACCATCGTATCCTTGGTCGCAAAGGCAACGGTAAAGGCGCCGGTCTTTTTGACGTTGTCCGTCGTCTTGTGTTTATCCAAAAAGAGTGTGATTTCATCGAAATCGGACTGGGAACCCCAGGCTGCGTTCATGGCATTGGGAACGCCCTTTTCATCGTAGGTTCCGATAATGAACACCCCTTCCGGGGCGATGCAAGCTTCTTTTCCGGTAAATTCTTTACTCATGATGTCATTCCCCCTTACGGTTATTTTCTTTATTATAGCAGAAACTCGTGAACGATGGATACAGGACGCGGTTAAAAAGTCAAACCCGACTGCCGCAGACAGGCTTCGGCAGCCGGGTATATGACGATATGACGTTCAGTTCGTTACCGTCAGTGTGTCGTCGAAGGACTTGCCGGTGACGGGGCGTGTGTGACGGTACGTTTCGGTACGGCCGTCTTAGAGGATGAACTGATGCTGGTCGTCGAGTGTGCCTGTTTTTTTGCAGCAGCAATACCGTAAGGAATGGCCAGGAAGACGACGGCGCCAACGAGATTGCCTAAGGTGACCCACAGGAGGTTGTAGCCGAAACCGGAGAAGCTTACGGCCATGCCGGCCGAATTGAGGAGTCCCAAGGTCAGGACGGTCATATTGGCCACACTGTGTTCAAAGCCGCAGGTAAAGAAGGCGTAG
>OHSP01000414.1_pt1 | contig 23765 bp, 29 predicted proteins | sample 1578711 | NCBI WGS metagenome assembly OHSP01 (sample SAMEA3879584, study PRJEB24766) | human gut metagenome | biome: human-associated habitat; feature: feces | place: USA | collected 1985/1987
AAACCCCAGCGTTGTTACAGTTTCGCCGTGATAAGCGGTAATAGTTTTGCGGTAAGTCTCGATATTGCGGTACTGCCCCTGCCCGGGCGTATGGTCCATAAACGATATCTCATGCACTGTTTTTTCCCGCAGCATTTTGCTGACGATATCAAACGCTTCCAGATTATCGATCTCGATCCGCAAATGCAGACGATGATGAATAAGGTGATGACGCTCGTGGATATTATTGATCAGCTCAGCCAGCTTCAGCACATTTTTCTTATAGCGCAGCTCCGAAGCCCCAAAATAATCGTCCTGGTAGAGTGATATCGAATGGTAGATCGTTGTGATCCCCTGATTGATCAACTGCCGCTCGATCTCCTTCAGTCCCATCTCGAAATCCATCACGCTGGTAGGACGCGGCTGAATGATCTGTTCGATCTTGTCAGAATGAGTATCGATAAAACCGGGGCAGACATACCTTCCGTGCGCATCGATTTTTTCATCATATTGCCCCAGATCTATAACATCCTCTGCAAGAATATCGATAATACGGTCATTTTCCAACACCAGCACTTTATTTTCCAACACCTCGGCAGGTGTGATCAGTTTACCATTATAAATAGCTGTTTTCATAGTCGTCCTTTCCCGCGGCAGCGCCGCTGTTAGAGCAATGAGTGTACCAGCTGCTGTGTATAAGCATGCTGCGGATCCTCTAAAATCTGATCGGTAAGACCGCTTTCCACTACCTGGCCATCAAGCATGACCATCGTCCTGTCTGCCAGCATCCTGATCACTGCCAGATCATGCGATACCAGAATGATCGAAATATTATAACGGCTGCGTATTTTCCTGATCAGGTCTAAAACCTTGGCCTGTACCGAAAGATCCAGCCCGGTGGTGACCTCATCCAAAAGCAGCAGCCCCGGATTATTGGCCAGCGCCTTGGAGATCTGTACCCGCTGCTGCATACCGCCCGAAAAATTTCTGGGCGGTTCCGCACGCCTGGAAGTCAGTATCTCCACCGCTTCCAAAAGCTCCACTGTTCTGCCGTCCATAAAAGCTACATTACGGTTGCCGGCGGCAATGATCTTTTCAGCAACATTGGCAGCAGATGAATAATCCATACGCAGACCCAGCAGAGGATTCTGATAAACCATCCCCATCAGATGATTTTTGATATACCGGCGCTGCTGTGAACTGGCGCCGAAAATATTGACCTTTCCATCCTGATACTGCTTCAGAAAGGCACTGCCTCCTGTTACTTCATGATCGAAATACAGACTTTTCATCACGCTGGATTTTCCTGAGCCTGATTCACCGACAATGCCTAATACTTCTCCGGGATAAACGTCAAAGGATACATTGCGTACAGCCCAGACAGTACCGCAGCGGGGACAGCGGTTCTTTTCCAGCGGCTGCCGGCTGCTGCAGTACTCGCAGCCGTTGCCATAACGCAGCAGCAGATCGCGCACCTGTAAAACGGCCTCTTCTTTATTCATCATATCTGCCGCCCCTTTCCGCGCACAGCATCCTGCTCTTTTACATATTCACGGAATTTCTCAGATTCTTTGACTCTGGAAGTGGTTTCCATTTCACAGCACCCCGCCAGCACCGTGATCTTCTCCCTCAGCAGCGGCTGCAGGCAACAGGGCAGATGCTCAGCGTGATAACGATGCAGCGCTACACATTCGCGGCACTTCCCGTGCCATTCGCAGCGGCTGTAAGGACAACTGCAGTCCAGCACCTCCTGGCTCTCCAGCAAGGCCCTGTTTTTTAATGTATCTTCATAATATTCCTCTTTAGTACGCATCAGCAGTCCGCCTCCTTGCGCAGCCTTCGTTTAGAGCAGTAACCTGTATCCGAGCACTGATAGCTGACAGCGCCTGTCTCTCTGTCGATAAGCTCGTCAAAATAAACATTTTCCGCTCCACATAAACGGCAGCGGCGACCTTCCATATGTTCGATCTCAAAAGGCACATCGTCAAACGCCAGCGACACGACCTTTGTATGAGGCGGGATCGCATAAATTTTCTTCTCGCGCCCTGCTCCGAATAAATACAGGCATTCCGACTCATGCAGTCTGGGATTGTCATATTTCGGGATCGGACTGGGGTTCATAACATATCTGTCCTCAACAGTAACCGGATATTCCGTAGCAATCGTGACCTTGCCATATTTCATAATGCTTTCATAAAGCTGCAGCCAAATGCCCGTGTAATCTGCTTCTGCATGCATCAGCTTCGTTGCTTCCTCGCTTGGTTCTATCACCCGCAGCGGTTCCGGCAAAGGCACCTGAAAAACCAGCAGCTGGTCATTACGCAGCGGTTCCTCGGGTATACGATGACGCGTCTGGATCAGGGTTGCTTCCGTACTGTCTGTAGTAGTCGCCACATCGCTGCACAAATTGATAAATTTCTTGATATTGACAGCGTTGACACTATCGTCGCTGCCCTGATCGATAACCTTCAAAACATCACGCGGACCGATCAGCGACAAAGTGAGCTGAATGCCTCCCGTCCCCCAGCCGCGCCCTATCGGAAGTTCGCGCGAGCCGAACGGCACCTGATAACCGGGTACAGCCACCGCCTTTAAAATACTGCGCCTGATTTCCCGTTTAGAACCTTCGTCCAGGAAAGCAAAATTATATTCAGGATTCATGCTCCGGCTCCTTTCTGGTCTTGCGTACGCTGTCCAGCTTAGACTGGAAGGTAACGTAATGCGGCAGCTTCAAATGAGAAATAAAGCCGTTCATCTCCAGCGAATCACCATGCAGCAGTACAAATTCTTCATCCTGCGCAGGAGCAGGCCCTTCTGTTTCCAACGATGCGTCCAGCACCGCCATCGAGATCGCCTTATTTTCGTTCCGCCCCAAAACTGCGCCATAGCCTACTGCCAATTTCAGTTTCTTATCGTCATCCTCAGGAATAAAGCCCTCTACTTCCGTCAGCAAAATTTCACCGATGCAGATACTTTCCGTCTCGTCAAACAAATATGGTACTTCCAGCTCCACATAGCCGCAGCGCAGTTCACCTACAGTTGGATGTACGGCGCCATAACCACGGATCGAACTATACGCCAGTCCGCCGATAAAGCCCCCGTCAGCCCGGGTCAGAGTCTGCAGACGTGCGCTTCTGTCAGCAGGGAATTCCAGAACATTCTTCGTTACATCCACAGGTTCCATATCATCGATCTCACAGCTGTCGATCAATCCCTCTGCCTTCAGATACTCCGAAACCCGTGGCAGCTTTACTACCGGCACAGGCTTCGCCTCTTTAAGGCAGCACTGACGCCGGGCGCATAATTCCACTGCCGACGGCTGTTTAAATTCAATCAACCGATGTGTATAATCATAGGTCGCTCCCAGAATCTGTCCGCCCTGAATATCCTTAAAGGCTGCCGAGATCCTGCGGACAGCGCGCATCTCTGTCCCGCTGGCCGGCAGGGTATAATAATTACGGCTCAAAGTCGAACGATAAGCCCGCAGCAAAAAAACTGCTTCTTCGATACTGCCTTCCGCCTGTTTCAAAGCCAGTGCCGCATAAGCCGGCGCATATAAGCCAGACTCGCTCATTACCCGGTCCACTAAAAGGCCCAGCTTTTTTTCTATCGCTTCTACTTCCAGCTCTTTAAAAGTACTGCCGCGCATACAATGCAGCAGCCTGATGCTTTCCTCTATTGCTTCCTGACCGCCGGAAACTGCCACATAAGCCATCTGTTCACCTGCTTTCTATTCTTGTTTTACGTGGTATACCCATCAGGCAGCCCCGCTGATCCAGCACAAAAAAATCAAGGCCCAGCGGATACTCATATTCCTGCTCATCACGTTTCCCCAAAGCCGCCTGCAGTTCCGGGCACATAATGATTTCCTGGACAGCCTTGATCCCGGGCCCGCTGATCCGCTGCAGCTTGCCTGCCTGCAGATCCGCTGTGCACAAAATGACAGTCGCGCTTTTATGAGGATCGCGCAGTGTACCGCACTTAGCAGCCTGTACTGCTTCCTGCCAATCCGCATTCTCCGTCACAAAGATATAATCCGCTTTACTCACAGCAGCTGTTTTAGCCAGAGTCAGCTCAGTAATTTTCTCTGCCAGCGCAGGAGAACCGCAGACTGCAAAACTGACCTCATTGTCCAAAAGCACTGCCGCCACAGTCAGCGGCATGGCATAAGCTCCACCCAGCTTCCGGGCCAAAGATCCCAGCTCAACGATGCGTCCCGGATTGCTCAGCGCTTCCAGCAGCAGACGAAAAGCAGCCTGAGTGTCATATACAAAATCAAATTCATAAGCTTTCTGCATTATCTTTACTCCTGATCCATAGTCTGAAAATCAACCATCGTTTTGGCATACAATCCGTTTTCCAGTTCCTGTTCCCGCTGCTGCCGCATAGACAGCCGCTGAAGCACTGTCTTCAGTTCATCCAGTTCGCTGACCTGCCTGTTAAAAGCAGCGTCGATCACCGCCATGGAGCTGACTTTGTCAAAATCATCACCCATCACAACAGCTGTCCCTTTAGTGCCACCCAGTTCCACAACTGTATCGCACACCAGCGCCTCACCCAGATAAAACAGGCTGTTTTTTACCGGCTCACGCAGCTTGATCATCGCCAGTGTTTTAGCAGGCGCCTTCACAACGCTGACACCATATTTTTCAGCCAGCGGCTGAGCCAGCTCACGCAGCATACTGCCATCGGCGGCCGCCATAATCCGGAACAACTCTTTTTTCTCCATAACATCACCCTTTATCTGTCAGATATAGTTTTTCTTGATTGTTGTAAAAACCAGCTCCACGCAATAGGCAAATACAAAAACCAGTACGATCGCCAGCCCTGCGGCTCCAAACTGATAGCCCTGGATATTATTCGCAATCGCAAAGCCGATTCCGCCGGCACCGATCATCCCCAGGATCGCTGATTCAGAAAAATTTATTTCAAAACGCAGACCAGTCCAGGCCATGATCTGCGAAGCTGCCGCAGGCAGTATCGCAGACAAAAAAATATGCAGCTTACTGGCTCCTGTTGCCTCAAGCGCCTCGATCACTTCCTCAGGCACATCTTCAAAGCTTTGCGTAAAAGCCCTGGCAAAAAAAGCTGTGGCATGCACACACAGTCCTACGATGCCCGCAGCAGGCCCCAACCCCAGACAGACCAGCGCCAGCAATACCCAAACCGGTGTCGGTACGGCACGCAGAAACGTAAAGAACGCGCTCAGAGCATACGTCACAAATTTATTTTTCATCAGGTTACGGGCACCAAAGGCAGCTAATACCAATCCCAGCAGAACGCTGTAAATAGTTGCCAGCACAGTTATTGCCACTGTCTGGGAAAAGGCCTCCAGCGTCAGCCCAAAATCGTGAAAATCCAGCAGCGCCAGCAAACCAAAGGTCTTCCCCAGATCAGGCAGCCTGGAAATAAGCTTCAGCCAATCCAACTGCAGATAATATAGCGCCACTATCGAAACGACTGTTACAGCTGCTAAAAACCAGCGCAGCTCCCTATCCTGCCCGCTGCGGGCAACACGGATCCTGCCGTTACTGAACTCAAGACACTGCACCCTCGCCTGTACAAAAGTCTGCTCCATTTTATGTCAACACCTTTCTTCGCAGATAATTAGTTAAAAATTCCACCATAATGACCATCGCCGCAATAACCAGAATAATTCCTGCCGCGCCGGCATAATTAAACGACTTGATATAGGAAAACAGCACCAGCCCGATCCCCCCGCCGCCTACCATTCCCACAATAGTCGACGCGCGTATATTAAGTTCGATGCAGTACAGGAACCAGGCGATAAACTGTGTCAGACAGGTCGGTACGATACCCTGACAGACCTTCTGCCAAAACGTACCGCCGCAGGCCGTCAGCCCTTCCATTGCATCACAGGATACCTCGTCGATCACTTCAATAAACGCTCTTGTCATAAAGGCAAAGGTCGAAATCAGCAAAGCAATAAAACCAACCCCGGTACCAATACCCAGTGACGAAAAAAGAATAAAAGCCCAGACCAGTGTCGGGATATTCCTCAGAAAAGTGGCAAACCCCCGGATCGTTCTGGCCAGTCCCTTCCATGGTGATAAAGAAGTGCTGCCGAACACAGCGAAAAGAAAAGCAAACACTGCCGCAACGAAGCTGGACGAAACCGCCAACGCAAAAGTTACAAGAATCGATTCTACTACTACCGGCGAAGCATTGAAGCGTGGCGGCAGGAAATCCTGAAACAGAAATTTCCAGAATTCTCCCTGTTCCCAAAGCACCTCCAGCGGATTAAAACGGGAAATATAAGTCGCCAGGCAGAACAAAACCAGCACGACCACTAAAAACCAGGTATAAACCTGTTTTTCACGGGGATTCATTATACTTATTTTTTCAGGCATAATTTTCACCCTGCTTAATGATCAGATTTTCCATCGAAGTATTATAAATTTTCTCTATCACTGCATTATTCAGCTGCTGCGGGGTTCCGTCAAAAATCATTTCTCCTTTTGCCAGACCGATGATGCGCGTAGCATAACGCATGGCCACATCCAGCTGATGCAGATTGACGATACAGGCAATATTACGGCGCTGCGTCATCTGATAGATCAGATCCATAATGATTTTAGACGCATTAGGGTCCAGTGAAGCGATCGGTTCGTCACAAAGAAGCAGCTTCGGTTCCTGCATAATCGCCCTGGCAATACCTACGCGCTGTTTCTGACCGCCCGAAAGATCACTGGCACGGTTATATAAACGATCGCCCATCTCGATTTCCTGCAGCAAGTCAATCGCCTTACGTTTATCCTCTTCCGTATAATTACCCAGCATCCCGTCCAACGCCGACATATAACCCAAGCGCCCATGCAGCACGTTCTGCATTACCGACAGCCGCTGCACAATATTATAATGCTGAAAGATCATCCCGACTTTACGCCGCAGCAGCCGCAGCTTTTTGCCGGACGCACCGGTAACTTCCTCGCCGTCGATGTATACATGACCTCCGCTGGGGACTACCAGCTGATTGACCGTTCTCAGCAGGGTGGACTTGCCCGATCCGGAAGGACCGATAACAGCGACAAATTCTCCGGCGCTGACCTCCAGACTGATATCATGCAAAGCGCGGACCTGATTGCCATAAACTTTCTCGATATGCTCCATTTTTAAAACCGTGCTCATGCTTCCTCCTATAAAAAAGGCCGGACAGCGCCGGCCTCTGCTCCAACTTATTTACTGCTGCTCAGGGCTTTGTTCAGATCAATGATACCTTTGTAATCTTCAATACTGCATTCTACGAAACGCTTATCCTCTGCACCCATTACCCCTTTGTAGTAAGCGGCATTGTCATAGCTCAGGATAAAGTTTTTTACCTTTTCCTTCACTTCTGCCGGCAGATCCCTGCGCAGAGCCATCGGTTCGGACGGGATCGGATCAGAAGCGAAAATAATTTTAACGTCATCTTTGCTGACACGTCCCGCATTGATCTCAGCCGCCAGAATTGCATCAGAGATAGGAGCTACCTGCACATCACCCTTGACTACAGCCGCCAGACCTGCTTGATGCTTGCCGGAAAAGCTGACTGCCTGGAAAAATTTGCCATTAGTATGCAGATCATCCATCGAAAGCTTCTCACCGGGAAATGCTTTCATAATCGCCGCTGAAGGGATCAGATTGCCGGAAGTGGAATTCGGGTCAACGAACGCCATCGTTTTCCCTTTGATATCCTGGATACTATTGATATCAGTATTCTTGCTGCTCGTAACCAGAACAGACTTATAAGTCGCGTTCTTTTTATCTTTATCCTTGGCAATCATCCCGATCGGTTCTGCACCTGCACGTTCATAAGCCAGGCAGAAGCTTAACGGTCCAAAATAAGCCATATCGGCTTTACCGGTACGCATAGCCTCAATCACCGCATTATAATCGTTAGATACCAGCTCTGTGACCTCCATTCCCAAAACCTTGCTCAAATCGCCCGCCATACCTTTTCTGGCATCGGCATTTTTATCTGTCGATTCATTCGGCAGATAAGTGATCACAAATTTCTTTTGCTCAGACTGACCGCCGCAGCCGCTGAACAGCAAACAGCTCATTACTGCCAGCATCAGCAGGGCGCAGACCTTGAATAATTTTCTTGATTTCATTTCCTTCTCTCCTTTTTCACAAGTACTGAAATTTTGCTTGCATCTGGAAACACTGTCATCATAACAAAGCTTTCTTTGCATGGTTACACCGGAATATGTTTTTGCAATCTCCCACGCACTATATAAACCGATAACACACATCTCCGCAGATTGGTTCGCTGTTTCAATAAACTTTTTCATACTACACTCTCCTTTTTATAAACTCGTTCGTTAAAATAAGTTTTAGGGACTTTCCCGGCAGGTGGTAAAATATAACCTTGGCTTTTGAGCATATCCCTTGCTTCTCTTATTTTTTTGTATGCATAGCTTTTCTTACAACAAAGTATTCTCATTACATCTTCAACGGTGTAAACATCCATCTTTAAGCTCCTTTCTGTTTACGCTGCTGTTTTATCCATGTTTGCCTTAAGTCCGAGTAATGTCAGCAACTCGTGAATTTTCAATCTACCCTTCTGCGTCCATTTAGTATTCATTACAACCTTGATACTGCCGTCAGAACGTGTTACATCAATCGTTTCAGACTTCGTATAACCTTTTTGCATGTGATTGCTGTACAGCACCCATTGCCCGCCAACCTTGCGAATTAAACCTTGTTCATTGAGAATTTTGTTCAGTGCCTTTGCACTTAAACCATAATCAGCCGCAATCTGCGTGATAGTCACTGTATCTTCACTGGAAAGAATAGTATCTACATATTCCTTGATTGGCTTGAACTCCGAAATTACTTGACGTTGTACTGTGTTTTCCAGTTTCAGTGTATCAATTTGTTTGTTGGCAATCAGCAAAGCTCTTGCCATTACTTTTTCAGGGCTGTTCCAGTCACGCTCAACCTCAATAAAGTATGTGCGGGCTTGCTTACCTTTTTCGTTGCGGGTTAACATACATAACTCTTTTGCCATATCTAATTTCACGATGTGGTCAACTTGGTTTTGTCTGCCTCCATTTGAGTTAGGGACAAAAATGTCTGTCACTAAATAATCGTGTTTTTCCTCAAAGCCATATTCACACATTCGGTCAAACCATTTCTTGTACGGAGTTTCTACCCCCAAGAACATATGCAGTTCTCTACCGCTGATTGTTTGTTCCTGATTTTCGTTTACTTGAATTTCAATTAAGTTGTTCATGTTTATTACTCCTTTCGCATTAGCACGTGTGGTATAATCACCTTGAAAGGAGGTGATTATTATGACTAAACATGAGATTGTGAAGGACATACTTGTAGCTGCTATTCAAAAAGGTGTTTTTGACAGCGTAACGCCTGTAGACACCCATGACGGCAACATGGATTTAGTTGAGCCTAAAATTCAGTCTATTGCCGCAGCTTTCAAAACAATATATGCAGCTGTAGATAACAAAGAACCCAACATAACAGTCTTGCCATTCGATTAAAGTTCTATTCCCTCTCAAAGGAAAGAGTGCAGTTACAGCTGTACTCTTTCCTCATTTTGTCCGCAAACTTAATTATCATTGCCATTTCTTCGTTGGTATAATTTTTTCGTTCTAACATTACTACTGTTAATTCTTTTCTTCCTAATAGCCAGTTAATAAATCTGTTCATAATTGCACCCCTTTGCATTTGATTAAGTTAATATGCTGTGATATAATTCAGTTGAGGTTCTTTTTATTCGTCAGCGTTACCGCGCTGGCGATTTCTTTTTTTGTAAGCAAATCCTGATTGTTATAAACCCATACTTCAATATCTGATATGCCCTGCTTCACTTCGCTTATGTTTTCTAAAATACTGGCGAAGTCTTTTTCTTCGTTTAGGCTTACTCTTTCATCTGCGGCTATACTTAATATTGTTGCCAGCTTAGTGTTTAATGCACTTACCGATGAGAATAGCAAGCAGGCTGTTTGCGCTAATGAAACTTTTCTGAACTGCGGTTGCCTGCATGATTTCCCAACAGGGCAGGTTGTCAGGCAATACCACCGCAATACAGAGTGTTTAAGCGTCCCCAGCGTTTCGGCAATCCTCAACAACATTTGCGGGTGTGCCGCTTCCGGTACGTTTATGACACGTGCGACAGTTGATCTATGCATAGCAGCCTGTTCTGCAACGCTTTCCTGCGTCATATGGCACTCTTGAAGTAGCTCTTTTAGCACATTTACTCACCCTTTCTTGTGTTAAAATAAACTCATAAAGTAAATTGAGTTTGTTTCTACTTTTCCCAAACATTTTTTAACCAGTTCACTGCCTAGCTCCTTTAGATTAGATTGCTTTTTGTTTATGTTTTTTATTTCCACCGATTAAATCATCAATAGTGCAATTTAGTATTTCAGAAAGCTGTTTTAATTTATCAGCGCGCGGCATCGCGTCACCGTTTTCCCATTTCGTTACAGTACTTCGGTCAACGCCCATTTTTGTTGCGATATCTTGCTGTAGTAGACCTACTTTAAGTCGATTTTTTTTGATGTTCATTTTTATCCCCCCTTCCCTTTTTGTGAAATTTATTCACTGTTCGACTATATTATAAGTGATTATTTTTCACTTGTCAAGCTTTTAGTGAAAAATAATCACGACTTTAAAAGTGAAAGCAAATCACTTAAAATAAACATGAGGTGAAAGTTATGAACATTTTATCAGACAGGCTAAGAAAAATTCGCGAAGATTTGCATTTATCACAACAAGATGTAGCAAATGCACTTAATATTGATAGAACGACATATGTAAAATGGGAATCTGGCAAAAGTAATCCTGTTTTTAAAAGGTTGTCAGATTTATCCTCTTTCCTTAATGTTTCAATAGATTATCTAACTGGCATTAGCGATATATCTACATCTAATAAAGAAAATCAAAAATCGCCACCTAAAGACCTTGCAAAATTTCTGAACAATACAGAAGTTATGTTCGATGGCGAAGTACACCAATTAGACGAGGAAGATAAACAGAAGCTTAAAAGTGCTCTTGAATTTGTATTTTGGCAAGCTAAAGAAAAAAACAAACGGAAAAAGAAGTGATACTACGCCGTGCTTAACATTCCCTTACGGGTAAAAAACCTTGTAAATAAATTCGATACGGCAAACCCTTATAAGCTTGCCAAACTCTTAAATATTGATGTATACGAGTATGATTTGCCTATTGATATAAGAGGTTTTATTGTCCGTCCATTACGTAGAAAATGCATTTTGCTAAACAAATCATTGAGCGAAACAGAAAAGATCGTTGTATTGTGCCATGAAATAGCACACGCTCGCCTACATTCAGGTTATGGTTACTACATGAGTACAAACAGACCTTACTATAAATCCTGTAAGCGTGAAGCAGAAGCAAACGAATTCGCCCTACACCTTTTATCGCACTGCCACGATATTGATACCACTGTAATAGAGCCAATGATAAAGCAAAAATGCCTGACCCGCACTTAGTACATAGGCTATTAAATGAAATTATCTTATAAAGGAGGTGTTTATGATGGATATTATTGTGTTTTTTTTCTTTACCAGTTATACTAGGCTGGTTTATATTTGGGCTGATAAGTCCTACTAAGGCGGCACCGTTTTTAAAAACACCTAATAGGCTTAAAATTTTAGGAATATTTTTGGCAGCAACTTTTGTTATTAGTTTATTTATAGGAAAAGATGTTGAAAAGAAAGGAAACAATCAATCGGTTGCAACAACAACTATGACAGAGCAAGACAAAGCAAAAGAAAAACAAGTGGCAAACCGAGCTGTTATTGATGCGTTAGGGCATTTTTATCGGAAGATAGATGAAGTTGAAAAAACAGAATGGTTTACACCCTACGAAGGTAACACTCCTGCCGAAACCAAGATTTATTGGTACGTTGGACTAAATCAAAAAAATGATATAAATCAACGCTTTAAAGTAGTCCATTTTTCCGATAATATTGGTTGGGTGTTTTGGGATAAACTTATATTCTCAACCAATGAAAAAAATTGGACGTATGACATTAACACCTTTGCTGGACAATCAGGCGGCGGAAAATCTACGCAAATAGTATTCGGCGGGAAATATGAATTTTTTGATACATCGTTTAAAAATGTTATTGAAGGTGTTCGACTTTTGGTTAACGGCGGGAATCCAATTCTTAGATTAAAAGGGGAAGAACACTTTTACGATATCAAATTATCCCAAGAAGATATCAAAAATTTAAAAAACGCAATTATTTTTTATGAAAACTCTCAAATTATAGACGAAAAAATAACAAGAGATACTAAATAAAAACGCTACAAAGGAGATGTTTATGATGGATATTATTTTATTGTTATTTTCTTTTGCATTGGCAGGTTGGATTGTATGTGGCTTAATAAGGCCTGATGTGGCTGCACCTTTTTTGAAAAAACCGACGCGAATGAAAGTGATTGGAATATTCTTTGTCCTTTTCACAATTTTCGGTATAATACTTAGTTATGTTCAAGCACCGGGCAATAATTCTTCAAAGATCGCAAAAGCTCCATCACAAGAACAGCAAATAGAAACCGCATTAGCGACAATGGGAACTAAATTAAAAAGTTATGAACATGATGAATTATTAGATGACAACGAAGGCAATGGAAGCAAGGGGTACCGCCTTAAAACAGACAGGGGCAATGTTATAGCATACTTTAAAGACGATAAGTTATACTCTTTGCGTTGGGCGGATCGCGATCTTTACAAAGAAGGGAAAACACTTGTAAAACTCAACGATTATTTACTAACTGATGGAGAATTTATGAATGTCATATTGAACTTAAAAAGTGTGATAAAAACAGATTTAAATGATCCTGATTCAGCCGAGTTTGCTGACTATAGTGAATGGAGATACGAAAAAACTCCGGAAGGTATACTTGTAAAAAGCTGGCTACGTGCTAAAAATGCTTTTGGGGCAAAGATTAAACGTTCATTCGTTGCTGAGCTATCGCCGGACGGTAGTAAAATTCGCCATCTTCAATGGTTATAAAATAAAAAAGCAGCCCTTTAACTAGGGCTGCAAATTTTAAACCTCTTCCGCTAAACATACATTCACTTTTAAACATTTATGTTCGCATAATTAAGGAGGACTATCATGCCGGCATACAAAGACGAAAAAACAGGGAAATGGTATTGCCAGTTTTATTGTAAAGATTGGACAGGGAAAAACAAGCATATTGTAAAACGTGGCTTTGATAAAAAGAAAGACGCATTAGACTATGAAAGAAAATTTAAAAACGCCGCAAAACATCAAGATGTTTATTTTGAAGAACTTATTGAAGAATATATCAAAAAAATGCAGCATAAAGTAAGAGCGACTACTCTAGAACGGATAAACACTGTTATCAATACTCACTTTTTACCATTCTTTGCTGGACTTCCCTTATCACAAATCACACCAGCCGTTATTAACAAATGGCAACATTTCATGCAAAGCGAACAAAAGAATAAAAAAGGCGACCCCCTCGCCCCTTCAACCTTGCTGATAATAAATAGCAGGCTCGGCAGTCTTTTTACGTTCGCTTGTAGAATCTACGGTTTAAAACAAAACCCTGTCAAAGGATTAGACTGTATAGGCTCGCTAAAAGCACGCCGCAAAATGAATATTTTAACTCCTGAACAGTTTTCTTTGCTTGTCGATACATTTCATAGGGAATCAGAAAAAACTTTGCTTAAAACGCTATTTTGGAGCGGGTGCCGAATTGGTGAAGCACTTGCCTTAACCCAGCAAGATATAATTTTAGATAGCAACGATGGCCGGCCGGCATTAAGATTTAATAAAACGGTAGTTACTGTTAATAGAAAACTTGCAATACACCCGCCCAAAACGTTAATTTCAAACAGAGTGACCCCAATCCCCTATTTTTTATATCAAGACTTAATTACTTATACGAACAAACTATATAGATTAAAACCAGGTGACCGCATATTTCAATACGTAAGCAGAAATAGTATTGGTGGAAAGGTTAAGCGAAGAACCGAAAAATTAGGAATGCCAATTATCAGGATACACGACCTTAGGCATAGTTATGTATCTTTAATGCTTAGTCTAACAAAAGATGTAGCTGTTGTCGCTGAATGTATAGGAGATAATATAGATACAACATTATCTACATATACTCACCTGCTACCCAACCAAAAGAAAAATGCCGTTGCCATGCTAGAAGATTTAGGAACTTCAAAAGTTCATACGGTAGATACAGTTGTTTTATAAAAAGCTAAAATTTCATCTTTGGAACTCATTTTAAACTCAAGAGCCATATTGCAAGCCAATAAACCCTTTATTTATCATAGTATTTATGGTTTTTGTGCAATTATATCACAAATGCAGCTTTATGGGCAGAAGAACGATCGGCGGCTTCGTCACCCTGAACGCTGCCGATATGGAAAATATTTACCGGATGGCCAGATAAAACAGCGGCTATACTTGCTGCAGAAACTTTTACCCTCTTTAAAACACAAAGGACAAGCAGTTTAACTGCTTGTCCTTTGTGTTTTTTTACTCTGCCGGCGTTTCTTCATCCTGCAGATTCACTTCATCAAAAAGCACGGGCTCGATTTTTACTGAATTATTATCCAGCTGTATTTTACGGTTTTCTTCAATATGCCAATCCCTGTCATTGACCAGGCTCTGTTCCCACGCCTGCACAACTTTTTTCTGAAGGCTGGTCAAAGTGGCCGTATATTTGTCATCTGTAGCGGGAGCCTCTGGTTTAGGTTCCGGCTGAGTACCGGATTTTACCACCAATGTGCCTGTCAGCTGCAGAGCATAGCCGTCCTGCGTAGAATACAGCAGCTCGCCCAAATCATATTCACCGGCTGCCAAACTATCTAATCCCAGGATTTTATCAGGGTCTACATTTATACCCAACTCCTGCAGTTTGGCAAGCAGCGCGGCCTTAAAATCACTGCCAGCTGCAGCTTCCAGCCTGCCCACATCACCGCTGATTTCCTGCAGAAACGGCTTCAGATACGGTGCCGTCTGTTTTTGATCGGTCTGCCAGACTTTTTTATCTTCTTCTCCCAGCCCATCTGCGAAAGCCTGATTGAACTCTGCTGTCGTAGCATATACTGTTCCATCACCGTATTTTTGGTAACCGCTATCGGTGAGGAAATAGGCATTCCGGACGGCAGAAACTGCTTCTGTATCGGACGCGCCCATAATTGCATCTACGTCAGCACTGCCGCTGACCTTGCCTAAATTATAAACATTAGCAACGCTGCCATATTCTCCCAGCCCTAAAATACCGCCGATATTTTTATTACCGCTGACACTGCCGGTATTATAAGCATTTTTGATACTGGCATAGTCTAGCTCCTCATCATTGCCGTCATAACCGGCAACACCGCCCACATTATCCGCGCCCTCGACAGCGCCGGTATTGTACACACCGTCAACCAGCGCATTGGCATTAGCGCCGCAGACCCCGCCGACATAATTTCCATCAGCAGTTACGTCCCCTGTATTATAGCTGTTTGCGATACTGCCGCCGGAATTAAAACCACAGATACCGCCGGCAAAACTATCCCCTTTAGAATTACCGCTGGTGATAATACCTTTGTTAGAAGCATTTACTATTTTCCCGCCATTGGTATTATAACCGGCAATACCGCCAGCGAGCTGCTGATCTGCAGAAATATTGCCTTCATTCGCTGCAGCTTCAATTAAGCCGCCTTTATTGTTACCAACGATACCGCCTATATAACCATTGCCGCTCACATCACCGCTGTTAAAGGCCTCGATGACCGATCCTTTTCCATTCGCGTTTCTGCCTACGATCCCTCCGGCAGCAGAAATAACACCGATAATATTACCGCTGTTCTCAGTGTTCCTGATACTGCCGGAATTTTCCCCAACGATCCCGCCTACAGCTACGCCGCCAAGGATAGCGCCTTTATTAACAGCATTTTCGATAGTTCCCTTATCTATGTTATTGCCGCTGATACCGCCTACCGAATTGCCACCCATTGTTCCCTCTTTATATATCTTAACGTCGCCTTCGTTGACCACATCTTTTATTGTCCCTTTATTGATCCCGCTGATCCCCCCAAAACCGGTACTGTCGTCCACATTGCTTGTAACAGAGCCTTGATTAACAGCGTTTTCAATAGTCCCCTTACTATTGTTGACACCGGCGATGCCGCCGAGATTTCCCCAGCCAATAACAGCACCAGTGTTTTCAGCGTACTTTATAATACCAGTTTTGTTCCCGTCACCATTACTGCTGGCAATGCCGCCAACACTACCGCCATTTGTTGCTGTGATACTGCCGCTGTTACTGACAAATTCCACCGTACCATAATTAGTGCTGGTGATACCACCTACCGAAGAATTACCTTTGACAGCGGCTTTATTGGCAACATTACGGATCAGCCCCAGGTTTTTTCCTGCTATGCCGCCGACGCTGCTTTGTCCGCTGATACTTCCGGAAAGTGTCAAATTCGTTACACGCGCGCTTTCCGTCAGGCAGCCAAATAAACCAACATACGATTCTCCGCTGCGCTCGATCGTTAAATCACTGATAGTATACCCCATACCGTCCAAACTGCCGGTGAACCCGCCTTGAAATCCACTTGGGGTTCCCATGGGCAGCTGTTTTAAAGCGCCAAGGCACGCAAACCCCTGACCGCTGTTCCAGCTGCTGGTAACAGAAGCATCTATTTCGTTAGCCAGCATATAATCGCCATTGACATAACTATAGTCAAAATTTGCACTGTTTTTTTTGGTTTCATAATTATTATTGATCGCCTGCAGCTCATATACGTCATGTACCAGCATACAATCAGTAATATTTTTTTCACTGCCGTCTAAGGCCGCTGTGACAATGCCCAAGCTGCTGGCTTTTGTTCCGCCGCCTTTGCTGTAATCGCTGACAGTATGCCCCCCGCTGCCATCGCCTACATCAATGGTAGTCTTATCCGTCACCTCGTAGCCGATGTTGATATTGTCCTTGGCCTTTAAACTGACTTTACCCAGGTCGCCGCCTTGTATCTGCAGCGTATCAGCCTTGATGATCGAGATATTATTACCTTCAAAATTTATGGCGTCGGCAGCGATCGTTCCTAAATTAACAATATCGGCCTGGATTTTGGAAATACCATCGGCATCCAAATTTCCCAAAGTCCCGTTAAAGCCTTTACGGGCCTCTTCCGGCAGACTTCTTGTCGATGCTGTCAGACTGCCTACATTGACCTCTGCCGCGGCACCAAACAAGATCCCGTTGGGATTGAGCAGGAAGACATGCGCGCCGTTGCCATTCAGCTTACCGAAAATCTCGCTGCGCTGGCTGCCCGTCACATAATTTAAAACGGCCTGCATATTTTTAAAATTTACTGTTTCTCCCTGGGCTATATTAAAGCTGTCCCAGTCTATAGCCAGATTGCCGCCGTTGCCGGTAATATCCATTGTACCGCCGCCAGGAGAGCCGATACTGCCACTGCCGCCCACGACCTGGCCGCCCTGCGGCAGGGCATAGCCCCAGTTTGGCAAAAGCAGCATGCCGCCGCTTACAACCGTGACCATGATCTTTTTATATAAAAGCATTTTCTCATTTTTCATCTTCACACAGCTCCTTATCCTTGACCGATATTAAAACAGTTTGTAGGCCAAAAACCATAGCCTGCCGTTTTTATCGCTTTCTTCACTGGTAAACTCTTCACTGCCCAGCTTGCGCGCATAGTCAAGCCGCATATAGTAATCGTCAGCCTTGGCGTACTGCAGGCCCAGTCCCCAACCGGCCAGACCGCGGTGCTGACCATAACTTTTAGACAGCTCGACTTCGCCCCAATCCACATAAGCTGCCAGAGTCAGATCAGGTACGGGAGTGGCATAACGCAGTTCTGCCGTAGCCTGGTAGCCGCTGTCGCCGCTGGCTTCACCCTGCGGATAAGCCCGCACACCGTTAGCGCCGCCTAGAACAAACTGTTCGCTGCCATCCAGATCTTTGCTGGCCAGCTGACTGTGGAAATTTACATGCAGATTCAAAACATTGCCTAATCTGCGGATATGATTGACGTCAGTATTGAATTTGTGATAGCTGCCTTCCGTGTAGCTGCTGGCATCGTCATAACTTAGCCGTCCCGCATAATATAAAGCGCTGTAGCCAGTATAACTGCCGGCACCTTTAATATTGCCCGCTATGCCGGCATACAGTGCATTACTGTGTTTTTTTGTATCGATGCCAAAGGTGCGCAGCTCATCTTTCAGCTGGCGGTTATCGTAGCCATAAACTGCCGCCAGGTGATCAGAAGCAGTATTTATCAGCGGCGTACTGCCATAAATGCTGAAAGTTTTAGCCCGTCCGACCGCGTCAAGGATATTATAAAAGCCGCTCAGCGTATAATCCATCAGGCTATAGCTGACGCCCATTTTTGTCCCGCGGCTGCCGACCGGCATTTCGTAGCCCAAATTATAGTTATGCAGGTTATCATTTGAAAGCATCCCACCCAGAAAAAATTTATCGCCGATCCTGCCGGGATTGTTGATCGTTGTCTGAAAGCCATATCTGTATCTGCCGCTGTATTTATTGCCATAATTATCAGTGTATAAAATCGTCTGCTGCGGTTTATCAGCCCGAAGATCGATCACAAAATCGCTGGTACCATTGGCCTGCCCAGCCCGCAAAACACCTACGGCTGTAACGCCGGCCAGATCGTTGATATTATTCAAAACTGTTTCCAGCCGGTCTGTACGCAGCAGCTCTCCCTTTTGCAGAATCCCTGCGGCTTTTTCTGCCTGTCCTTCCGCCAGAGCCGAAGTATTATTGACCTGTACATAGCTTAACCGCCCTAAGACTATTTTGACTTCAATGATACCGTCAGTGATTTCCTGCTGCGGCAAAAAAGCAGTAGCAACCGCATAACCCTGTCCGCGCAGATACGCAGTCAACTTATTGACCGCCTGCTGCAGTTCATTAAAATCGACTTCACGTCCGCAATAGCTTTCTACCAGCGCAGCCAATACGTCCTGCTGGATAGCATCTTCACTGGTAAAGACAAAATTCTGCAGATAAAACTTTCTGCTGCCGCTCACATCAGTGTTTGTTTCTTCTTTTGTCAGAACAGCCGTTTTATCCCCGTCCGCCCTGTTTTCTTCCAAAGCGCGCAGATCCCCGCTGCTGTTTGGCAAAGCTGTGGCAGCCGAAGCGCCGGCGCAGCTCAACACCAGCATCAGGCTTATGATTTTAGTTTTCATTTTTATTCTCCTTACACCATCAAACATTTATTTTGGGAAATATTTTTAATATATCAGTTATATTGTTTTATATTATACCACGTCTGTACCCCCCCACAAGACACGTTAAATTTTTAGTAAGATTTACTTTTTCTGCCGCGTTAACGGGTACGCGGCCGGCAGCAAACTGCCCGTCCGCTATTTTCTGTATTTACGTCGAAAAATAGACTTCTCAAAAATAAAAAAGCTTTCTTTTCCATCGGATAAAATCCCATAAAAAAAGAAAGCTAAAAAACACAAAGACGCGTCTGCCAAAAGGCAGGCACGTCTTTTTTACTGCGCCCTAACGCATATTATTTACTTTTGAATCAGTTTCCTACGCCGGCGCCGTAATTATCAGCCTTTGATATCGCCGGCCTCTGCCACCATCAGCTGATCGACAAACTGCATCCTGACCGGTACTAAAAGCTTCTGTCCCGGTTTCAGGTTCGTATTCGCCAGCGCATTGGTTTCGCAGATACGGTAAATGACTTCGCGTACATCTTCGTCCTGATCGGCCCAGCGGTCAGCGATAGCCCACATGGTATCGCCTGTATGTACAGTGATCTGTTCGTAATGATAAACAGTATCATCCTGTAAAAAATTATAGCCTGTATATAAAATAGTGGTCATCAGCATTAATACAAACAACTTCTTCATAACTCCACGACCTTTCAAAACATCCGTTCGTTAAACATATAATAAACCGAACTGTTTTGTTTGTCAAGAGTTTTTCTAAAAATTTGTTCGTGTTTTAGAGTTTTAAGGCGAACGTTTCTGCAATCAGGCGAACAGATCTAACCACGCAGCACCCACATATAAAACGGCGTCGTTATTACTGCCAGCAGTGTACTGACCACCGTCAGCATCGCCGCATACTTGTAATCGCCGCCATAAACCTTAGCTACAATAGAAGTGTTCGTCATCGCCGGCATAGCCGCCTGCATAACAAATACATCGCTCATCAATTTCGGCAGCGCAAAAAACGGCAGACAGACCATAACGCACAGCGGACAGATCACAAACCTTCCCACCATTGCCGCCGTCAGCTCTCTGTCAAATTTGATCTCGCTCCAGGACGCTTTACTGATCGCGATACCGATAAACAGCATGGCCAGCGGCGTCGTCATTCCGCCCAGATAACGAAAAGAAGCTTCGATCGGCATCGGCAGACGCCAATCAAGCATTACTAAAATAATTCCTGCCAAAAAACCTAACAGCGGCGGGTTCAGAACCACTTTCAGAGTCTTTCTGCTGAGCCACGGTGCCGCCACACCGGCATCAGACGCCATATCGTGCACTGCTACGACCCAGAACATCGTAGTATTGACCATATAATACAGCATGACATAAGGAATACCTTCTTCACCGAACAAAGCCAGCGTCATCGGCAGGCCGATGAAAATAGTGTTGGAAACAAAAAAGACAGTACAGAACACGCCGACCCGGTCACGCCGCACCTTCAGCAGCCGTGCTGCCGCATGGCCGATAAAATAGCCCAATGCCATGGAAATGATCGGTACCGGCAGACCGCCACTCATCTCGATCAGCTGATCGTGGCTGAAATTGACCGTCAGATTGACGATCATATAGGTAGGCAGGCATACCTTGGTCACCAGCTGGGCCACAGCCGAGCTGAAGCTTTCAGAAAACCAGCCCTTACGGGACAGATAAAAACCGGTAGCTATCATAATAACGATAGTCAAAATCCCCTGCAGTGCATGTAAGATCGCTGCCATAAAATCACTTCCTTAAAAATAAAAAACACCGAAGCCTTCGCCTCGGTGCCGCTCAAATCAGTTTTTGGCCTGTTTCGCTTCTTCCAATTTATGCTTCATCCAGTCGATCATGGCCAGTTTGCCGAATTCATGCCAGGTTTTACATTCAGTATTCCTGGCAATATATTCGTTCCATTTATCCTGGTTCACCTGTTCTACCTCCAGCAGATTCATGATGCCGAAGCCGCTGCGCCAGATCAGATCGTCCATCGAGGTATATTTACTGTTTTCCGTTAAAAATTTATCGTTGAACAATTCCTGAAAAGATACCTTTGCCAAAATCTTTCCCAGTTCCTCGTCATGGGTAAAGATCTCCAGATAATGCTTAAACTCTTTTTCAATATCGATTGCTGCCATTGTTTCATCCTCCGACGGTAAGTTATTGATTTTATAATTTATACTTCCTATTTTACCACAAAAAAGCCGATGGCGCTAACCATCGGCTTTTCTGTAAAACTAATGTGAATAAAAGGAGGGATTGGAGATGAAAAATCTTAACAGTAAAACAGCTGTCAGTGACCGCAGTCGTGGCAGCAGCCGCTGCACACTTCAATACCTTCGGTCGACATACCGTTTTTGACCTTATAGTCATAAATCGCGGCACGCAAGCCGTCAGCTGCCAGGTTGGAACAATGCATCTTGATCGGCGGCAGTCCGTCAAGTGCTTCAGCTACCGCCAGATTAGTCAGTTCCAGCGCTTCCTCGACAGACTTGCCTTTAGCAAGCTCTGTTGCCATACTGCTGGTAGCGATAGCCGCACCGCAGCCAAAAGTCTGAAAACTGATATCGGTAATGATATTGTCTTTGACTTTAATAAAAATCTTCATGATATCGCCGCATTTGGCATTGCCTACCTCGCCGACGCCGTCGGCATCGGGCATCACACCCACATTACGGGGATTCATAAAATGATCCATTACTTTTTCACTGTATGCCATAAACTACACCTGCTTTCTTACTTGTGGTAAAGAGGCGACATCGCCCTTAATTTTTCAACGATCAACGGTAATTGCTCCAAAACATAATCGACATCGGCACTGCTGTTTTCTTCCGACAAGGTCAGACGCAGCGAACCGTGCGCGATCTCATGCGGCAGTCCGATAGCCAGCAGAACATGCGACGGGTCCAGAGACCCGGAAGTGCAGGCACTGCCGCTGGAAGCCGCGATACCCATATGGTCAAGCAGCAGCAGCAGACCTTCGCCTTCAATATATCTGATGCTGACATTTACATTATTCGGCAGTCGGTCAGTAGGATGTCCGTTTAACCTTACTTCAGGGATCTTTGCTAAAATCCCTTCGATCAATTTGTCACGCAAAGCACGTGTTTTTTCGGCATTGGCTTCCATATTTTCTTTCGCATAAGCAGCTGCCAGCCCCATACCGATGATCCCGGCCGTATTTTCAGTGCCGGCACGCAAGCCTTTTTCCTGCCCACCTCCGACGATCAGCGCCGGTACACGCACACCCTGACGGATATACACCGCGCCTACGCCCTTTGGTCCATGAAATTTATGCGCCGTCAATGTTAAAAGATCGATATTGTCGCTGGTAACATCAATAGGGATATGACCTGCCGCCTGTACTGCGTCAGTATGCAGCAGCACCTTATGTGCGCGGCAGACTGCGCCGATCTCTCTGATCGGCATTATCGTACCGATCTCATTATTGGCATACATCACCGAAACAAGGATCGTATCGTCGCGTAAGGCGGCCTCTACCTGGACCGCTGTAACCCTGCCGAATTCGTCTACCGGCAGGTAGGTGATCTCAAAGCCTTCCTTCGCCAGTTCTTCACAGGTATGCGGTACAGCGTGATGCTCGACCTGCGTAGTGATAATGTGCCGTCCCTTCTTGACATTGGCATGAGCCACGCCTTTAATAAGCATATTATCACCCTCACTGCCGCCGCCTGTAAAAATGATTTCCTTCGGCGACGCGCCGATCAGATCCGCAACCTGCTGACGGGCAGCGGCAATAGCTGTTGCCGCACGCTGTGCTGCCTTATATATACTGGAAGGGTTTCCATAATTTTCTACCATAGCCTTTGCCATAGCCTCTGCTATTTCCGGTCTGACCTTAGTCGTGGCCGCATTATCTAAATAAACTTCCCGCATTGCGATCCGTCCTTTCTTAATTCCTACTTGTTTAGTATGATTATACTTTCAGTATAGTAATTCCCAGTATTTTTGTCAAGATTATTTTGTGAATTTTTTGTGTAGGAAAAATTTTTTTGTTCAGCTATTGAATTCCTAGTAAACTAGTAGTAAAATAATGTCAAGCTTTTGAAAGGACGTGTGCTTATGAAAATCTCTACCAAAGGACGTTATGCTTTGCGGCTGATGCTTGACCTGGCTTACAATCATACCGGCAGCTTCATCCCCATTAAAAATATCTCCCAGCGGCAGGATATTTCCGACAAATATCTGGAACAGATCATTACCCAGCTGAGCCGCGCCGGACTTGTCAAAAGCGCCCGCGGCGCCCAGGGCGGCTATATGCTTGCCAAAGAGCCGCAGGAATATACTGTAGGCGAAATACTGCGGCTGCTGGAAGGCAATCTGGCCCCGGTAGCCTGCGTAGACGATACCAAGGAAGCCTGCACCCGTGCAGACGAATGTGTAACCATGGAAGTATGGCGTGAAATAAAAGACGCCGTTAATAAAGTAGTCGATAACATCACCTTGGCTGACTTAGTGGAACAGCAGCGGCAGAAATGCCGATGTTGTAAGTAAATTACCCCTTGCAGCATAATTTATTAAAGAAAGGTTTTG
>OHSP01000421.1_pt1 | contig 23291 bp, 25 predicted proteins | sample 1578711 | NCBI WGS metagenome assembly OHSP01 (sample SAMEA3879584, study PRJEB24766) | human gut metagenome | biome: human-associated habitat; feature: feces | place: USA | collected 1985/1987
CTCGCACAGATGCTGACTTGGGAGGTTATAGTCCTCAGTGTAGGCGTAGATGCGCCTTGCGCCCTTTTGGGAGAAGAGATAGTCGAAAAAGGCTTGGGCCGCCTCAAAGGCGTACCCTTTGCCCTGATAGGCCTCGTTGAGCATCCAGCAAGGGCTGAAAGTGTCCCGCACGGCATCCTCGCCTGCGTGGGGCTCGCCCGCCTCCGGATATGCGTCGATCTCTCCGATCACCTTGCCGCCGTCCTTCAGGGTGATGGCGAAATAGTACTCCGTCTCGCCGAGCCGTTTTTTCATTTCCGCTTTTGCCTCGTCCAGGGAGTGCAGTTTCATGCTGGCAAAGCAGTTGACCGCTGGCTCTTTCAGATATTCGTAAACATCCGCCGCGTCACCTTCTAAAAAGGGGCGCAGGATCAGCCGGTTTGTCTCTATTACCATATTTCGGCACCTCAAGAAAAGCAAAAATAGATAGTGAAATTTAATGGGGTGGTTTTGCTGTAAAAGTTAAGAAAAATCCGCCAAAATCACAAGATTTTGACGGATTTTGTCATGTGTTGATAAAAAAGATGCAGCTCTCAAAGCCTTGCAGCGCAATGGTTTTCGGCCCTCGTGTTTTTTCTCTTCGCTTTTTTTGAAAAATACACTAGGCAACGCGAACCCCTTACCTTGTCAGTGTCGCATCATTTTCCGCCTGTTTTGTATAGTACAAATCGCGCTGATATTATAGGTTGCTCCTCCTGATTTGTCGGTCTGGAACAGAGCAAGGGGGACGATATGTAAGATCGTCCCCCTTGCTCTATTTCAACCGCAGGATCTGCTTATGCAGCATCACAAATCGTTTCTGGATGATGCCGTCACCATGGTAATGTCCGAAGAAGTGGTATCGGAACCGGCATCGCTGCCGCACCTCTTCCAGGAAGTCCGTAAGCTCGTCCGGTTTTGACCTTTTCCGAAGCAACTCATTCTGGATGCTGGTGGGCGCACAATGGGTAATAATATAATCCACCTCCCAACCTGCCCTGTCCAAATTCCTCCGTGCTTCCAGATATTCCTCTGGGCCTGGCAGTTCCTCCTTCCACCAGGATCGGTGGTTAACCCGAAATGGTGTTCCTCTGGCTTCCAGCGCATGAAATTTCAGGAGAAACAAGGGATCGTCCGGTTCCAGGATGCCACCCTGGATGTCGTGGCTGCTGGCCCCTCCCATGGTGAAAATCTGTTTCCCATTTAGGTCAAACACCTGTCCGCGCTCCAGCAGGAGTACAGAGGGGCAGATACGCCGGATCTTCCCGCCGCGCCAGTCCTCCAGCGGATAGGTCCGCAGGGCGTCATAGTTTTCGTGGTTCCCTGCCACGAACAGCGTGGTAAAGGGCCGGCTCTCGAGGAAGTCCAGTCCCTCGTCATCCCGGCAATCTCCATACCACACGCCGCCCATGTCTCCGCAAATCAGAACGAGATCCTCCTTGGTCAGCCTTTCTTGTTCATAGAAGTTCTCAGGCAGAAATCTTCTGAAATCTCCATGCGTATCGCCTGTTAGAAATAGTGCCATGTTTCGTATTCTCCTCTCAGCTCAGCTTCTTGTCCATTTCCAATCCCGGATACCGAAACTTGATGTGAATGGTCTCCGCGTCCACCACTGTGATCCGCTCCACCGCCATGCGCACCTGCTCGTCGTTGTATTCCGTGTTAACTCCCAGCTTGGCCATCCATTCCCGCAGCTCCGCCATACGGGACATCCGATTCTCGCTTTGAGCAGCCTCCTGCTCCATGGCCTGGATCTGATCCTGCACCGCCTGCTTTTCGTCCATAAGGGCCTTGAGCTGGGCGTTGAGGTCCGGGTCGTCCATATTCTCCAGCACCCTGTCCAGCAACAGCGCCTGCTCCGCTGTAATGTCCCCCAGACGCTGTTTCAGGGAAATCAGGCTTGTACCCTCCGCCTCCTGGCCCGCCCAAACCAGCTGGGTAAAATTCAGCATATCCTCCTTGACCTCACTGTCCGCCTGGGCAAACTCATTCAGGGCTTCCAGGATCGCCTGATGCAGTTTTTCCTCATCCAAGGTCGGAGAGCTATGGCAGTATTTCGTTCCGAATTCCAGGCGAGAGATACATCGCCACACAATGCGCTTCTTCCCGTTTCTGGCCCAGGTACACCGTTTATAGGGCGTACCGCACTCCCCACATACCAGGAGTTCGGAGAGGGCGTATTTGGCGGAGTATTTGCCCAGCTCTGTCTTGCCGTGCCGCTGCATGACCTTCCGCTTGCTGGCCCTGCGCGCCATCTCCTCTTGGACCCGATAAAACATTTCCCTGGGGATGATCGCAGGGTGATTATTCTCCACATAACTCTGCAGCCGTTCCCCAGTATTCTGTTTTACCTGTCCGTTAATACAGCCAGTCGAGAATGTCTTTCCCAGCATGGCATCCCCGATATACCGCTCATTTGTCAGGATATTGTGGATCACCTGATAGGACCATCGCTGGACGGCTTGGGCAGTAGGAATGCGATCTGCCTCCAGCTCTTGTTTGATCTGGGACAAGCTGCATCCATCCAGATAGCGGCGATAAATCCGAAGCACCGTCTTTGCTTCATCTGGGTCGATCTCTGGCTTCTCGTCCTCACCTTTTCGATACCCCAGCAGCTTTTTGTACTGAAAGGGCACATTTCCCGCCGCTCGGCTCTTTTCTTTGCCCCAAGTCACATTTTTGCTGAGGGACTCGATCTCGGCTTGAGCAAAGCCACTAAACAAGGTGATGAGAAACTCACTGGATTCCGTAAGGGTATTGATGTTTTCTTTCTCAAAGATAACCCCGATACCACGAGCCCGTAGCATCCGAACCGTCTCCAGGCAGTCCACCGTATTCCGGGCAAATCGGGAGAGGGATTTGGTAAGAATGGTATCGATCCTTCCCCGCTTGCAGGCGGCAATCATCTTGTTAAAATTATCCCGTTTCTTCATGCTGGCACCGGAAAGTCCTTTGTCTGCAAAGATGCCGGCCAACTCCCAATCGGGGTTTTCCTCGATTTTCTGTGTATAGTAGGCTTTCTGTGCCTCATAGCTGTTGATCTGTTCCTTATTGTTGGTGCTCACTCTGCAGTAAGCCGCTACTCGCTGTTTGCCATGTTGTGAGGTTCTTGGATCGGTGACCTTCTTTGTCGCCGGGATAATACGTACACGACGTTCCAATGCCTGTTCCATGTCTTTTCCTTTCCTGGCGGCTTATCGGAAGGTGACAGCCACCATATTTTCTGCCGAGATGGTAATATGAGAAACCACCTGCCGGATGCGGTTCCAATCCACATCCAGCGGGTGGTTTTCTCGTTCAGATGGAATAGCTGCGGGGCAGCAGTCATAGCGGGCCGCGGCACCCTGCAGAATAAGGGAGACCAGTTCCTCCGGGTGGTCTGGGTGCTCCAGTCCACGGTTGATGGCGTTGGTCAGGCGGATCACTTCTTCGGAGGGCTGATAGGGCTCCTGGCTGGGAGCATCGTGTTCCGTTACCTGATGTGTGACATCCTCCAGCAACATTTCATCCGGAATGGTGACCATAGCACCGCATTCACTACACTTGAGGTACAGCGTGTCCGCTCTGTGATTTTTTCCAGCCACCCGACGCAGAGGGGCGCCGCACTTCGAACAACGCAGGTACCGCTTCAATCGCAATACGGGTCGCTCGGTTTTAGGTGCGTATCCCGCCGTCTTTTCATGAATATGCGATTGCGTCTCTTCAAACCCCACTTTATCAATGATGGCAGGGTATCCATCTTGGCCTGTATAGCGGGGGTTCTCCAGCAGCCGCTTGACCTTGTGCTTATTCCAGGCTGGCGCTTCCTGGCTGTACGGGATCTCCTCCCTATTGAGAAGATCTGAAATTTTCTGATAGGACAGACCGCCGATGTAAAGGGAGAATACCCTTCGCACGAGGATCGCCTCCTCCTCTACAACGGCGATCTCGCCATCCCGGATCTGATATCCATACAGTGTTTTCCGATGGTTCATCTTCCGATCTCCTTCAGCAGCTCTTTCAGCTCAATGCCTCCCTGCAGCCGGAAGCGGACGCAGGTCTGGGACTCCACGACGATCCGCTCCACCAAGCTGAGGAACAGGCCCTCGTCGAATTCCATCAGGCGTTCCGGCCCATGCCGGACAAGGTCAACCGTCTCTTGAAGGGCATCGATTGCGTCGTCTATGTCATCATTTTCCAACAATCTGCGCCGTTCTGCCCGCAACTTCGCCAGCTGTGCGCTGATCTCATTAAACTTAGCAGTGCAGGCATCAGTGTCCAACAGTCCAGCTGTCTGAAGCTTGCTGATGTTATAGCTCTGCTCACTTGCCTTGGCAATGGCCTTGTTCACGGCCAGCATAGCAGGATTGCCCCTTTGGATCACGTCTCTGAGTTCTTCCATCTGTTTTATGGCCGGCAGCAGGACAACTCCCGTATTGCGCTTCAGCTTATTGTACATCCGCACGAATGCCCCATAAAGCTCTGTCTCCGGGACTCTGCCATTGGGACAGTCAATTGCGTTGCGGTCATGTTTTCTGCACACCCATGTCGTGTGACCACTTTTATTGACTCGCCGCATATATACCGATCCGCAGTTTCCGCAGATGACCTTTAGGGACAACGGCGTTCTCTGTCTGGATGATGGGCGGCGCTCCGCGCGCTTTTTCAGTAAATTCTGCACTTTATCAAAAGTCTCCCGTGATATGATGGCTGGGTGCGTGTTTTCAATATAGTATTGATCAACTTCTCCGTGATTGGTTTTTTTGACAAATGGGAAGGTATTGGCTGTATATGTCTTTTGGCACAGGGAATCCCCCACATATTTTTCATTGGAAAGCATCTTGCGGATCAGCCGCTCATACCACACTCCTCGTTTCCAGGAATTATGGACTTCTTTACGGTTCATCTCCTCAGCGATCCGTTTCACACTGTTTCCGTCCAAATAAGCTTGAAACATCCACCGAACTTCTCTTGCCTCACTCTCCTCAATGACAAGGTTCTTCCCATCCGGCATTCGATATCCATACGGCGCCGTACAGGTGATAAACTCCCCCCGCTCCATCCTCCTCTGATAGCTCATCTGCTGGTTCTGGGAGATGGAGACGGACTCCTGCTGGGCCAGAGAGCTGGAAACGCTCACCATCAGTTCGGTGGTGAGCGTTCCGGTATCAATGTTCTCTTTTTCAAACAGGACGGATACGCCCAGGCGGAACAGCTCCCGAAGAGAGGCCAGGCAGTCGCGGGTGTTGCGGGCGAAGCGGGAGATGGATTTGATCAGCACTTTGTCGATCTTTCCCTTCCGGCAGTCTGCCAGCAGGCGGTTGAAATCCTCTCGCTTGTCCATCCGAGTGCCCGTAATGCCCTCATCGGCATAGACATCCACCAAATCCCAGCCATCATGGTTCTGGATCAGGTCCGTATAGTATTGAATCTGGGCCGCATAGGAGTGGAGTTGATCAGCGGAGTCAGAGCTGACTCGACAATAGGCCGCTACGCGCAAGGTATCTGGACGCACTGCTCTGGGTGGAATTACCGTCACATTTGCTGCCACGCTGTCTGCTCCTCCTTTTATCAGTCTTTCTGCTGCCTATTATTGGAGTGCAGGAACAATATCTGATGTTTCTGCCGCCCCTATCTCTTCATGCCCTATAGCACTCAATGCGCTGTAGAAATTCAGGAACTCCATCCACTGGCTGTCGGTCTCCGTATCGATGTTCTCATCCATAAACCGGATGGTAACGCCAAGCGCGGAGAGTTCCCGCAGGACTTTCATACAGCTCCAGACGTCCCGTGCCAGTGTGGATATAGACCTGACCAGGATTTTGTCGATCAGTCCTTTCCTGCAGTCGGCCATCATCATTTTGAAGCTGGGTCTCCTGTTGAACTGAGGACCTGTGCCGAAGTCTGTATATATGGTCGCAAGGTTCCAATCATCATGCTCCCGGATGACCGCCGCGGCCCGCTGCTTTTGGATTTGCAGAGCGTATTCGCTGCCGACTCTACAGTATATTGCCACATTCAATGGCGCGTTTTTCGGTCCGTCCATTCTATTCCATCCTTTCTATTCTTTGGCAGCGACAACACTACCACACCCTCCGGACAATAGCCAGTACGATTCCCGAACAGTCATCGGTTGATTGTAATACTGGCTCAAGCCGTATCCAATTCCCTAATTTTGTCAATTTATGATATGGCAGTCTGTTAAATCTTCCAAATGTCTGCGTGCAGCCATTTCGCTGTCAAAGCCATCCACATAGACCTTACAGTTATCTCTGGATTCAACATAGTCGTCCTCGTAACCAAGGATTTCTGCCTCTTGAGCAGTCAAGATCCTGGCCTCTACATATCCTGCATACATATACTTTTGCTCGGCATAGTAGAGATACTCCATGTAGTTTCCCGCCTTTCTGCAAATATCTCTGGTCCTGTAGCGACAACACTACCACACCTTTCAGACAATATCCAACACTATTCCCGAACAGTTATAGGGCGGTATTTTTCCATAGCCAGACGCCGGATGCTCTCTGCCTCATCCTCTGTTACGATGCCCGCCGCTTTCATCCGCATCAAGATGTCCAGGGCGATCTGATACTGCAGTTCTGTTTTGGCGTTGATCATGCCGCCCCCTCCTGGAAGTAGCTGTCCGGCTTGACGCTGCGGATAAACGCCTCCACACGATGGATGTCCTGAGTGACTGGCATCTCCGGTAGGGCGGCCAGTACGTCCTTCCAATAACGCTGGTCTCTGGCAGCCCGCTCATCCAGAATGGCCACCACGCAGGTATCTGTCTCCAGGCGGATGGCCCGGCCGAAGCCCTGCTTCAATTTGATCTGCATCTCCGGCACTACAATGCCCCGCAGAAAAGAATGGAGGGTTGGGTATTGCTCCCGCTCCTTCTCCTTCAGTGCGTCCGGGATCGGGAATGGCAGCCTGGGGATCACCAGGAGAGACACGCAGTCCCCAGGGAAGTCAAACCCCTCCCAGGCGGCTCCTGTAGCCAGTAGGACGCCCCCAGGTGTATTCTTGAATTGCTTTGTGGTGTGTACCGCGTTGCGCCCCAGGGTGAACAGCGGATAGGCCAGATCCTGCTCCCGCAGGCGCTCCTTCACGGCGGACATGGCGGCGTAAGATGTAAACAGCACCAGGGCATGACCGTGGGCCGCGTCCAGCAGAGCGGCGATCTCCGCCGTCAGGCTGTCATAGTATTGTCCGGCCCCCTGATGGGCAGGTAGGCGGGAAACATACATCAGGCAGTTCCTGCTGTATGCGAAGGGCGAGGGGCTGACAGACTCCCGCACACGGCTGTCTGTCAGCAGGCCCGTCGCTTCCTTGAACCGACGGAAGTCCTCCCCAACTGCCAGGGTACCGGAGGTCAGGATCATGGGCTTTTGCTTCCGCCAGAGCGTCTGGCGAAGCTGGTCGGTCAGATTCGGTGTGGTGGCACACAGCATCGTGCCACCATGCGAATCCTCTGCTGTATAGAAGATCATGTCCCTCTGCTCCTGTAGGAACAGGGCCGTCTTATCCCGCAGCTGATCCAGTTGCCGCTGTGTCCTGTGGGGCAGTATGGTTCCGATCTGCTTTTGGATCAGCTCCAGAGTATGGTTCGGCCGGTTTAGGAACGGGGCGAAATGAGAAAAGGTCCCATCCTCATCCCAGGGCCGGGCCAGTTCCCGAAGCACCGGTCCTGCCGCCTCCTCTAGGTTCTCCGAGGCGAGGAGATACCGTTCTCTCCGCAGTACCCGAATCAGTTCATGTATCTCCGCTGCTGTCAGCGTGATACCAAACATCTGGCGGGCGGCCTCCGGCAGCTTGTGGGCCTCGTCCAAAATCAGGGTACTCCACTCTGGAAGCAGAGGCCGGCGTCCCAGGTTCCGGTGGATAGCGTCTGCCAGCAGCAGATTGTGGTTGCAGATCTGCACTTGATACCAATTCGAGGCACATACCTCCATGAAGCACTGGTACCGACAGCTCTCCCGTCCACAGTCACAGACCTTGGGCACACCGACACGCGCCCGGTCGTAGCCGCTGAGGTGCTCGGCCATGTCCAGGTCCAGATGATCCCGGAGAGACAGCAGGGCGTCTCTTGCCCGCGGGCTTTTCCGTGTCAGATCCACAGCTTGCAGGCGCCGTTTCAGACGCTCGTCGCACACATAGTGGCTTTTCCCCTTTCGAAGCACTGCCCGGATGGGGGTCTTTGTCATCCGATCCTCTATCAGCACAGAGGAGAGAAAGGGCAAGTATTCCTCCAGCACCGCGTTCTGCAAGGCGATGCTGGAGGTAGAAATGAGCACCGGCTGATTCGCCAGCCCCCTGGCGGCGCGGCTCCGACTGAATACGATGCCGGCCACCAGGTAGGCATAGGTTTTTCCGATCCCCGTCCCGGCGTCGCACAGGGTAATGCTGTCATCCAGCATCGCGTCGAGCATCCGATGGCTCAGGGCCACCTGAACTGGACGCTCCGCCATGCCTTGGGCAGGGAGAAGTTCTTTGAAAATGTGATCGATCTCTTGATGGGCATTTTGCCTGTTATTCTCTATCATCCGTATAGTCCCCTTCTTGTTTCATTTGTCCTCACCGCATTTGCAGCTCGCCCCCCGGTGAGGGATTGGGAACAGTACGGATAAGGTTTGGCGGACCTTCACGGGCACATTCCAAAGGTCTTTACTGCTTTCAACCCTGGGAATGATGGACAGCTTTGCCAATGCTGCCCCGCACAGGCCGGATCGCTCTCCGGAGAGAATGATTCTCCCCGGGTCATGGCGGGCGCTGAACGCCTGTCCGTGTGGTGATCCGCACTGCTGGTATGAACTTGTCAAAGAGCAGCGGAGCCCATAGGGGCTCCTTTAGAAAGCAAACTGAGCCAGAATCTGTTTCATGTCCTCCAGGTCCTCGCCCTGGAGTCCCGCGGCCAAGCGCCGCAGCAGGGCCGTTTGTCTCGGCGTCAGCCGCCGGCGGCCTTGTTGATACCAGTCCGCCATCCTGACGCCACCGCCGTACCGGCCGCAGACCGTCTCGATGGGGTAGCGAAGCGTGAGCATTTCGATGTCGCGGCGAATGGTCCTCTCGCTCACCCCCAGCTCTGCTGCTAGGTTTGGGATAGTCTCCTTTCGCCGCTGGCAGAGCTGGTCCAGTATTAGTTGTCGCCGCTCCGCCGCGCCCACATCTTCACCCCTCTTTCGCTTCCATGCCCTGACTCTACAGGCTAATGCGGACAGTTCTTGTCCGGGTTAAAAAAATTTTTTTGAAGAAATTTTCAAGCCTCCTGAAAATGGAAAAACGCCCATCCGGTCCCTCATGGGAACCAGATGGGCGAAAAAGAGCCGCCTGATCCGCTGACGTGCGCCGTTGATCCTCTCCGTTCTTCAACGGGGAAGGCAGATCAAGCGGCACATGGGAAGTCAGCGCATCAAGCGGCTCCGGGGCACAGTCTTGGGTGATTCTATTTTAGGGGCTTCATGCTAAACGAAATGATACTGGCGGGAATCCTACATTCTCCCCGCAATTCGGACACTTGGTAAAAGCGTATCCATGGCTCCCACGTGAGAGGATTTCGATCTTGTGTCCGCAGTAAGGACACAGGCGTGCCAGTGTTATACTGCTGCTCTGGGAACACTCTGCCCGGAGTTTTTCCTGCTCCGCCTTTACCTGAGCGTACTTGGCGGGATTTTCCTCCCGGATATTACATCGCGGCATCTTGCATCGTCCTCCCTACTGAAACATTCATTCTTCATCGCATACGACACGAACAAGCGCATAAGGGTCCTTCAGGTCATCCCTGTCCAGCAGGTGAAGCTGCTTCATCCGGATGGCCAGGGCGGCTTTTGATACGCCCATTGCTTCTGCCACGGCAGCAAACTTCTCATATTCCTTGGGCGCAAAGATTTTATTCAAAAGCCGGAGGTTATTCCCAAGTCCCGCTGTGTGCATCTGTTCTATCAACAAATCCTTGGGCATTAAGATCGAAGCAGCCAATGTGTTGACGCGCCATTCCTCCCAATTGATTGGCTTGATCCGGTATCCATACATGGATGATGTACAGCAGCAGACTTTCCGGCACTGAGCTGGCGGCATATACTCAGCCGGGAACAGTATTCGGAAGAGCTGGTGGCACGTCTCATGCATCAGGGTGAAGTTCCGGCGGCCGGGATTGGCCTTCTCCCCGGCGAGTGAGGATTCGAGCAGGATGGTGCGGCCGTCCAGGAAATAGTAACTAGGCGAGTTATCCTCATAGACCCGAACGCCTACGTTTTCAAACGCTGTCATTCCCAAGATGGAACCATTCCGAGACAAAGTGCGGTATTCCACCTTCAGGCCCAAGAGCTTTTGCGCGAGTATTTCCGGGCAAATCCTCTTTTCAGCGCCAGCCTGGGAGGTCAACTTCCAGTATGCGTCCACAACTCTCGCCGCAATCCCCTCGATCTTCTCTCTAGATAGATACGGCATCCCCCCATCTCCCCTCGATATGCACACTACAGCTTTTAGGCCTACCTCATTTTCCCTGGGATCTACTAATCTAATAACTGATGTCGCAAGTATATCAAACAAACGTTCGATTGTCAAGAGAGCACAAAAGATCTCGGATATTCATGGCAGGCAGTTATAAAACACAGTCGGCAACTTTTTCGAAAATCAAGTGGGCAACCTGAAGCTACTCACTTGGTTTTAGATAATATTTATCTATGTTTCTAAAAAGATATACCCAGGCTTTCTGGAATTCTCGTCTCCCTCTGTATGGGGTTATGCCATGGCGTTAGTACACGAGTAACGATCTGAGTCCATGTACAGACTGCGCACGGGTATTTTTTAAATTTTGTTAATCAGTGTCCAATTTCTGGGTTGAGCGGACATTATTATTATAGAAGTAAAAACACAGTAAGCATAGAATAGTAGGGAGGTGATTCAAATGTTCCCCAAACATAAAAACTAGGACTCACGGCTTTCCAATATTTTTGAAAAAAAGATTATAAACAGTGGAATTAATAACAAAAACTCTAGAATTTGATTTCGCAATTAGCGGGAGGGCAACTTATGGCAAAGAAGTTTACAAGTTTGGTTCTGGCACTTATCATGTGTTTATCTTTATGTGTCCCGACTTTAGCATTGAACAACCAGCAAAACGGGGACGATTTGGAGGTTGTAGACTCTTTAGGAAATAAAATGAGGTCAACATTTGAAATATATGATGGAGCCTACCATATTTGTGTTTTCGTGAATGATGTTTTGACACAACAGGCAATCACAAATATCGAGACAGGGGAAGGTGTTCTTAGTCTTTTTGATGCCTCTTCCCGTAGTTCGTCAGATGAGATTCATTATAACCTGAGCGACTATGTAAAAGAAATTCCGGTTTCTCCTACCTCCGAAATTATACCGAGTGAAACGTATAGTATCACCGGAAGATATAGAACGGATTACACATATCAGGGCTCTATTTTATATGGTGATACCAAAACAGCTGCATACGAAACTGGCGGTAGATACTATGGTCGGGTATTGAATTTTTCTGCTGGAGATGTTGTTGCATTGGTACTCTCTGCTCTTGCTGGTTACTTTACGGGTGATGGAAAAGTAACTATTGCTACTCTTGGGGCCCTTGGAATACCAGTCGTTGGCGGAAAAATAGTTGATCACTTCACAAAAGAAGTTTATTATACAAATTTTAAGGTAGCCACTAGGGTCTACTTTGATGGTATTTATACCGCAAATGTTTATCAAATGTATGATAAGGTGCTCGTATCTATTGATGCAGTAGTGGATGAGCAGGGCGGTAAATCTACACATTATGCCGATGATTATTATGGCTATGATATTGTCGCCAGTTTTTCTCGCTACGCTGCAACTGCTTCTTCCCTAGCCTTTTATGAAAAATATGGTATCGGTACGAATCCTGATTTGAAGTTGCCAATTACCTCCATCCCATATACAGGCTAAGAAAGGACTAAAAGTGCGTGTCGAAGCAGAAAGTAGCAAAAATAGTTGTAGTTTTACTTTGTTCTATTTCGGAACTTGTAATTTTCTATTTAGAACACATTTTATTTTATAGTATATTAAGTCCTTCAATTTACTGGGTCAACCTTCTGTTTTGGTGCTTGCTGTATTTTCAAATGACAAGAAGCACATCCAGAAACATATCGCGCATACTCATATTAGTTCTTTCCACCGGATATCTTCTATGCTGCTTTCTCTTCTTATTAAAACTTCCGACATATTCATATAATGGAGCAAAAAAACTACTAAATGATCATTTATCTCCCCCTGCTGTGAGCATTTCTTATGCTCCAAATCTGTCTTTGCAGTATGGAGTATATTCGGAAAGTGGCGAGCTTCTCCACCGCTTATATTTGTTTTATTGTACTTTTAGAGATGACTCCAATATGCGGAATATATACGCCGTTGACCCATATAACGGATATATTTATCAAGTTCCTGATTTAAGATTAGGAGATATGCCACCGGCTGAATAATTATTCTCGATTTTCCTAAAAACGATTAAAGAGATTTAACCTAATAGTCGAATTTCATATATTTTAAAGAGTCCCAGGCCCTTTTACATGGCCTGGGACTCTTTCTCTTTGTACAGCTTTGCCTCATTCTTTAGAAAGTGGCATAGTTTATTTTCCTAAATTAGGAAACAACAAATTCCGCTCCTCTTAGCAGTTTGCATATCGTCCAACACCGCATAAATGCCATTGCGTTTATGCAGATTGTACACTCTATTACTGTCCGACGGGAGCGGGCACAAGTGGTAACCTGAGAAGCGAGAATTACACCAGTACATATTATGAGTCCGATCATTATCAAGAAACCGAAGCATTTGAAGCTGCTTTTGACAATTATTTGAATAACCCGATTATTGATCGCATAGAGCAACTAAAAATAAGAGTCGATTATCCTTCTGGGGCGCATAAATATTTCTATATTATTTGTCAATTTATAGCTGTTTTTGGACACCCTTATTAAAATTTTTTGTCAAATCTGTTCTGTCGATACTATTTAGGTAAATTATTCCTAATAGTCATTAAATACGCTCCTGTTAGGTTATCGAGAAACTGTCTAATAGGCACTATACTCTCACCTATCAGGAAGTGAGGGATTTTGGTGGATAAAGATGAATTAGCCCGCTTAATCGGCAATAATGTACGATACAACCGAATGAAGCGAAAAATGACTCAAAATGAACTTGCGCAGATCGTCGGCATAAATGCTTCAGCGATTACCCGAATCGAGGGCGGTACCCGCATGATGAGTGTCCAGGTTTTGCGTGATGTTGCAAATGCGCTATCTATAAGCACTGATGCACTATTGTTTGATCCAAGTGCTCCAACTCATTTGCAGAATATCTTCATGCTCTTGAGGGGGCAAACAGATGAAAGCCTTGCGCACATAGAGCATCTCCTTCAGGTTCTAGTAGAGGAATACGGAGAAATACAGGACAATTATTCAGAAATATGATAAAATCATTCAATAGAGAAGGAGGGAGCTCGAATGAGGCCTGATCAAGATTCTGTGCTGGAATCCCTCTATCGTGCGCATTTTCACGAAATAGAGATCCACGCATTTCGCTACCTTGGGAAATGGGATGATGCCCATGTGGCAGCTCAGGAAACATTTCACATCGCTTGTGAGAAAATTGATGATCTGATGAAGCAGCCAAACCAGATTGCTTGGCTAAAGAATATTGCGAAAAATGTCTGCCGGAATATGTATAGAGCTAGGAAGAAGCAGCTATCGCTGTTCGTCTCTTTGGATAGTCTCGAGGGAATACATGAGCCTGGACAGTCTGATGACATTTTTGATCCGCTGGATACTTACAAAGGCACGATTTCCGACTCAGAAATAGCGTTGCTGCGAAAAATTATTTTGGAGGGGATGTCCTATCTCGATGCAGCCAATGAGCTGGGGATCGGTATGTGGGCTTGTAGGAAACGAGTAGAACGAGCCTTGAATAAAATCCGAAAAAGCTAAAATTGTGTAAATAGCAAAGAATAATTTCAAGTGTCCAAAAACACACTTGATCAAACATATAATAATTGGAAGGAGTTCAAGTAATGGCTGATTTGTCTAAATTAAAAAATCAGAAGTACGCTTACTTGAACCAGCTCAGCACAGAAAAACTGGAAGAGCTGTTAAAGATGGCTCGCTTATCGGAATGCGATGAAGCGACTTCTGAATATTTCGACGCGATTGAGGAGGTGATTTTGCGTAGAGAAGAGCAGGAGCCCTCCGGACGGCTTTCGAATATTGACGACTCCTGGAAGGAATTCCGGGAACAGTATGCTGTGCCAGAAGGGAGGAATATGCGGCTCTTCCCAGAAAATAACAGTGGCGAGGATAGCAGTGAAGATTTAGGCACTCCTTCTGATAAGCAGCCAGCTGTTTCAAGATATCGTTATAGGCCATTGAGAAAAATGGTACTTGTTGCGGCTATCGCTGCTACGCTATTAGCTGGAATGGTTGTTGCCCAAGCTGCGGGTTTGGATATATTTGGACGGTTGGCCAGATGGACGGATGAAATATTCCAATTCGCCCCCTATAACACGGGCACCGCTGCTACAGATCAAAACCGCTCAGGTGAGTCTGATGAAATCCATGGTATTCTGCAAGCAGCGGTCTCTGATTGTGGTATATCTGGACCAGCAGTTCCAACCCATTTCCCGGATGGCTATACATTGTTAGAAATAAGCCACGGCCAAAACGATATTTCTCAAGGCGTCTTTTGTGCGCTTTCCAATGAAACTGGAGATTTACTCACTATAGATTTCCAAAAATATGGTGATATAAGTCAAATTGGAAGTCTCGCAATTGAAAAAGACAGTTCTCCTGTTGAGGAATACATCTCATCTACTGGTATGCGAACATATATCATGGACAATCTTGAGACAACTGTAGCCGCATGGTCCTGGGGTGACTGGTGCGTCACTATTGATGGCCCTATTAGCGAAGTGGACATGAAAACCATGATTGAATCAATCGGAGTCCTGCAAACAAAAGTCAATAGAAAAAACGAAAAAAGTCCCGCAAAGTTTACGAGACCGAAAATGGGCATAACAAAACAGGCTGGAGAAAAATCACATCGCCAGCCGGGATGAAATTGTCGGCGGATTTAGTTCTGCACGGTATCCTGCCGCTCGTCGAATGCCTCAAGACACTCTTTCACGCGGGCGTAGTAGATGCGCAGGAACTTGTTCTGAGCGGCGGTCATATAGACAAAGTACGGCTTGCCCTCGGCGCGTTTTTTATCGAGGAACTGGTACACCGGCTCATCCGCGGGAGACCTTTTCAGGTATGTACAGACGATCTGGTACAGCGTTTTCCGCAGATGTGGAGAGCCTCGCTTGGTCGTAGGGACGCTCTTGGCGCTGTGCTTGCCGGACTGGTCTACGGCCGGATCAACGCCGGCAAATCCAACGATGGAACTGCGGCGTGGGAAACGGCGCACATCGCCGATCTCCGCCATGAGCTGGGCAGCGGTCGTTTCACCGACGCCGTACATGGCCCGCACGGTATCGTACTCCGGCAACTGCTTTGCAAGGCGCGTCATCTCGGTGCGCAGTGCGGCCAGCGTCGTCTTGCCTGCGAGCAGCTGCTGGGCAGCGGTCGTAATGAGCAGCTTTGTGTTGTCATTCTTCGGCAGCGTGGTGAAATGGCCGCAGCTTCCGGCGTAGAGGTCTAATGCTTTCTCTGTGCTGAAATGGTAGCCCTTGCGTTTGCACCATTTCTGGTAGCGATCGGTGAATGCCTTCTCGCTGACACGGCAGATGCAGTCACAGTGCCAGAAGGTCATGACAAAGTCCACCCATTTTTGGTGGCCGTCGGCGCGCTCCGGGCTGGAGAACAGTTCGTTCACACCGGGAAAGGTCTTGTCGGTCAATGAAATGAGATTGTTTTGCAGCGATACCACCGTTTTCATGTAGAGGTTGTACTGGCGGCTGCACAGCTTCAGTTGTTGTCTTACCGTGTCCATGGGAGTATATTCCCGCAGCTCCACCCAGTTGTCAAGGCCATACTTGGCGATCTTCATGGCGTCTGCCTTGTCGGTTTTGACCTTGCGGATAGAGCCGCCTCCGCTCTGCTTGATGAATAACGGATTGAGGACGCAGACATAAATGCCGTACTCGTGCAGCGCCGCCGCTATCGGCTCATGGTAGCGTCCGGTGGCCTCCATGATGACGCGGGTATCTTCCCCCAGCGCAACGATGGCGTAGGCCATCTGCTCCAGACCGACCTCGGTGTGGAGAAATTCCTGTGGCAGCAACGCCACTTCACCCATTGGCCGCAGGGCAGCCACCATGCTTTTCCCTTTGGAAACATCGATTCCAACTGCGTTCATATCGTTCCTCCTTCTGATTGGATATGGCTTTCCGCCCTTTTCTCATTGCCTGTTCAATCTCCTGGTTGACGCGAGCGCACAAGGTGGCTCTACCTGCGTAAATCGAATGCTGCGAATAAGAGAGGCGGCTGACGGACTCCGATGCGGGCGTGTTGGCCCAAGGTGCGTACTGACAGGCCATTTACTCTCCCATTCTAACAGCTTCGGCTTTGAGATGGAAAAAGACGCGGCTGGCTGCCGCGCCTTAAACCGTAATTATTATTGTAGGAGGTTGATTGAATTGAAGAAATTTGCTTCTTTATTTTTGTGCCTGATTCTTACCGCTACAATCTGCTGTGGTGTTGCAGGCGCCCGTGCAAGCAATTACCTTAAAGTGTATAGTGCAGCCTTGATTACAGGAGATAGCCGCGGGCAGCTTGAGTTGAATTACAATGTGTCTGCAAAAACGACCGTGACTTCTATTGGGGTTTCCAAGATTGAACTCTACACAGCCGATGGGGATCATGTGAAAACGATTTATGGCTCTACATCAAACGGGCTGATGTATTCTTCCGGCCTTTCTCATTATGATACCTATACTATTTCTGCAACGGCTGGAGAGGAATACTATGCGGTGGTCACTTTTAAAGCCGGAAACAGTTCAGGGAGCGGGACAGGGACCTATACGACTGGCGTTGCTATGGCTAAGCGGTAAAATCTGAGAAAAAAGACTTGTTACCCAGATTAGAGTAGACAAATCTTTAAGGGCAGGTAGGAACTAAATCTTACCTGCCCTTTTCATTATGTAGAGGACCGTTGTAGAGTTTCCTTATCTGTAATTTCATCGTAATTAGGACACTCATTCATCGCTTTCCTAGCCACATCTACGGCCTCTTCCCTAGTGACAAAAGTCTTTTTTGCAAAAAATGTCCAATTTCTCTAGACTCCAAACATATATCTTATGTAGGGAGATGGTAGATACAATAATCGGTAGCAGTCAACCAATTTAGTGTAGGGTTGAACGTTCTAAAAATGTGAGGAGAATTCAAATGAAAAAGCGTTTTGCGACACTAGGGTTGTTTGTTACATTTTGTTTTTCTTTGGCCGCTCCTGCAATGGCATCTGAACAAAATATCCAGGCGGAAGCAGAGCTTGAACTTCAGATCCAGTGGGAAGTTGAAGCCAAGAAAGAAGCCGTTCATGAGTCTCTGTATGAGCAGCTTGAAGCACAGGATGCCCTTATACTACTGGATACATTTGAGGCCTTGGTCTACCCCGATATTGAACAGTCCGTCCGGCAGGCCTATGGGCAGGTGCCATCTGTTACAAGCACATCCTATTACTCTTTCTATGCACCAGACGGCGGACAAGTATATGGGTACTTCCCTGTACTTGACAACGATCCCCAGTATATTTATAAAATGGGTCTGATTGGCGATGATGCCCGCGCTTTCTTTGAAAGTCATAAAGATTTGACATTCACCTTCGAAGATCTGGTCTCTAAAGCTCTCGGGTATCTTCCTTATATCGGCACACACGCGTCTGCAATTTATAGTGGGAAATTTGACGGTTCAAGCCGCCTATACAATGAAATTGCAGCGGCTGGATGGAATTTGCAGTATATATATGTGAACAACGACCAGTTCGGGACCCAAGCATCGGCCTATTCGGCTTGGGAGAACCATCCTTGGATCACATACGACTCTGACGCAGATGTTACCTGTGAACGTTTTTGATTTCCACTAACTATTTTTGGGGGTGCTTTTCTGAAAAAGAAATATCGCTCGAATATCAAGTTCCGTGGATACATCCTTTTCTTTTCTGTCTACATTGCTGCCTTTTTAATTGCGGTTCTTTTTTTGAGGAATTACTTCTATTTGGTTTCACCATATATTGATTCCGTAAACCCAGACTATGTAGACTGGTATGTATATGCCCGTAAAGCTCTTCCATTTGAAGATCTGCTGGAAAATACATACACCTGTCTGAACTATCTCGCAATGTTTGCAGAGCTGGTTGTTTTCCTGGAGATATTTCTGAAAAAAGAAAATAGAAGACACCTCTCATGGAAGGTCTTTGTCCCTGCCGCTGCAATCGATGGAGTAGCATACATCTTATTTAGTCAGTATGCGAAACAGTCTGAGCATTGTTCCCTCTATATGCCAATGGTCCCCTGGGTTCTCATTGCTGCGACACTTACCGTCTTTCTTGTGCAGATACAGAGGCGCTCATCAGACCAGGAAGAGTAGTTTTCAATGCGATGCAAGTGAAGCTATCAAGAAGTAGTTTTAGATGACAGATGGAGGGGCCCGCAACCAAGCGGACCCCTCCAAAACGATTCTCTCTAACATGATTCCAAACCGGCAACTTCAGAGGAAGGAAATTCTCAGTTGTTCAGCAGAACTCAGGACACGGAATCTTCTCCATTCTAAGGTCTGTGTCCAAGGCCATATTTTTTTATGAGATAGGCGAAAAACGTCGTTGCCTCATGAGCTGCATTCTCCGGGATCCGGCTCTGGAGAAGTGCTGGTGGAATGGTCAAGCCCGTGGTCCCATAGACTTCCCTATGGAAAACAACCCGCTCACGGCTCAGATCCAGCCGCTGGATGCGGTAGCCCTGACTGCGCCAGCCCTGACTGCGCCAGGCATCTGATATGACATACTCCGCGGCCTGCTGGGAGGGCTCCACGGCGTGGAATGGGAATTCCTGCTCCCACTGCCCGCCCACATAGGCCGGAGCCTCATCAAACCAGAATGCCTGAAAATAACGGGCCTCCCAGTCCAGCTCAAAGCCGATGATCTTCTCAATTTCCGGAAGCGTCAGTGTAACAGATGATTTTCGACACAAGCGGAAAAACTCCCGGAGATCCCATCCAGCCCCCGGGCAGGCTCTGTGACTCCATCCAAGAGGGCGAACACATCCAGTCCGGAAGCAACGCCCTCCCTCCCCTCAACGAGTACATCGTAAGCACAGAACCGATGGATGTAGGCCAGGTTGGCGGCGGTACGCCCTTGCCCCAGAATGATCTCAACTAACTGGATCTCCTGATCTGGGAGCATAGGCCGTCCGCAGTCAACGCAACACTCACGTTGTAGGTAACAGCCTTCTCCACATCACCCTTTTGGGTTACAACTTGCGTGACTTTCCTTTTATATCCCATATAGATAACTGCCATTTGCCTTATTTTCGAATAAGCCATGAGTTGTACAGTTAGATTTGTGTTAAATGCGAAATTATTGCATCTCTTTTTGGTTATTTGCCTGATAGACAAAACAAATGTTGAAAATTATAATAAAAACAGAGGCATAAGCTTCCAAATATAGACAAGAGAGGAGAAATATTATGCAAGTCAAAAAAATCTTTAGTTTTCTATTTGTGATCTTGCTTTCCTTAAATCTTTCTATCACCTCTTTTGCTGCCGCCCTTCCTGAAGAAGGGTATACCATCAATTTTCCGTATGAATATCCAGTCTCCCCTGATGATCCCGAATGGTATAACTTCACTAACAATGACGATATGGTTGCTGCTTGCCAAATTCCGGATACCATATTATGCAAAATGACAACCGAAGCTTTGTTAGAATCGGTTTTGAACTATCCGATGCAGATTGATATCTTTATGCATGGTTCGTTAAATAAAGGGTTGTTGGCAGTTTCAGAATATTTCAATGGGCTAGCTGAGCTTTTGAATCGGCGAGATTTGCAAAATGTGCTTGAAACGAAGTTGAGTACAGAACAACTCGACGAGCACAATAGCACTGACTATGAATCTTATAAAAGAGAAAAAATCATGTCTGCTTTGTATACCTTTAATCTTGATGTAAGCAATCCTAGCCCTAATTCTACACCTGATTATGTCTTTACGCCAAGAGGATCAGTAGTTCCTGTAAAAAAAGATTGTACTTGGCATGATATTCTTGAAATAGATGACCCTAATTTTAGAGATGAAGTGATTGCGGAACTGGAAGCTGAATTTCCTAGAGCAACTCGTATATCAGATGCATCACCCAAGTATAACTGTCACTCTTACGCTTGGTACTCTCAAAGTACATCCAATCCATACTGGATGGAAAACCCGTACAAATATATTGAGGATGGAAGTTATATACGAACAGGCTCTGTAAGGGTTGGAGATTGCGTTCTTTATGGAGCTATTGATGCTCCGGAGCATTCTGCTTATGTCGTTTCTAGCGCTATTCTTGTAAGATCTAAGTGGGACTGGAAAGGCGTCTATGAACACGCACCAAACTATGGACCATATAAAAAGAGTACTAGTTTTTGGACTCTTGCATAACACTTTAGGAGAAAGCAATTCTTATTCTTGCTTTTGTTAGACTATTATGAAATATTAAGGGATACATCACGAAAGATCTTTGCGATTTCGAGATGTATCCCTTTTTGTTTGGCCCTGTAACCCCAAAAGGAGGGAATCGTGATAGAAAAGAGAAACTATACGCGGATATTGTTCTTGATGTTATCAATCCTTATTTGTTTTGCTTCCTATCAGGTCGGGAAAAAGGAACTTGAATGCCAAGTGTATCCTATTGATAAGCCGTATGAATTTCCAATAACACCAGATTCGCCTGAATGGGATAATCTCGCAATGGCTGGATTAGCTCAAAACGCTTGTAGGCTCCCAGAAGGATTAGTAGAACAAATGACCACAAAAGCTCTCCTCGAAACAGCTATATCATACCCGTTTTCCACAAATATTCTTGTTCATGAAGATGAGGTGTTGGGCTTTTGGGAAAACGCAAAATATAATGAAGCATTAGGCGAATTTGTGCAACGCCCTGATGCAGTCACTGTGTTAGAGAGCGCAATCATTGAATTGCCCGAACTTTCAAAAGGCATGGAATATGATATGCAAAAAAGATACTATCTTTTATCAGCATTTATGGATGGGCTGAAAAATCCACCTCACGATGGCTACCACTACTGTTAATAAGTTTGAGCTTTTGGGGACCATCCTGACAAATTAATATCACGGCGAAAAAATTCTCCAGATATTAAGAAAAAGTCATCCGGCCCCAATTCAATTCGCACAACATCGCGGCTACTCCTTATCTGGCAACTCTTTCCGTAACGTTGCCGATCACCGCGTCAGGGAGATGGGGCGGTGATCGGAAGCAAGAATGTCCGTGTGATGGGTGATGTCTTGAAGCATGGGCATCAGTGCTTCGGACAGCAGAAAGTAGTCCAGCCGCCAGCCCCGATTCTCCAGTCTTTTGTGCAAACGCAAAGGCCACCAGGTATAGGCGCCCTCTGCTTGGGGATGCAATGTGCGGAATACATCTATCAATCCTAACGCCAGCAGGCGCTCCATCCCCTCCCGTTCCGAGGATTGGGAACCCGGCGGATCAGGATCATTTCGAAGGTGGGTCGGATACACGTCGATGAAATCCCGGGCCACATTGAAGTCTCCGCACAAGATCACCGACTTGTCCAAACTCTGCACAAAAGCGCGTAGGGCCGCGTCCCAGGCCATCCGATAGTCCAGCCGGGCAAGGCCGCTCTGAGAGTTGGGGACATAGACGTTCATGACATAGTAGCCGTTATATTCCAAAGCGATCAAGCGGCCCTCCTCGTCAAATTCCCGAATCCCCATGCCATACCGAACGGAAAGCGGCTCCTTGCGGGCAAGGGTCAGTGTGCCAGAGTAGCCGGATCGCTGGGCTGGATTCCAAAACTGGGAATATCCTGGAGTAGAAAGAGGACAGTGCGCTTTAATTTCTTGGCAGCAGAAAATGTCTGCTCTGGAGTTTGCGAGGACACGCAAAAAGCCTTTGCGCTTGCAGGTCGCAAGTCCGTTGACATTCCAGGACGCAATTTTCATGACAGCAGCTCCTCCCCGCCCATTGAAGTGTGCCTTGGTATGCCCAGAACTGGCAGTATTAAAATCCCTGCCGCAAACATACAATGCCTGCCCTTGCCGGATTTGTCAAGAGCAGGCATCGCTATTTCTTCCCTACAGCGGTTTTCCAGTGGCGTTGCAATTATAACCAGGCCAGAGCCGAATGGAGATTGAAACCTTTCGGAATTTCTCCGCATAAGACAATCTGCAGGCCGTAGGTCAGATTTTCGCTTCAAATAATTACCGGTAACTTGGCCAGAAAGAGTCACCAGGGCGGTTCGTTTCTATATTCGGCTTATGTCGGCAGGAAACTATATATCACTGTTGGATGAAGCGCAGAAGGATACATTAGCAACTTTTATTTTGCTACAAGAAGTCTCTTGATTCCCAGCGTCAATTCCTCCAGTGTGATCTGGTACATTGGGAACTGCTGTGCAATTAAATCAAATGACTGGGTCCAGTAGCTGTGTCCATTTGGCCGCATTTGTGGATGCAGCCAGATAATATGGGGGTAATGGTTCTTGAATTCCAGCAGCCAGTCTATCCCGGATTTCAGGTCTCCGCCTGCTCCGCGGTGGCCCAGCAGGTCGTTTACGGACATCTCAGCATCTCCGATAAAAATGACGCGGTAATCCCGGAAGAGATTTTTCAAAATCCACTCTGTCTCCACAGCGTTGGACAGGGTCAGCGCAGGGTCCTTATAGACCAGATTTCCAGGCCGGTTGTGAAAATAGAAGATTTTCAGATCTTTGAAATGTCCCGCCTTGCTGACCGCTTGGAACAGCATACTGCACAGCCGCTGATATGGCTCCATGGATCCGCCGGAGTCGATCAATAACAGCAGTTTCAGGGTATTTTTCCTGGGGAATGTATACTCCATCCGCAGCATCCCACCATTTTGACAGGTCTTTTGGATCGTGGCGTCTACATCCAGCTCCGTCTTGGGCGCATCCGTCAGTCTGGACAGCTGCCGGAGCCCCCGGAACGCCTGCTGGAACTGGCGGGAGTCAAGGGTACAGTCTGTGCGCCAATCCCGATACCGCCGCTCTCCCGCCAGCCGATAGGCGGATCGGTACCGGGACTCGCCGCCCACCCGGATGCCGCCCATCCGTTCCCCTTGGTTCCCAA
>OHSP01000436.1_pt1 | contig 22727 bp, 23 predicted proteins | sample 1578711 | NCBI WGS metagenome assembly OHSP01 (sample SAMEA3879584, study PRJEB24766) | human gut metagenome | biome: human-associated habitat; feature: feces | place: USA | collected 1985/1987
TTCTGGCCCCTCGAAGGCTATAAAGCCGGGCAAAGCCAGCCGTCGTATGACAAACAGTTCGTCCGTGACTGGCTCAAGGCCAACCCGGACAGCGACTACCTCCTGCCTCAGGACGTCATCGACAAGACGATTGAAAAATACGAAGAAGCCTATGAAATGCTGACAGGCAAAAAAATCTAATCCCATCCAGGCATCAAAAAAGGACTGCACCCATCGGGTGACAGTCCTTTTTCGTTATCTACCAGACTTTTACCTGAATCCACTGATCGTTGTAATATTTATCTTCCCGTTCCCCTAAGTAGCGGTACGTTTCCTGACCGGCATAGGCTTCTTTCGGCGGGAAGACGACGGGATTATCCTTATAATCTTCATCTTCTTCCATCTCCGGAACGGCGATATTCGGCGTCGAATAGGTCAGATATTCAAAGTTCTTCAAGGCGATGTCGGGACGGCTCATAAAGTCGATGAATTTATGGGCATTTTCGACGTGGGCCGCATTTTTAGGAATGACCCAGGAATCGATCCAAAGGTTAGTTCCTTCCTTAGGAATGACGTATTCCAAATTCCGATTGGCCAAGATCATCCGCAGGGCTTCGCCGGAAAAGACGACACCCATGGCCGCTTCGCCGGAGACGAGTTTATCTTTCACATCGTCGATGCCGTAAGCCTGAACCAACGGCTTCTGCGCAATGAGCAGGTCTCTGGCCTGTGCAATTTGGGCCGGATCCGTCGTATTGAGGGAATATCCGAGGAGTTTCAAGGCGACCATGAAGGAATCGCGGGGCGAATCCTGCATGATGATTTCGTTCTTATACTTTTCATTCCACAAAATGGACCAGCTGTCGACAGGGTCATCGACCATGGTCTTATTATAGACGATGCCGACGGTGCCCCAACAGTACGGAACGGAATAGCGGTTGCCCGGATCAAAAAACTCCGACTGCTGCCAGAACTGCTCTCCGACATACTGCCGCGCATTGGGCAGCTGCGAATAGTCGAGAGGCTGCAGCAACCCGTTGTGAATCATCTTTTGAATCATATAGTCCGACGGGCAAATGACGTCATAGCGTTCGGCCCCAGCGGCTACTAGGGGATACATGCTTTCGTTGGTATCGAATTCATCCATGACGACACGGATACCCGTTTCTTCTTCAAACTGTGTAATCGTATCGGGGTCGACATAGTCCCCCCCAGTTATAGACGTAGACGACGTTATCTCCGTCTTCCTCCCCTTCCAGGAACCCGCAGCCTGATAAGGCCAAGACACAAAAGAGTCCCATGAGGAGCAGTCGAATATATTTCATGACAGGCCTCCCTTTTATAAATCTCGTCCCAAGGCCAATCGCTTGCGGTTCATCGTGAGCAAGACGGCAAAGACCAAGACAAAGACGAACACCAGTGTCGACAGGGCATACATTTCCGGATGGATGCCGAGTTTCAATTCTGCGTAAATTTCAGTCGGCAAGGTATCGATGCCGGCCCCCTTCGTAAAATGGGTGATGATGAAATCATCGGCAGACATGGTAAAGGCCAACATGAATCCGGCTAAGAGACTGGGCCGCAACTCCGGCAGGACGACGCGGCGAAAGGCAACAAAAGGCGTGGCCCCGAGATCTCGTGCCGCATCGTAGCAGCTGCGGTCGAGGGACAGGAATTGAGGCATGATGCACAAGATGACATAGGGCAGATTAAAGACGACATGGGCCATGAGGATGGAACCATAGCCAAGGCGCAGTCCCATGCCGAGAAAGAGCAGCATCAGCGAAATCCCGGTAACGATATCGGCATTTAAGAGGGGCAGACTGGCTACCCCGAGGAGGACCGAGCGCTGCTTGCGGCCCATACCGCGCAGAGCCATGCAGGTAATGAGGCCCAGGATGGTCGCAAGGGCAGCCGACGTCAGACCGATGGTAATCGTATTCTGCAAGGCTTCGAGGATTCCCTCATTTTCAAAGAGTTCACCGTACCACTGCAGGGTAAACCCCGTCCAGTGACCGCGATAGCGGCTGGCATTGAAGGACTGGGCAATGAGGACGCCGATGGGCGCGTAGAGAAAGAGAACGACTAAGGCAACGTAGCCTTTTTTCCATTTTTCCATCATTTCTTCACCTGCCCTTCACTGCGGTCAAAGTAAGCCGTCATCACCATATTGACGATGATGAACAGCATCAGCACCAGGGATAAGCCGCTCCCTAAGTGCCAATCGTAAGCCATGGTAAATTCCTGTTCGACAATGTTGCCGATGAGGAGGACCTTATTGCCCCCTAAAAGGCCGCTGATGAAGAACGTCGTCAGCGAGGGAATAAAGACCATGGTAATGCCGCTGATGGCACCGGGCAGGGACAAGGGCAGGATGACCTTGGTAAAGGTCTGCCAGGAACTGGCCCCGAGGTCGCGGGCGGCGGCAATGACATTGCGGTTGATTTTGCTCAAGGATACGTAGAGGGGCAAGATCATATAAGGCAAAAAGTTATAGATCATGCCGATGACGATGGCTGCCGGCGTATTGATGAGCATGACGTCGGGCAAAGACAAGAGGCGCAGAAACTGATTGAGGATGCCGTTCTTTTCAAGAATCGTCTGCCAAGCCATGGTCGTCAGCATGGAGTTCATCCACATAGGAAGGACGAATAACAAGAATAATAGGGTGCTCTTGCTCCGCTTCTCTTCAGTCAAAATGAGGCACAAGGGATAGGCCACGAGAAGACAGACAACCGTACTGACTAAGGCCAAGAGCAAGGACAGTTCCAGGGATTTTAAATATTCCCAGTGAGCAATGAGGCTGATATTCGCTAACGTAAAAGTCCCGCTGCTGTCGGTCAGGCCGTACCAGGCGATGGCCACGAGGGGACAGAAAATAAACAGGATTGCCCAAATGAGGAAGGGCAACGTAAACAGATTGCGGATCGCTGCCGAGTTAATCATTTTCCATCGCCCTTTCGTCTTCGGATTCCGGTTTATTCATGATTTGGATATTAAAAGGATCGACTTCCAAGCTTACTTCGTCTCCCGGTTCATAATTCTTCGTCGACTTGACCAGCCATTCGATATTCCGGGCCTGAATAGTAATGTTATAGTTCATACCTTCAAAGATGACCTTGGTGACGACGCCGTTGAAGCCGCCTTCACGGGCCGGCCGCACTTCCATGTCTTCCGGACGAATCTGAACGTCGACGGGACGATTCGTACCGAAGCCGACGTCAACGCATTCAAAATCATAGTCGGCGATACGGACCAATTTATCGTGGACCATGAGGCCGTCGACGATGTTGCTGTCGCCGATGAAGTCGGCAACGAAAGCGTTTTCCGGTTCATTGTAGATGCTTTCCGGCGTGCCGATCTGCTGGATATAGCCTTGGTTCATGACGACGACGATGTCAGACATGCTGAGTGCTTCTTCCTGATCGTGGGTAACGAAGACGAAGGTAATGCCCAACTCTTCTTTAATCTTGATGAGCTCGAGCTGCATACTGCGGCGCAGCTTCCGGTCCAAGGCACTGAGCGGTTCATCAAGAAGCAATACCCGCGGCTCATTGACGATGGCCCGAGCAATGGCTACGCGCTGCTGCTGGCCGCCGGAGAGGTCGACGATGTTGGCGTGTTCATAGCCGTCGAGGTTAACCAGTTTCAAGGCATAGCGAATCTTATCGCGGATGTAGTCGCGGGGCTTGCCGTGAATCTTGGGCCCGAAAGCGATGTTCTCGGCGACATCCATGTGCGAAAAAAGGGAATAATTCTGGAACACCGTATTGACCTGACGCCGATTGGGCGGCAGCTGGGTAATATCCTTCCCATCAAAGAGGATTCGCCCTTTATCGGGTGTTTCAAAACCGGCAAGGAGCCGCAAAGTCGTCGTCTTGCCGCAGCCGCTCGGTCCTAAAAGGGTGACAAATGAATTTTCTGAAATGGTAAGATTCAACTCGTCTAATACCAGATGACCCTCATAGGATTTGGATACATTGTCCAAATAAATCAATTCTTTTGCCATTCTCACTTCTCCTTTTTATCCAACAGGACTCTAAAAAAAGGGATTTCGCACAAGCTGTCCCTTATGCGAGGTCCCTTCTTTCTATGATGGAATGTGGTTTCTGCCCCGTATGCAAAGTGCCCTGCAAAAGGCACCGTCTTTACAGGAAGCCTGATTCAGGCTTCCTGATACATTAGGTATACTTTATTTTATTATAGCATATACCGTTGTATTTTTTCAAAGACAGGACACACTCTTCCGTTTCAGGACAGTTCAACGGGGACAAAATCAAAGGCCTCGACGTCGAATAATCCCGTATCGAGTAATTTAAGTTTTGGAATGACCGGCAGGCTCATGAAGCACAGTGTCATGATGACATCGACATCGGTACTGACACCTAAGAGGCTGCGAGCCTTGTCATAAAGGTCATCGAGGGCGGCGTCGACTTCGGCCGCCGGCTTATCGCTCATCAGACCGGCAATGGGCAGCGGAATGGCGGCCAATACCTTTCCGTCAAGGACGGCGGCCATACCGCCCTTCTGTTTTTCCAAGACTTCGACAGCAGCCGCCATATCCTTATTGCTGGCGCCGGCAACGATGATATTATGAGAGTCGTGGGCAATGGAAACGGCAACGGCTCCCTTCTGAAGCCCGTAGCCGCGGAGCAGACCGAGTCCGACGTTGCCCGTACCGTGGTGGCGCTCGACGACGGCGACTTTGATGATATCAACCTTTTCATCAAAGACGAAGTCGCCCTTTTCATCGCGCCGGATCTGAGCTTCGCCCTTTCCGGTAACGACGCCGCCGGGCATGATATCGATGGTCCGCACATGGTCGCTCTTTAAATGCATGACCAGTTTTTCTTCCGAGAAATCAGCAATCGTCACCGAACTGCCGACCGAGCTGTAATCGGCTCTCGTAAAGGGCGGAAGATACCGACCGTTTTCAGCGACCTTCTGCCCTTCGATAAAGGTCGCCCGGACCTTGAAGTCCTGTAAATCTTCAAAGAGGACGATGTCAGCTCGCTTGCCCGGTGCCAAGGCGCCGCGGTCATCGAAGTGATAGCATTCAGCAGCATTTAAGGTGCCCATGGTGATGGCTGCTTCCGGCGAGAGACCGGCGGCAACGCATAAACGCAGGTGTTCGTTAAGGTGGCCTTTTTCAAAAATCGTCTTAGGATGAAGGTCATCGGAGCACAAGAGGAACCGCCGCAAGCTTTCCGGCGTCACGGCCTTGACCAATTTCGGCAGATCGTGGCAGGCCGAGCCGTTGCGCAAGAGAACGTACATCCCGGCCTGGACCCGTTCTTCGGCATCACTTTTGCTGAAGCATTCATGGTCCGTCAAAATACGGGCCGAAATGTAGGCCTGGAGGTCCTTGCCATGGACACCGGGGCTGTGACCGTCAATGGGTTTTCCCGTACCATAGGCCGTAATGAGCTTATCGAGGACGGCATCGTGTCCTTCAAGGATACCCGGGCAGTTCATGAATTCACCGACACCGAGGATGCGGTCATCTGCCAGAGGCGCTTCCATGTCTTTCGCTTCAAGGGTGGCACCGCTGTGGTCAAAAGGCGTCGCCGGCACACAGGACGGCACCATGAAATGGATGTCTAGGGCCGTTTCTTCTGCCGCCTTCATCATATAATCCAAACCTTTCAGGCCACAGACGTTGACGATTTCATGGGGATCGGCCACGATGGTCGTCGTTCCGAAAGGTACGACCAGGCGGCCGAATTCTTCAGGACTGACATAACAGGACTCGATATGGATATGGCTTTCAATGAGGCCCGGTGCCGCATAGGCGCCTTTCGCATCGATGACGGTCTTCCCTTCATAAGGGCCGCCGACGCCGGCAATGACGCCGTCAGAAACGACGATATCTCCCTTTCGAGTGGTCTGTGTATATACATCTACAATATGGCAATCTTTAATGACAAGGTCTCCCGGTTCAAGGCCCCGGGCAACGGCAATGCGCCGTTTTAACTGGTTCCGCGTCACTGTCATAATGTACCCCCTTATTTCGTTAATATCATATATTTTATTGTTCTGACTCATTGTACCATATTCTCCCTTTTTTTGACAAAAGTATTGCCCAAATATGCTAAAGCCCCTATAATGATAATATTCCATAATATCTACTTGTCATTATTCATTATATTCATTTATGGCAGTATTAAAAAAGGAGTGTGAACAAGTTATGGAAAACCAACCGTCTTTTCTCGACCGTATTTTTCATCTCCGTGAAAACGGCACGACGGTACGCACCGAAATCCTAGCCGGGGTTACGACGTTTATGACTATGGCTTACATTCTGGCCGTCAACCCGACAATCATGAGCGCCGCCGGTATGGACAAGGGCGCCGTCCTGACGGCAACGGCCCTAGCTTCCCTCATCGGGACCTTGTGCATGGCCGCTTTTGCCAACTATCCCTTCGCTTTGGCACCCGGCATGGGGCTCAACGCCTTCTTTGCCTTTACGGTCGTACTGCAGATGGGCTACACCTGGGAAATGGCCTTGGCAGCCGTATTCGTGGAAGGGATCATTTTCATCGTCTTGTCCCTGACCAATATCCGCGAAGCCATTTTCAACGCCATTCCTATGACCCTGAAAAAGGCTGTTTCCACCGGTATCGGCCTCTTCATTGCCCTTATCGGCCTCTTGAATGCCCAGATTATCGTCGCCAATCCGGCTACGAAAATCGCCCTCTTCTCCTTTAAGCAGTCTGCCGCTACGGGCACCTTCAATACCGTGGGCATCACGGTCCTCCTGGCCATGATCGGTATCATGTTCACCGGGGTCTTGATGGTCAAAAAAGTCCGCGGCAACATCCTTTGGGGCATCCTCTTCACGTGGATCCTGGCCATCATCTGCGAACTTACCGGCCTCTACGTCCCCAATCCGGAATTACAAATGTTCAGTGTCATCCCAGATCTCTCCGGCGGTGCCGCTGCCTTTACCCCGGCCAGCCTGAGCCCGATTTTCGGACAACTCGACTTCAGCCGCGTCTTCAGCCTGGATTTCTTAGTCGTCATGTTCGCCTTCCTCTTCGTTGACATCTTCGACACCTTAGGAACCCTCATCGGCGTATCGTCCAAGGCTAACATGCTCGACGAAAACGGCCGTCTGCCCCGCATCAAAGGCGCCCTCTTAGCCGACGCCGTCGCAACGACCTTTGGTGCCGTCCTCGGTACCAGCACGACGACGACCTTCGTCGAAAGTGCTACCGGCGTCAGTGAAGGCGGCCGCACCGGTTTAACGGCCGTCTGCGTGGCCATTCTCTTCGCCTTGTCCCTCTTCTTATCACCGTTCTTCATGGCCATTCCGGCCTTCGCTACGGCACCGGCCTTGGTCATCGTCGGCTTCCTCATGCTGACCGCCGTCGTCGGTATCGACTTTGACGACTTCAGCGAATCCATTCCGGCATACATCACGATCATTGCCATGCCTTTCTGCTACAGCATTTCAGAAGGTATCTCCTTCGGCATTATCTCGTATGTCTTCATCAACGTCTTGACCAACAAACGGGAAAAAATTTCCCTCCTCATGTACGTCCTAGCCGTCATCTTCGTCTTAAAATATATCTTCTTATAAGATGATAGCAAAAAGGCTGTACCCCGTGAGAAACAAAATCACGGCGTACAGCCTCTTTTTTTGCCCAAATTTAGGGCAGCTAACCCCCGCCTCAAGCCACGCACCCGTTGGGGTGCGACGCGATGACGCGCCTGCGGAATCCCGTAGTCTTCGTTTCAATCCACGCACCCGTCGGGGTGCGACTCGACGATATCATGTATCGTTCGAATTTCATGGGGTTTCAATCCACGCACCCGTTTGGGTGCGACTATTGCCATATTGCCAATTTTTTCCATATATTTTGTTTCAATCCACGCACCCGTTTGGGTGCGACGTCAGAAGTCCATGCTATCCGAGGGCGAAACATTGTTTCAATCCACGCACCCGTTTGGGTGCGACAATGATCTGCTATGACTATCCTCCGCCGTCATTAGTTTCAATCCACGCACCCGTTTGGGTGCGACGGGCAACCTTTATCTTTTTATTTCCGATAATATCGTTTCAATCCACGCACCCGTTTGGGTGCGACAGCGAAAATTTTATTTTTTCGCTTCTTTCTTTTATATCGATGTATCTAAGTTCCCACTGCCGAGCCTTATTCGGCAGTGATTAGGGACAAGGTTTATATTTTTCTATTTCATCCCCTCCTTTCACGGGGAATTATCATGATCACTTCCCCTTCGCATTTATCATCGTCTTTATCTGCTCGGGCTTTGTTAAGACTATTATAGCACACGTGATTTTTCTTTCTGTAAGAAAAATCAGTTTTTCCTCATCTTTCACGCTGTACTAAAGAACTCCCTGTCAGGAATGTCTCTGTCCTCTCCGAACTTTCTCTTAGTCCTCCTTACATTCTCTCCTCGAATGGCTTATAATAGAAACATTCCAGCATCATGAGGAGCTTTACCATTATGAAAATCACGCAGATACTCTATACAAATTCATTCTCAGGCTTGTCCTGCCGCGGCGAAGAGCGTTTCCTGCCTTACGGCGAAGCCATCTGTCTTGCCGGCCGCCCCGTCCCGACAGCCCGATTATGGAAAAAGTTAAAAGCCAATCCGGTCGTAACCTTTCCCGATCAAACGGGCCTGATGACCGGCCAATGTCAGTTGACCCGGGAAAGCTTCACGCCGCGCAAGGCGGAATATACCTTACACCGCACGGACAATATCGAGACAAAGAAGATTGCCACGGTAATTATCGAGCAATTTTCTCGGCCCACGGCCATCAAGGGCCACAAGGTCCGCGGCCGCATTGCCGTCACCGATACGACAGCGCCATCGGATACGGCTGAAGCTTTGAAACTGGCCGGCGTCCTCGATACGGCCGGACAGATTGCCTTGGGACTGGGATTGATTCGCCTCGTCTATAACGATACCCCGCCCGTTTTCGACGACGAGGCTACAAGCCTGCGAGACGAATTGACTCAGACCAAGGCCGCATTTCAAGCTTTGCAGGAAAATTATGACGGCTATGTAAAGACCTTGAAACAGTCCCTCCAAGAATGGGAAGCCCGCTGTCCCCAAGAGGATTTAGAGCAAGGCGCCTTTCCCCTTCCCGACGACTACACGGCACGCCTTGAAAAAGCGACCGATACGTTTACGGTCTGCGTCGCCGGCGGCAATGACTTGTGGCACGAAAAAATCAGGACTCGCTTTCCCGACTGGACGATTTTGGAGAATAAGAATTTCGACGGCCAAAAATTACAGGGCGCCGACATTCTGATCATCAACACCAATCACACCGGCCACGCCCTAGTCCGCAAAGCCTGCCAGCAAGCCGCTTCTCAAGGCACGATGGTCTGCTATACCAGCCGATACAATCTCAATGCCGTCGCTGCCGACATTCTCTACGCCTTGGGAGAATAGTCTGCCACTATCAAATTTCCATAACACGCATCATTCCAGAACAAAAAAAAGTCCTTCCGGAGCCAAGGTGTCAAACCTTGCCTGTGAAGGACTTTTTGCTGTCATATTTTGATTACACTAAGTGTTTCGGCGCCGACGAGATAGCCCCTTCGAGGCTTTCTTTTTCGGCGAAGTAGATGCGCCGCGCCATTTCATCGACCTTATGGGTCAGCCACATATAGGCCGTCGTCCCCTCACGGTAATCGGCTTCGGCATACATGTCGATGCGGCCGTCTTCCCGCAGCTGATTGACTTGTTGGAAGGCCGTATCATTTCCCTTAGGATAGATGGCAAAGGTCGCCCCGCCGAATTTATTGATGACCGAAAAAGCCGGCACATCACTGGGCCCGTCGGCAATGTAAATCATATTCGGAAAGGCCACGCGGCGATAGGCGTCGGACATCTTGGCGTTGACATCGATATCGGGCCGTTGAGGAACGCCCTTATTGATTTCGAACAAAGCACGAGTCTTCGTCGTGTTGTCGATGGTGTAGCCGATTTCACTGATGATTTTCTGTTGATTTTCATCAACGTCCTCAATGAATTCACAGCCCCAAATGGCTTCGACGTAAGGCATGACAGCCGACCCCTTGATAATGGCCAACATCCCCGTGCTGACGATATAGTGTTCGACCTTGATATTGTATTCCTGATAGCGAGGATTATTTTCTACGACGGCTTTGAGATTCTTGAAAATATCGGGAACGCCGGGATAATACTTCTGTTTTTGACCAAAGCCCCGGAGTTTTTCATTGTTCAGTCCCTTAAAAGTCCCTTTACGTGTTTCCTTAATGAACTGATTCAAATAAATCGTATCGCCATTGACCCGGATACCTTCTTTGGCATACTGAGCAGGCAAGTCATTGACTTCCTTCCAAAACTCGGTCTTATCGATATGGTATTCTTCAAAAATCGGATCCTGCATATTCCCGTCAATAAGGGTCTTATCAAAATCCCAAATGACGGCGATGATGTTCTGCATAGGCTTCACCTCGCTGCTTCACTCGAAGAAAAAAAGAGCTCTATTTCGCTTAAAAGGAAAAGGTATCTTTCAGTCCCAACCATTGCTGGTCTTTATCACTCATCGTAAGAGGCGTGCCATCGGCCAGGGTATAGCCGGCAGCACGGCAGCTTCCGTCATAATTTCCTTTCAGGCCGGGCCAAAGAATGCCGATTTCCGGATCGTTCCAAGCCATGCCGCCTTCATCATTGGGATGCCAGAAGTCATTGACTTTATAGCAAAATTCAGCGACGTCACTGAGGACCAAAAATCCGTGAGCAAAGCCCTCAGGAATCAGGAACTGCTTCTTATTCTCAGCGCTCAGTTCTACACCGTACCACTTCCCATAGGTCTTTGATTGGCGGCGAAGGTCGACGGCGACATCAAAGACACTGCCCCGAACGGCGCGAACTAATTTGCACTGGGGGAAGTGTTTTTGAAAGTGAAGGCCTCGCAAGACGCCTTTAGTCGACATAGACTGATTGTCTTGGACGAAATTAATATGAAAACCGGCTTCTTCCATATCCCGCTGATTATAGGTCTCCATAAAAAAACCGCGGTCATCGCCGTGAACGGCCGGTGTGATGATGCAGAGGCCTTCGATATTTCCGACATTCTTTTCTACTGTAATCTGCCCCATTGATTTATATCTCCTTTATCTTCTTGTAAGGCCCGTGTCAGACCGTTACTGTAAATAGCGCTTCAAGGCATCCTTCCAATCGGGAAGGGGCGTAAAGCCGGCTTCGACGAGTTTCTGTCTGTCCAGGCGCGAATTGAAAGGACGCTTTGCCTTCGATAAGCCGTATTCCGCTGTCGTAACGGGAATTACCTTGGTCGTATAGCCGGCTTGGCGGTAGATTTCGCAGGTAAAGTCGTACCAAGAAATGTAGCCTCCTTCATTCGTTGCATGGTAATAGCCGTATTTATCGGTTTCAATCATGTCGACGAGGAGTCTCGCCAAGTCAAAGGTATAGGTCGGCGTCCCGATTTGGTCGTTGACGACGCGGACCGTATCGTGGGTCTTGCCGACACTGAGCATGGTCTTAACAAAATTTTTGCCGTTCTTACCAAAGACCCAGGCGATGCGAACGATAAAATACTTATCCAAGGTCTGAGATACGGCCAGCTCTCCTTCAAGCTTCGTCTGTCCATAAACGTTGAGAGGCTGATAATCGCGGCAGTCCGGCTGCCACGGCTCCGTTCCCTGACCGTTAAAGACGTAGTCCGTGCTGAGATAGAGCATCTTGCAGTCCAAAGCTTTGCAGACATCGGCAATATGCTGGGTGCCGCCGGCATTGACGGCGCGAACCTTATCGACGAGTCCGTCGTCTTCAGCCATATCGACAGCCGTCCAAGCGGCGCAGTGAATCACGGCGTCAGGCCGGATTTCACGTAGAGCCTGTGATACGGCTTCTTTATCGGTAATATCCAAGGGTCGGTACGGCGCCTTGGTGACAGCCGAGTCATCAGCAATGCCGCTGTATGTCGGGGCCAAATCGCTGCCGATACCAACATGACCGCGATTGGCCAATTCATTCATTACGTCATGTCCCAGTTGTCCATTGACACCGGTCACGAAAATTTTCATAGTATGTCCCTCTTTCCCTTCATCGGGTTTAACCGCGATGGCCGTACATCTCTTGATAATAGGTCTGATATTCACCGGAGACGATAGGCTGCCACCAATCTTTGTTTTCCAGGTACCAAGCGATGGTCTTTTTGATGCCGTCGGCAAACTTCGTTTCCGGCAGCCAGCCCAGTTCCTCGTGAATCTTTGTCGGGTCGATGGCGTAGCGGCGGTCGTGACCCTTGCGGTCGACCACATGCTGAATCAGACTTTCGTCCTTCCCCAGTTCCCGGCAGATCAAGGTAACGATGTCGATGTTCTTCATTTCATTGTGACCGCCGACGTTATAGACTTCGCCGACACGGCCCTTGCGAAGGATGAGATCGATAGCCCGGCAGTGATCTTCAACGTAGAGCCAATCGCGGACGTTGAGGCCGTCGCCGTAGACCGGAAGAGCTTTGTCGTTCAAAGCATTGATGATCATAAGGGGAATCAATTTTTCCGGAAAATGATAGGGTCCGTAGTTATTGGAGCAGCGGCTCACCGTCACCGGAAGTCCATAGGTCCGATGATAAGCCAGAACCAACAAATCGGCCGAAGCCTTCGACGAGCTGTACGGACTCGACGTGTGAATGGGTGTCGTTTCCGTAAAGAACAGGTCCGGACGATCTAAAGGCAAATCACCGTAGACTTCGTCCGTCGATACCTGGTGATAGCGTTCGATGCCGTACTTACGGCAAGCGTCCATGAGAACCGCCGTCCCCATGATATTTGTTTCTAAGAAAATCGAAGGATTTTCAATAGAGCGGTCGACATGGGATTCTGCCGCAAAGTTGACGACCATATTCGGTTTTTCTTCTTCAAAGAGCTGATAGACAGCTTTTCGGTCGCAGATATCGGCCTTTACGAAGCGGAAATTCGGCTGATCCATGACCGGCTCCAGCGTAGACAGATTGCCGGCATAGGTCAATTTATCGAGGCAAATAATCCGATCTTCAGGATGTGTTTTTAACATATAAAAGACAAAATTAGAGCCAATAAATCCAGCACCGCCGGTGACGATGATATTCATGAAAAAGTTCCTCCCATTTCTCGATGTAACCTTCCGATAAGGCCTTCCTATATGTGTTATTCGTCCCGCAGGAACCGTCCTTCAGCGACTTTCTTCAAATACTGTCCATAAGGGCTCTTGCCGTATTTTTCAGCGCTCTCTTCGAGGACTTCCTTGGTGATCCATCCGTGACCGTAAGCAATATCTTCCAAGGCAGCGATTTGGATCCCCGCTCGGTTTTCCACGGCCTTTACGAAAGAAGAGGCTTCACTCAGGCTGTCGACGGTTCCCGTATCGAGCCAGGCGTAGCCACGTCCGAGGGTTACGACATCGAGTTTTCCTTTTTCCAAATAAATCTTATTCAAATCGGTGATTTCCAGTTCGCCGCGAGCCGAGGGCTTCACTTGCTTAGCATATTCGCAGACGTGGCAATCGTAGAAATAAAGGCCCGTTACGGCGTAGTTCGACTTCGGCTGCTGCGGCTTTTCTTCGATAGAAATAGCCTTTCCCTCACCGTCGAATTCAATGACGCCGAAGCGTTCCGGATCGTCAACGTAGTAACCAAACACGGTGGCCCCTTCCTGCATCTTAGCGGCTTGCTGCAGATGCCGGGTCAGGCCGGCACCGTAGAAAATATTGTCGCCGAGAATCATGGCGCACGGTTCCCCATCGATAAATTCTTCCCCAAGGATAAAAGCCTGAGCCAAGCCGTCAGGCGAAGGCTGAACCTTATAGCTCAAATGGATCCCGTAATGAGAGCCGTCGCCGAGGAGGCGCTCAAAGTTCGGCAAATCCGTCGGCGTAGAAATAATCAAAATATCCCGAATTCCGGCCAACATCAAGGTCGACAAGGGATAATAAATCATGGGCTTGTCGTAGACCGGCAATAACTGCTTCGATGTCACTGTCGTCAGCGGATACAGGCGAGTTCCACTTCCACCAGCCAATACAATACCTTTCAAAAGATCACTCCTCACTTATGCTCATTAAGTATACCATATTTTCAGGGCCTTTGCCCAATATGTACCCACTCAGGATTCGATATATAACAGAAAAGATCAAACAGCTGCGGGCATTCTCACCTTGCTGCCATAATTTCCGAAACGTGTCTGCATAAAAGATGCGGCAAGCAGTTTCAAAGAACTACTTGCCGCATCACGCTTTTAATCCGCGCACCCAAAAAGGGTGCGATATCGTTTGTGGTAAGCTAACCACAACATATATCTTTCAATCCACACACACTTTTAATCGATACAAATCAAAAGTGTGTGACACTTACACACTTATTATACCATTCACGCCCCCGCCCTTTCAATCACCATAGGCCATTAACATAAAAAACTCATTACGGAATCACCGTCAACCGGGAAATCCCCTCCGATTAATACATCCGGCGTCTATCGCACCCATGAGGAGTACGGCACAAGTACCGTATAGCGTATCATCCGTTGAACCGTTTCAATCCATGCACCCGAAGGGAGGGCAACAGCAATAAAGCTGTTTTCCCAATAAACAGCCGTAAAAATAGGGTCATATCTCCACAATCAGGATACATCGCACGACAATGATTCCCCATTTATCTTTTCACCGTTGCTAACAACCACAAACAGGGGAAAATAAGGGAACTTCCCTTTCTCACTTCATATGATGAGAGTGCTCTCGATATCGTAAGCCGGCTTTGCCCCGACGTGTTTGACTTTCAGTTCTTTTGTCTTGCCTAAGTAATAAAACCGCAGGCTGTCTGTAGCTTCGTCAATGATGTTCTCCAACTTCAGTTCTAAGGTTTTACACTGGGCCGGATCGACTTTGCATTCAAAGACGGAGTTTTGGACGCGCTGTCCGTAATTCTGACAGACCTTGGCTACCTTTCTCAAGCGGCTTTTCCCGGCACTGTCAACGGTACTGATATCGTAAGTGATTAAGACATACATGATCATCCCTACTTCCACATAAACGGCGGGTATCCGTCTAAATCACCGCGCAGATACCGTGCCAACAACAAGGCCTGAGCATGAGGAACGAGGCCCCACTTCATCTTTTCCTGTAAGAAGGGATGCTGAATCGTCTCTTCTTTGTGATCGTGCCAGTACGACAAGACTTTTCGGCGTCCTTCGTCAGTCAACAAGACGGCACCCCCTTCTTCCTCATAAAAGTCACTGCCCTTGATTTTCTTGGTATTGACCATGGACAGAGCCGTGCGGTCAACCATGACCGGTCGAAGCTCTTCCATCAAATCCAAGGCCAGGGACTGGCGCCCCGGCCGGTCACGATGCAAGAATCCCACGTAAGAATCAAGGCCGACGCCTTCTAAGGCTGCTCCGGCATCATTGGCCAGCATGGCGTATAGAAAGGACAGTAAGCAGTTCATTCGGTCGAGAGGCGGCCTTCTATTTCGCTCCGTAAAGAAAAAGTCGTCTTTTTGATTCAGTATCATGGCATCGAAAACGGAAAAGTAAGCCGCTCCGGCCTGCCCTTCAATCCCCCGTATTCCGCCTAAATCGGCAGCCGACATCAGGGACTGACAAGCCTCTTTCATAAGGGTTGACGTTTTTTGGAACGCCTCCATGGGCAGCCGCATCTCGTGATCGCGCATCATCCGTTCCAATATCCAGCGGCCGTTATAAAGCTTTCCTAAAATAAAGGCCCGTGCTAAAGGCAAACACGTTTCTTCGCTGTCTGACCGGCGATACTGTTCTTTTCGAAGTAAGACATTGCCGTTGCTCCTTCCGATGACCCGTGCCTGAAACCGCCCCTGAGGCGACATAAAATTCAGGGCAATATTCATATCGGCGCATTTTTTCATCAGAGCCGGGCTGGCTCCCAAATAGCTGAAGGTCGTAATTTGCTCAAAATTATGGAGAGGAAATCGAGCCAGTGCGGCCTGATCTTTTAAGACGACGATATTTTCTCCATCTAAAGACAGGTAGACCCCGTCCGTCGTTACAAATAAGGTATTCAATAAAGGCTTCATTCGATCAACTTCTTTTCTAAATAATCTTGAACCGAAGCATCTTGCTTTAATTTCGGCAGGCAAACATCAGCTAAGGAGCACTTACGGCATCCCTTGCGGCGCCGTACTTTCGGCGTATATCCCCTTTGAATATATTGGCGCATCTGTCCCAAGAGCTTCATGATTCTTTCCCGCTGCTCCTCTGAAAATATTGCCTTTTCCCTCCGCCTCGTTTCCCCGTAATAGATGTAGCCGTAGGGAATGGTCGTACAAAACATGTCTTCCAAGCAGAGGGCCTGCAAGGCTAATTGAAAGACATCTTCCTCTCCTTCCTTCGGCCGGCCCCGCTTGTATTCAATGGGTATCACCTCGTAGGTTCCCTCAAAAGAAGGAATAAAGACACCGTCCTTCTTTTGATGAAATTCCACGATATCACAATCGCCGGAAATCCCCAAAGACGCTGAAAAAACGCGCATCCCCCGTACGATGATCTTCCCCCTTCGCTTTTCCCGGCTCATGGGGTCATGGGCCTTATCGTGCAGGGCATGACCTTCAATGGTCAAGACATTTTCCTGCCACTGTCCCTCCAAATAATCCAAGGCCCACTGACGAGGACAGAAGGCAAAGTGTTGAATTTCTGCAATCTGTAAATACTCTTCTTCTGAATATGTTCTATTCTTCATACCATCACTCGCTTCCCAGACAAAAACTGTCGTCCTTAATAACTTCGTCACAGACAGCAAAAAACCCTGCAACATTCATTGCAGGGTTTAAGACTTACTATGAGGGATTTAGTTATTTACGTGGGTTCTCCAGTATTCCGTTGCGCCCGTAACGTCAGCGATTTTCCAGAACAAGCTGTCAAAGAAAGCCTGATTGTTTTCCGTCATTTCCTGGCGAACGTTTACGCCGTTATGCATGACACGGTCGACGGAGATATAGCGTTCGGAGTTGCCCGTGTAGGTCGAGAAGGTAACGTTGTACGGGTCGAGCTGGCTGACAGCAACATCGCCGCTGCCTTTCTGTACTTTATAAACCAATCCACCTAAAGCAGGAACACTGCTTTCACGATTGGCAAAATAGGCGCTGGAAGGATCCAGATAGTAGTTACTGTCTTCATCGGAGCCGACGAACGGATAGGTTCCATATAAAGCATCGGCGGAATAAGACGATTGACCGGCAGGAACAATCGTAGCTGCAAAAGAAGTCGACGACACAGGAAGTAATACTGCGGCTAAAACCCAAAACATTGCAATTAAAATACTTTTTTTCTGCATAGTAACATCCTCCATTTCCAGTTTTCAAATGCTATTAAAAATTACTTTTTGTTATTATAACACAAATCAAATAGTCAGTCTAGATAAAAATGTATCCTCTACCAATGCTTTTGTCTGATTGCACAGCAATGAGCACTCGACTGCTAAACCGCTCCGTTCCAAGTATTATGCCGTACTTTTCTCTTAAAATCACCAGCTCATTTCCGCCGCACATCCCTGGCTTCAGCCGATATCGGGAGACCTCTTCCTGTCGGATTTTTTTCATTATCACCACAAGGATATTCTTATACTATATCAGCTACGTGTATAAATGGTATAATAAAGACAAAAATTTGGTATAATAGAAATAATCACTACTGCCACGATAATGGGAATACAGGGATGACGGCATGTACCCGTTAACTAACCTCATGTCATGATATAAGAAAATAGACCGCCCATTCATCCTATTATCGCAGAGAAATTTAAAGAAAGCAGGTGTTATGTATGAATTATTTAAAAGAATCTCAATTTGAAGGCTCGGTACTTGGTTTTATCGGCTACTATCTGATCATGACCCTCCTGACCATTTTCACCTTAGGCATTGCCTATCCCTGGGGCTACGTCATGTTCCAGCGCTGGCTCTGCCGCAATACGGTCATTGACGGCCATCGACTCTATTTCGACGGGACGGGGACACAGCTCTTCGGCAATTACATAAAATGGTGGTTCTTCACCCTGATTACGGTAGGCATCTATGGTCTCTGGCTTTACAATAAAATGACGAATTGGCGAGTAAAACACACCCACATGGTATCGGCCGGAAACAGCCTCGAAGCCTGATAAGGAAATGAGGATGAACTCGCGGCAATCCAAAGCCGCAAGTTCATCCTAGAGGGCTCATACGGCCGGAAGCGATCTATTCTGACCTTGGATTGTGTGAAATGATTACAATATCGCCCCGCCTGACTGGAAGAGATGTATCCCTTCGGAAAGAACGATAAATGCACGAAAAACGCTTTTGGGGTAGATGTTGGGGTAGAGAAATCGCTCAGCCAATAGAAATTATAAAAAAAAGAAAAGCCGCACTGGCAAACCTATAAAAGGCTTAACAGTGCGGCTTTTCATTGTGGCGGAGCGGGTGGGATTCGAACCCACGAGACCTTTCGGCCTAACTGATTTCGAGTCAGCCCCGTTATGACCACTTCGATACCGCTCCACAAAAGACTTAATTAGTATATCACGGTACATACTATTCGTCAAGTAATTTCCAAGTAATTTCCCCTCGTCGACAGGAGAGCCCCCTTTGAGAGTCTTTACCAGCACGCTTCCTTGGGGTGGAAGAGGCCTGCTCCCTATGAAAGAGGTTTCGCTATACTCCATTCATAGGGAATCCTCTCACAAACGCACGGCACGACGATCGGTCCTGGCGCTCCTTCGCTTACAAGGTTTCACCCTTCGTCGTTTTGACCCAGTAGTTGGCAATATTGGCAAATTCTTGGAGCGACAAGGTTTCCCCACGACGCTTTCCGTCGATGGAGGCCGCTTCCAAGACATTGGCAATCTGTTCCTTGGTCATACCCGTATTCTTCAAAGCATTGGACAAGGTTTTCCGCCGCTGCTGAAAGGCCGCTTTGACGACACTAAAGAACCGTTTTTCATCCATCAAATCGACAGGAGGTTCCCTACGGACATCCATGGCAACGACGGCCGACGTGACTTCCGGCGCCGGCATGAAGCACTTCGGCGAGATTTCAAAGAGCATCTTCGGTTCCGTATAATACTGAACCGACACCGAGAGAGCCCCGTAAATCTTATGGCCCGGTACGGCTACCATTCGTTCAGCCACTTCTTTTTGAACCATGACGACGATCCGTTCAATTGGCAGTTTCTGTTCCAAGAGCTTCATGATGATCGGCGTCGTGATGTAGTACGGCAGGTTGGCACAGACCTTGAAAGGCTTGTGATTCATGAGGGTTTCAATGTCCGTACGCATAATATCGCCGTGGACGACACGGACGTTGTCGTAATGTTCCAAGGTTTTATCGAGGACAGGCAGCAGATGGTCATCCAATTCGACAGCGGTTACGGCTGCCCCTGTTTCGGCAAGTGCCTGGGTCAGGGTCCCGATGCCCGGCCCGATTTCAAGGACCGGATCGCCCTCACTGAGATCTGCCGCATCGGCGATGTCATCGACGACACTATGACGAATGAGGAAGTTCTGCCCCAGCTTCTTATTCATGCGCAGGCCAAAGCGGTTGACGACGTAGCGGACGACGTCGGGATTAGATAAGTCGACTTCTTTCATTATTTCACCTCATCAATCTGGCGGATAGCCTGATCCCACTCCTGGCGGGTAACACCGTAATGATTTAATCGTTTTAAAAACTGTTTGGCATTGCCGTAGCCGATGCCGAGTATGGCCCCGACTTGCGCCCGGCGGTCGGATGCGTCAGGACTGCCGTTCAATCCGGCCTCGTTAAGGTCGCTCATGGAAAAGGTATCCTGCGGTTCATAGGCGGCACAGCGAACCTTGGACAAGGCCAGGCGGATGGCTTCAGGTGATGCCTGTTCGACACCGAGGTCATCGTTGGCAATAGCATCTTTCCGGGGAATAAAGGCGTGCTTGGCATTGGGGAAACGATCGGTCAGGAACTTTCGGATCTGTTCCCCCGCCCGGTCGGGGTCGGTCAGGATAATAATGCCTCGCTTTTCATAAGCACAGCGAATCTGGTCCAGCGTATGGGGTTTTAAGTTGAACCCATCGGTCGTAATCATGTCGACGTCGATGTGGCTGGCCCGAATGCGGGCGACGTCAGACCTTCCTTCGACGACCAGGACTTCCTTAATCATGAGCCGCTCCTTCCCGATGTTCGGCGATGTACTGAGCCGCGCTTAAGATAGCCAATACGTTGTGTTCAAAGACGATGCCCCCTTGGAGGTAGATCATGTAGGGATCGCGAATCGGGCCGTCGGCCGAAAGCTCAATGGACGAGCCCTGGACGAAGTCGCCGGCTGCCATGATGATTTTGTCGGCATAGCCCGGCATATCATCAGGAATGGGCGTGACATGAGCATCGACAGGCGAAAAGCCTTGAATTCCCTGGCAAAAGAGGCACATATTCTGCTCGTTTTCTAAATAGATAGTCTGAATCAAATCGACGCGCGGCGTCGTAACGGCCGGCGATACGCGAAAGCCCATTTTTTCAAAGACAGCGGCTGCAAAGACAGCCCCTTTAATGGCCTGAGCCGTAACGTGAGGGGCCATAAAAAATCCCTGGAAGAAGAGGCGGTAGCCGGCAGCATAAGAACCGAGTTCGTCACCGAGTCCCGGTGCTGTCAGGTAGTCGGCTGCAGCTTCGACGAGTTCCGCCTTGCCGGCAATATAACCTCCCGTCGGAGCAATGCCGCCGCCGGGGTTCTTGATGAGTGAACCGGCGATGATATCGGCACCGGCTTCGATAGGTTCTCGTTCGGCCGCAAATTCACCATAGCAGTTATCGACGAAGCAGATGGTCTTCGGGCTGACCTTGCGGACGACGGCGATGATTTTTTCAATGTCTTCAATGGTGAGCGACGCCCGCGTACTGTAGCCGCGAGAGCGCTGGATGAGGACCAGTTTCGGCTGCTTTTCGCCAACCTGTTTTTCAATGCCGGAAAGGTCGTAAGAATTGTCCTTTAAAGGCACTTCTTCATAGTGGACGCCGATTTCTTTTAAGGAATGAGGCGTGTGGCGGGCATAGCCGATGACGCCCTGCATCGTGTCGTAAGGGGCGCCGATGAGGCTCATCATGAGGTCTCCCGTATGAAGGAGAGACAGTAAGACCGTCGCCAAGGCGTGGGTTCCCGACACGAAGTGAGGACGGACCAAGGCTTTTTCCGCCTTGAAGACCCGGGCAAAGACTTCATCGAGTTTTTCACGGCCCATGTCGCTGTAGCCGTAACCCGATGTGCCGGCAAACTGGTAGGAAGAAATTTGCGCATCCTTATAGGCTTTCAATACTTTTTCCGTGTTTTTCAGACAAATGGTGTCAATGCGTTCAAACTGAGGGGCACAAAGTGCCAGTGCTTCTTTTCGTAATACTTCTAAATCCAGAGACAATGTCGTTGATTCCTTTCTATCTATAAGCTAACGATCGATATCCTTTAAGACAGCGGCTATCAATCCTTGTTCGTTATCATAGTGATCCTTATCATACCAGTGAATATAAGGCATCCGCTTAAACCAAGTCAGCTGGCGCTTGGCAAAATGCCTCGTCCTTGCCTTGATTCGACGGACGGCTTCGTCAAGAGGCATCGCACCTTGTACGTATCGGCCCAATTCCTGATAGCCGATAGCCTTCATGGCCTGAGAGTCAAGGGAAAAACCAAGGTTCAGGAGGTGGCGGACTTCGTCAATCCAACCGCCTTCTATCATGATGTCGACTCGTTCTTCGATACGGGCGTACAAAACTTCCCGAGGCAGGCGAAGGCCGATGACATAGGCGTCATAGACGAGATTACGGGCCTTACCCTGGCGGACGAAGGATTTTCCCTCGCCCTGTTCGACAGCGCTGACCAGCCGCGTCAAGCGGTGGGTGTTGGACAAGAGTTCGTGCCAGTCCGGCGGCTCCCAATCCGTTCCTTTTCGGATATAGTCTTTGAGGGTTTCCTCATCGAGCTCTTCTAACTTGGCCTGAGCTCGCCGTTTATCGGCTTCCGTCATCCGCGAGGCCTGAAAGTCGTAGCCTTCGAGGAGGGACTGGACGTAAAGGCCCGTGCCGCCGACGAGGATGGGAATCTTCCCCTCCCCATTGATTTTGGTAATAGCCTCACCTGCCATGCAGCAGAATTTAGCAGCCGAATACGGCTCATCAGGGTCGGCGATATCGATTAAATAATGGCGGTACCGGGTCAGTTCATCGGCCGTTGGCTTAGCCGTGCCGATATCCATGTGGCGATAAATTTGATAGGCATCACCGGAAATGAGGTCGGTCCCGTAGTGATCAGCCAGGGAAAAGCTGAGGGCTGTCTTTCCCACCGCCGTCGGACCGATGATGGCAATTACTTTTTCCATGATTCACACTCCAATACGGCATAGCCAATGTGACTGTATTTGCCGCCATACAATGTCGCCGTCGGGAAATCCCGACACAATTGACGAAAGTCCCGTTCTTTAATGACGACCCGGCGCCGTGCCTTCTGAAGGGCCCGCTCAATGAGGTCCGACGTGAGACTGCCGTGATCCATGATGGCCCGCACGGGCTGGAACTGGCAGCTCCCTTCGACGGGGCGCCGGAACATGGGGTCGAAGTAGAGGACGTCATAAAAAGGCCCGCCGTCTGCTTCGAGATAGTGACGATAATCGCCACAATGCAGCGAAATGCGGCGCAAGGCCGCCGTGACGTCATCCTTATCGTGGACGAAGCGGGAAAACCCCCAGGACGTTACGGCCGCCAGGAGAGGCGACACTTCTA
>OHSP01000440.1_pt1 | contig 22533 bp, 21 predicted proteins | sample 1578711 | NCBI WGS metagenome assembly OHSP01 (sample SAMEA3879584, study PRJEB24766) | human gut metagenome | biome: human-associated habitat; feature: feces | place: USA | collected 1985/1987
CAATGGTGTTTCTGGTATCGACGGCCTCGGCGATGGTCGATAAATTAACGCTGCCCGTAACTTCCGTCCCAGCCGTATCTTTGATTGATAAGGACAGGGTATTGTCTTTAAAGGTCAGGGCATTTGAACTTGCTTCCAAACCAGAACCGGATCCTGCAGCCGCTACTGCCTCCTGCAACTGGGCTACGTTGACGGCGTCGGTCGCTTCTTTCCCGGCAGCCACTCCGGTAATTTGACGCGTGAGCTTATTGGCAGCATCGCCGACAGAAACAGCGGCTAAGGTCGATTTCCAAGTCCCCGTCGTATCTCCCGTTCTGTCCGTTCCTTTGGGATCATAACCCACAGCACCGAGCGCCGTACTGGCTGTCGATTCAGAGCCTAAAGCAACGCCGCCGTTTTCCGTAACGTCCGTATTGTAGCCAATCATGACAGCGTTTTCGATATTAGCAGTATTCTGTTTCGTCGGAACCATTTCTTTAACTACATACGAAACATTAGCTCCATCATAGGTCAGAGAGGCGTATTGTTTTGTAACATCTTCTTCCGTCGCAGCCATCGAGCCCAAAACAACGTTACGCTTGCCGCCATCAAGGATATGATAATCCCCCAAGATTACATTTTCCTCACCATTGGTGATTGTATTTCCCGTACCAACAATAGACGTATGGCTTACATTGGTGCCCTGGTTGGCATATCCACTGACCGTATTATAGCTACTCAATTGAGCTTCTGAGCCTTTCAAATCATTGGCAGTACCAATGATTTGTGAGCGTATAGAATAATCTACGGTATTACTATTGCCGAGTACGGCTACAGACCCTCCCAGATTGGCCATATAGGCTTTAACAGCATTATTAATAACGTCCTGATTATTAAACTGATCATTCTGTTGATTAAAAGCATAATATTTTGCCGCTAATATAGCCTCTGTTGACCATAGAGAATGCATCGGCATACTAACATTGTCGGGATCAACCCCATCAATATCAGAGCCTGCAGAATGCGTTACTGTGTTGCTAACCCCGACAATCATGGTTCCCGTAGCATTAGATGTTGTGTTCAAGGCCCCATTCAACGTGCTGGCAAACCCGTCTACCCCACCTTGATCAGCCTCGGTCAAGCCGTTTTGTATACGATTAAAGGCGCCGTAAGTCGAAGAAAATGCACCTATGTCCATCAGTTCAGAAGGCCCGCTTTCAATATTTGACCGAATTCCGGTTATCGTCGAATAATTACCGTCAGCATGCGAGTAGTTGCCAATAGCCACGCTGGCTGCCGCAGCTGAAGTATGATACCCGATAATAGAACTGGCTCCTTTTACTGAATATGTAAGACTTCCGTTACTGGTTTCATCTTGTTCACTTGGGGATAAAGAACCAATGACAACCGAGTCCTCTATGGATCCAATATTTTGGTTATCACCGATTACAATTCCAGCCGCAGGGCTGCCGACAGAAGCCGTACTAACAGTAGCGGAGTTATTATTGCCGATAACGGTCAGTGAATCCCATTCATTGCGATACATATTGGCGCCAGTAAGGACGTTGCCTCTCCCAATAGTCAAGTCAGAAATATTAGTTTCACGGCCTTCCGGATGACCATAGTCGGTAACAGTCCCCTGATCACGTCCGATTATCGTATTATTGTCACCGATAACGTTCTGTTTCCGACTTCCGCGAACTTCATTATTATTCCCTAATATATGAACATCAATACTCGAAACCGACCCGCCAGAAAAAGAATCCGATACGGTATTATTATCGCCGATAATCTTACTATTTGCACTATTTTCAACGGTATTGTCAGTCCCCACTACGCGAGCTGTCGAATCATCTGCTACCTTATTTGTAGTGCCGGTAATATTACTGCTGTCTACGACAATATTATCCGCTGCATAGACACTAACGTTCCCCCCCTGTAAACAAAGGCCGGCCAAAATCAAGGCAGCCAAAGCCGTTCTTTTCACGGCACGACGGCCGCTGCTCTTAGTCCGACTGTTTGCGATTTCCGATACGACGACATAGCAATTTTTTGCTCGACTCCAAATTACCCGATAAATCTTGTTCATGAGAAAGCCCCCTTAACATATAGTCCATTTCGAGTGTTGCCATAATTATTATGATATTATTTACATATATACCATAATCATCGCATTTTGTTGTCAATCACGAGTATATACTCATTTTTTTCTCTTTGCAAAGGCCGTTTGTCCATTTGTAGATGTTTATACTCTATTTTATAAATAAAATGTAGTTGTATATACATTTTGCAGTTTAATAGTTCTTTTCGTTCTCATTTTATCTAATTCGACTTGGAAAATCATATCTCTTTTATAAAATGCCTGTAATATATTCCTCATCCATTGTTTTTTTATCGTCATTGAGAATTTCCATTCTCCATTTCATATGAATGAATATGAAAAAAACTTTATGCGATTTTTTTGTTTTTACGTAAGTCCTAAGACCCCAAAAAAACTTACCGACAGAAATTTCCTCACGAGTCTCATCAAAGTATTTTGAAAAAACGATAGCACCTATCGTCAAAAATAACATGAAGCTTATATAAAAAGCACCTCCTTAATCTCGCTGCGAGAAAGGAGGTGCTTCCGTTATATCGTTCTATCTTGCAAAGTTCCGTTACCGATTCAAGCGATTCATGATATCCTGCATCTGTTTTTCAAGGGCATCGATGCGTTTATCCTTGGCTTCATTTTCAGCCTTTAATGCCTGATAGTCGGCCTTTACAGTATCGATTTCTTGCTGTTGTTCCGAAATGACACCGACCAAAGCGTCTTTCGAGTAGCCGGCATAGGGGCTGCCCTGGCCGAACTTGAAGCTGACGCCGGCGTTGAACATGTTTTCTCCGCCGCCCATGCTGGTTCCGATGGAGAAGAGGATGTCATTCGTCGGCCGATAGAAGGCGCCGATGGCGACGGCATTAGCCGATTTGTAATTACCGTAACCGGCCGCAAAGTCCCACTTGGCGCGGGGATCATAGTCCTGGGTATGGAGGGCTGCCAAGGCTGCAGCTCCTGCACCGACGCGATTGATGCGCGTATCGAGTTTGCTGACCCGGCCGTTCAAATTAGTCACGTTACTGGAAATATCCGTCACTTCATTGGTGAGGCTGGTAATCTTATTGGTATTCGTCGTGATCTGCGTCGTGTTCGAAGCTACCTGACTGTCTAAAGCCGTTAAGTTATCGCCCGCCGATTTGGCTTTCTTCACATAGGTTCCGTCTTGAGCGACCCGCGTTTCATTATATACCGTACCGCCGGTGACGATGCCCGTGTTGCCCGAAGCAACCTTGCCGTCCGTATTGACCTTGATCTTGTATTCCGTTCCGCCGATCGTATTCTTTCCCGTACTGTCGATAGAAATCGTGGTATCTCCGTCAGCATTGGCAATGGTGTTTCTGGTATCGACGGCCTCGGCGATGGTCGATAAATTAACGCTGCCGGAAATAATTTCTTTTCCATCGGAATTTTTAATGGACAGGCCTAATTTATTGTCTTGGAAGGTCAATGCGTCCGTACTTTCTTGCAAGCCCGTGCCGGCAGCATCTACGGCCGCTTTAAGCTGGGCCACGTTAACGGCATCGGTATCGTTGGTACCGGCGGCGACGTTGGTGATTTGACGGGTGATACCTAATTCACTGTCACCGACGGATACAGCGGCGGCATTGGATTGCCAGGTGGACGTAATCTTAGTCTTTTCCGATACAGCCGCCGTGTAAGCTTTATTGGCACCATTCATGCTGGATTCTGCCGCATCCATAGCCTCTCTGGCAGCATCATTGGCAGCTTTGGCGGCATCCATCTGCTCTTTAATTGCTCTCCCTTGATCCGAATCATGATCAATACCGTTATAAGCATGTACGGCTTGAACATAGTCGGCATTCTTGCTCAGATAATCGGCAACTTTACTGTCATACTCCGTTTTGGCATCGGAAAGAGCCGTTTCCAAACCGGGTATCTTCGTATTCAATTCAGCCAATTCCGCTTCTTTACCGGTGAAAGCCACAATATCCGCTTCATTCTCAAAAGCCTTACCGGTAACCGGATTATACCCATAGGCCCCTTTGTCTACGGAAGCTACCGCGTTGCTGCCGATCGCCACGCCATCATCTTTTTGTACATCCGTATTGTAGCCGACCATGACGGCATTGCTGATATTTGCCGTATGTTCTCTTACCGGTTTCTGTACCTTTACCACATAGGTGAGGGTATCTCCTGTCCAATAGATATCCGGGCTCTTATGGTCATAACTCTGCGGGGTATACGTCTGTTCTTCATAGCCCACTTTTGTTCCCATCGTTCCCAAAATGACGTTATTTTTACCGCCCGATAAGGTATGGTAATCACCGATGACGACGTCCGTCGTCTCATCGCTCAGCTTATTACCGGTACCCATGACAGAGACATTATTCACATTGGTCGCTTTATTCAGATAGCCCGTAACCATATTATAATCACTGACTGCAGATTCAGAACCGCTCAACGTATTCCCAGTCCCAAAGATAGAGGAGCGTCTTGCATAATCCGACACGTTGCCGTTCCCAAGAGCAAATACGGAGCCGCCGTTGAGCGTCGAAAAATCCCCCATGATTTCAGAGAGATGATCGGTATAGCCGAAATCATCAGGAGTATGGAAATATACTTCACCCCAACGACCGGAAAGGAATCCGCCTTCAATCCCTTCGTTTACATTACCGAAGGCATTGGTTATACGATTGCCGGTACCGAAAACCATGGAGGTCAATGACGAATCCACCTTATTCAACATACCAAAAGCACCGTTTATGATGGAGCCACCGGGCGCATTTTCATTGGTAGTTTCGTAACTAAGTTTATTATCGATACCATAAACAGAGCCATATACGTTATCATCTGTAATAGTTGAACGAATACCCACACCTGTGCTTACAATGCCCAAACTCTGAGTTCTTTGACCCACTGCCGTACTGCCATCGCCAGCTATCGTATGATAGCCAACGACAACCACGTTCCGATTGCCAACGCCCATCGTATTCTTTTCTTCAGGCGATAAAGAGCCGATAATGACAGAATCTTGAATCATACTGCCTTTTTGATTATCACCAATGATAATACCGGCAGATGCACCACTAATAGCATTATTATTCCCGATAACCGTCAAAGCATCCCATTCATTGCGATAGGTATGGTTACCGGTAAGAACATTGCCGCGGCCAATGGTTAAGTCGGAAATATTCGGTTCACGACCTTCCGGATGACTATAGTCGGTAACGGTGCCTACATCTCGACCGATGATCTTATTATTATCACCAATGACGTTTTGCTTACGGCTACCCCGCACTTCATTATTGTTGCCCAAAACACGAGTATCAACGCTCGCTTCATATCTTGTCCCACCCTGCCAGGGATAGCTCCTTGTTACCTTATTATCATTACCGACAATATTGACACCATTGCTGTTTTCAACCGTATTCGTGTCACCCATGACATTTGCATCTTCACTGCCGGTGACGGAATTTTCCGTCCCTACGACGCGAGCCGTTTTATCATCCGTCACGGTATTGGTCGTGCCCGTCGCCGTACCGCTGTCGACGACAATGTTATCTGCCGCATAGGAAGACATCCACATGCCGGACAGGCTCAGCCCTGCCAAAACCATGGCTGCCAAGGCCGTCTTTTTCACGACACGACTGCCATTACTCTTGGTCCGACTGTTGGCCATTTCCGACACGACGACATAGCAGTTTTTTGCCCGACTCCAAATAACCCGATAAATCCTGTTCATAAAGGCGCTCCTTTCTAAGTCCAGTAACACGGTGATTGAATCTCACACTATAAGTATACATTTATTTAACATATCCGTAAAGTTAGTCATTTTATGGTCAATATTATGTATTTTTATAGTCAATCAATAAATTCTCCCGACAGCATTTAAAACAGCTCATGCATTTTCACCCATACAGTCGATGATGGGCCGCTAGGTATGGTACAATAGCTCTAGACTACATGGAAAGGAAGGGATGCTCAATGAAGTTCAGCTCCACTTATATAAGGCCTGTAAAATGGGCATTTTTAAGCGCCTGCCTGCTCTCGTTGATTCACGTCGTCAGTGCCCTGGCCGTGCCGACTTTAACGGCCAGCATCATCAACGAAGGCGTTCTGCAGGGCGATATCGATGCCATCGGCCGTCTCAGTGTGGCCATGCTGGCCGCGTCGTTGGTAACCCTCATGGGCTCCTTGGGCGCCGTATACTTTAGTTCTCATATCGCGTCCCGCATCAGCCTCCGTATGCGCCAACAATTGGTTCAGGCCTTGCAGGACTTTTCCCTGTCCGATTTTTCTAAATACGGCACGGGTACCCTGCTCATGCGGGCCACGCGAGACGTCGAAAAAATCCAGTCCGTCCTCGCCGAAGGCATCAACATGATTCTTCCCATGCCCCTCATGATCCTCGTCGGCTTGGGCCTTACCTTTTATAAAAGTTTTGAAATGGGCCTCATCATCTTGAGTCTGATGATCCTCATGGTCGGCCTCATGATCGTCATCCAAAAAAGGGCCCTTCCCATCGTCATGGCCGTCCAGCAGCAGTTGGACAAGCTCACCGATCTGGTCCGTGACCACATCATCGGCATGTCCGTCATCCGGGCCTTTAACCGCAGCCGCGACGAAAAGGCCGCTGAAATCCGGATGTTCTCCGATTTATCGGCCAAAGAAACGAAGCTGGCCCGGACCTACGCCATCGGCCTCCCCAGTATCCTCATCATCTTCAATATGAGTACCGTCGTCATCCTCTGGCTCGGCGGCTATCAGATCGATTCGGGACAACTGCAAATCGGCGATATTATGGCCATCATCGAGTACGCCACCCTCATTTTGATGAACCTCATCATGGCCGTTTTCGTCCTCCTCGACGTTCCCGAAGCGGTCATCTGCTACGGCCGGATTCAGGAATTATTAGTACACGCCGAAAAGAGGCTGGCCTCACAAAAAACGATGAACCTCCCCTCTGACAGTGAGCCGCTAAAGAAGGACGAGCACGAAAAAAGTACCACAGCGGCAACCGGTAAAGAACTGCCGCTTTTAGAATTCCGCCACGTCACCTTCCGCTATGACGACGCCGAAGAAGCGGCTTTAAAGGACATCTCCTTTACCCTCGAAGCCGGGGAAACTTTGGCCGTCATGGGAGATATCGGCTCCGGCAAAAGTACCCTGGCCAAGCTTATTTTAGGCTTATACCCCATTGAATCGGGGGACATCCTCTTTGACGGGAAATCTATTTTCAAGCAGCCCCTAGAATCCATTCGTACCCAAATCGGCTATGTACCTCAAAAAGCCTATCTCTTCACGGGCTCCATTGCCATGAACTTAGCCTACGGCAAGGCCCAAAATTCAGACGAGCCCCTATCGGCGGATCGGCTAACAGAAGCAGCCGTCCTCGCCGGCGCCGATGAGTTCATCAGCCGTTTTGAAGACGGTTACGATCATCCCCTCTCCCAAGGCGGCACCAACCTCTCCGGCGGCCAGCGTCAAAGGCTGGCCATGGCCCGGGCCTTAGTGCGAAAGCCCCGGCTGCTCATCTTTGACGACAGTTTTTCCGCCTTAGACGGCATTACGGAGCAGCAAGTCCGAAAAGCCGTGGCCGAAGAAATCAGAGACGGCGCCGACATCAAAGGGCCCTCAGAAAACAAGGGCCGCATGGGCCGAGCCTTCATCTCCATCGAGCAGAAGGTCAGCGCCGCCCGAAAAGCCGATAAAATCCTGGTCATCAATCAGGGCCAAGCCGTCGGCGTCGGGACTCACGATGAGTTATTGGCCCGCTGCCCCATTTATCAGCAAATCGTGACGTCACAGGAGGTGGCCTTATGAACCTCGTCAAACGCTTTCTCTGTGACTCTCGAAGTCAGTGGTGGCGATTGGCCGTACTGACCTTGGCCCTCATTTTAGCGGCCAGTTTTGAAATCATCGCCCCTCGCCTCTTGGGCAACATCGTCGACGCCATCGTTCACGGCATCGAACAACAGCAAGAAATTACGGCCATTTTAGACGGAACGACCAACACTGTGCTGCTCCTGGTCTTCTTTTACAGTTGCCACGCCGTATTTACCTACGCCAGCGAATTCATCATCGCAGGGGCGTCCCAGCACATGGTCCTAGCCCTGCGCAGCCGCGTGAGTCACCAGCTCCACCACCTGCCCATGGCCTATTTCAACCAGCACAACCGCGGCGACATGCTGAGCCGCCTGACCAGCGACTTGGATGCTGTCGGTGAAACGCTGCGCGAAGGCATTCCCGGCCTCATTTCGTCCTTCATCGGCATCGTCGGTGCCGTGGCCATGATGATTTGGATCAGCCCCCGCTTGGCCGCCATCATCCTCAGCGTCATCGTCGTCGGTGTCCTGGGCCTGACCTTCACGGCCAAAAAGGCCCGCACCATCTACCTTCGTAAGCAGGAAGCCTTAGGCGCCGTCAACGGCGGCATCGAAGAACTGATTTCCGGCAAGCAGATCGTCCAAGCCTTCGGCCTTGAAAAAATCACGACGGATAACCTCAGCGACCTCAATACCCGCCTCTTCACCCGCGAGAGGCAGTCGGGCTTTATGGGCCAGCTCATCATGCCCCTGGTCAATTTCATCAACCAAATCGGCTACGTCCTGGTCGCCATCCAAGGCGGACTCCTCGTCCTCCGGGGCCAAATCACCCTCGGTGACATTCAGGCCTTCTTCCTCTATGTAACCCAGGTATCGGACCCCATTTCCCGCAGCTCCTACATTTTGACGCGATTCCAGGAAACGCACGCCGCCTTAGGCCGCATCTATGAAATTTTAGACTATCCCATGGAAGACGATTCCGGTACCATCGAGGTCCTGCCTGATGAAAAGACAGGTCGGCAAGAACAGTCTTATGATGAAGCATGGCGACAACCGGCGACGGCCTCAAAGGATAACGCCATTGAATTTAAGCATGTCACCTTCGGCTACAGCGCCGACAAGCCCCTCATGGAAGATGTGAATTTTGAGATTCCCAAAGGTCACGTCGTCGCCATCGTCGGCCCGACGGGCGCCGGAAAAACGACGATCATCAATCTTCTCATGCGCTTTTACGAAATATCCGGCGGCACGATTACCATTCACGGCACCGATATCCGTCAGCTGAGCCGCGAAGCCCTGCACCGACAAATCGGCATGGTCCTGCAGGATACGTGGATCTTCACGAGCACCATTGCCGAAAACATTGCCTACGGCAAACCGGACGCCTCCCGCGAAGAAATCATCAAGGTCGCCAAACTGGCCATGGCCGACCATTTCATCAGGACCCTGCCCCTGGGCTACGACACGGTGCTGAAAAACGGCGCCGACGACTTGTCCCAGGGACAGCGGCAATTACTGACCATTGCCCGCGCCTTCTTAGTCAATCCCAGCATCTTGGTCCTCGATGAAGCGACGGCCAACGTCGACACCCGCACCGAAGTAGAAGTGCAAAAGGCCATGAATCAACTGCTGAAAGGGCGGACGGGCATCGTCATCGCCCACCGACTGTCGACCATTCGCGACGCCGATTTTCTCCTCGTCGTCAACCACGGCCGCATCGTCGAACAAGGGACCCACGGTGAACTCTTGGCCCGCGGCGGTTATTACAAAGAACTGTATGAAAACTACGCCAAGGGAATGAGCGTCTAGCTGCCAATTCCGCAGCCATAGAAAAACGGGACTGCTCCAAGGTATTTACTACCTCGGGACAGTCCCGTTTTGTCTTGCGCAAAAGGATGTTGATTACGTGTTATCCTTCGGCCTATTTATTGGCCAACTGGCGCAGGATGTCCTGAACCTGTGTGCGTAATTCGGCATTTTCCTGGGCCTGTTTTTCGACCTGTGCCCGCAGAGCTTCATTTTCCTGCTCCTGCTTTTCTACGCGGGCATTCAAAGAGCCAATCGTCGAAGCCTGTTCCGATACGACTTCCGCTAAAGAAGCCTTGGAGTAATCTGAATATTCATTGCTGCTGCCAAACTTAAAGCTGACGCCGGCGTTGAACATGTTTTCCCCGCCGCCCATGCTGGTTCCGATGGAGAAGAGAACGTCGTTCGTCGGCCGATAGAAGGCACCGATGGCGACAGCGTTGGCCGATTTGTAATTGCCGTAGCCGGCTGCAAAGTCCCACTTCGCCGTCGGATCATAGTCCTGAGGATGGAGAGCCGCCAAGGCTGCGGCACCGGCACCGACGCGGTTGATGCGCGTGTCGAGCTTACTGACCCGACCGTTCAAATTGGTCACGTTACTGGAAAGATTGGTGATGGCATCTGTATTGCTGTCGACCTTGGCATCGACCGTTTTCAATTGGCCTACGTTGACGGCATCCGTATCGTCAATCCCGTCGGCAACATCGGTAATACGCTGATTATTGGCATGGATTCCGCTATCGTCAATATACGTTTTGCCGCCGACAGACAGCTTACCGTTAACCGAAAAGTCGCCATTGGTCGTAACGTCCCCATTAATAATAGCTCGCCCATAAACAAAGGAATCGCCCGATGTGGCATAACCACTGCTGATATAGGAATTTCCGCTTCCCGGATAGCCACTATACCAATAGCTGGCATTGGAAAGCTCGTTTTCCTCTAAGGTATAGAGTACTCCCTGGAACAAGGCCCCATCATAGTCCCCGGTATTCGCATAAGACTCCCAGGCAGATTCCGGAAAATCCGAAAATGAATCATCATTGTCCATCGCTGCAATATTCTGATCTAACTTAGCCCGCAAATCCTGTACTAACGGTGAGTTTTCCTGAATTTCCTTCAGCGCCTGTTGGGCAAAGGCCAACTGATTTTTGACAGCCCCGTTCTGCGTGTCGTCAGCAGCCAAAGCCGGACAGATTGACGAAGCCGTCATACCGGCCGTTAAAGCCGCCATTACTAATTTTTTCTTCGTAATTACCATATAATCACCTCAACATATAATTTAGGGAATGTCTCCCTTATAAACAACGAGAGGGCACTAGCAAGCCGCTAATGCCCTTTCGAGTTTAACAGTGTATTGCTGTCACTTTGCCGATAATTAGCCCACGATGTCTTAGACCTGAGCCCGTCCGATAGGACGACAAAGCAATCCCTGTCTCGACGCAAACTCATGCGATAATCTTTGTTTGTAAAAATATTTTTACGTATATGTTATTAATTTCACTTTGTGTTATAAGTATATATGATTTTCACACAATAGTAAAGCTTTTTGTTATTTATCAGTACTATTAATTTTTTAAGTCATTTTCTCCGTATCAATCCCTTTCCGCTTTTACTTTCGCTTTCCCAAATTTCTCAAAAAAGAACGACAGAAACATCGCGATTTTCCGTGACGATTCTGTCGTTATCCCTTAGTTAAGTTATTTTTCATCTTACATAGCACTATGAAATGGAACATTTCTTAAATCCACGAAATGCTTCAACTCCATGTTTCACATTTCAGCCCTCTTAGAATAAACTGCAATATTACTTTTTGCAAGCGATACCACTCGTTTTCTTTTAGTGCCAATAAATTTCGGTTAACCGCACTGCTTCCATTGACGATAAATTGAAAAAGAAGTTCTGCCTCATCTTGGCTCATATGCAGCTCTTTCATGAGTACCGGAACGATTTTAGGACTTTCATGCTGATAGATTTTCTCAACGATCATTGGAGCTACATCCCGATCCTTTACCAGAAAGCGATAGTTTTCAAGTTCCAAATATTTATGGCAGGGAGGGAACAGCGACCGATCCCTCGGTAATTCGGCATCATTCGTTTGGTTTAACATGGCTTGCAATTCTTTAAGAGAACCCTTCTTTTCATTTGGCGTCATATGATCGATGAGATGGAGGCTATCGTTAATAATCTCCTCTAATAAGTCATCAATCGTGTTGTAATATAAATAGAAAGTACCTCTGGCAATATGCGCTTCTTGGCAAAGGACGGTAATACGGATGTCCCGGAAAGGCTTTGTTTTCAACATACGCAGTAACGTTTCTTTTATGTGATTTCGAGTATAGCTGGATACGTGTCGTGTCGTTTCTGTCTTTTTATTTCGGCTTTGAGTCAATGTGTTTCTCCTTACTGTTGAAATCATAAATAGATTGTTATCATTTATTTTATCACGGAGAATATGGTTTCTGTGGAAATCGAGACCAACTCTAGACACATTTCAATTTCTGTATATTGTTTTGAGAACCTATCATCTAACTATATACATATTTCAATTTCTGTATATTGTTTTTAAGTATCCCCGTTCCTATAATAAACAATGTAAGGTATATTTATTATAAGTTTTTTTAGATGAAAGGAGATTACTATGGAACTTTACAAAAACTTTGATGAAAAAGCCCCTATGATTGACGTGAATGACGCGGCCATGCTGCTCATTGACCACCAGAGCGGTTTATTCCAATGTATTGGCGATATTGATTTCCTGCGTATTCGTGACAGAGCCATTGCGCTGGCTGAAGCGGCGACGTTAGTAAATATGCCCGTTATTACCACCGCTTCCGTCCCCCAAGGTCCAAACGGTCCGTTGATTCCGGAACTCCATGAAGCCGCTCCCCATGCGGTATATGTAGCTCGCCGCGGAGAAGTTAATTCTTGGGATTGCAAAGAATTCGTAGACGCCGTAAAAGCAACCGGCAAAAAGACCTTAATCATTGCCGGTACGGTAACCAGCGTATGCATGGCCTTACCGGCTCTTTCCGCGGTAAACGAAGGATATCGTGTATTTGCAGTGCCCGACGCTTCCGGTACGTATTCCCAAGAAGCAGCTATCGCTACCATGATGCGCCTTACCCAAGCGGGTGTCGTTATAACGGACGCCGGTGCCGTATTAGCCGAATTACAGCGCACCTGGCATACACCAAAAGCCGACGCCTGGGCTCAGATCTGGGGACGTATCTTTACAAACTATCGGCTGCTGTTAGAAAGCTATGCCAAAGCCGTAGAAGTCACGAAAACAGGCGAACCGATGGATAACGAACGGGAAGACTAATCTTTTACTCGTTCACCATTGATTGATAAAATGTAAGCCTCTCATAAAGTAAGGCCGACGGAGCTAGTTTATACTAGTTCTGTCGGCCTTTTGTGTCTTTCTGCTACTCCTTGAGCAGTCCTTTCGATACGAGATAAGCTCTCGCCACGTCGGCGGCAGGCTTTCCTTCGACGTCGACTTCGTAATTCATCTTGAGCATTTCTTCCGTCGTAATCATGTGGGCCAGCTTATTCAACACCGGCACCAGCTGGGGATACTTTTTGATCGTGTCGGCCCGAAGGAGAGGCGCTCCCTGATAGGGCGGGAACAGGCCTTTATCGTCTTCGAGCATGACCAGGTCGTGGGTGATGATTTCCGGGTCCGTCGAAAAGACATCGATGACGTCGACGTTGCCCTTGTCGATGGCTTCATAGCGCAGGCTCGGTTCCATGGTGACGACGGAAAGATTCAGGCCGTACAGCGATTTGAGGCCTTTATTGCCGTCTTCGCGGTCGTTAAATTCTAAGGAGAACCCGGCTCTGGCCGTGTTTTCTACCTTTCTCAAATCGGAAATCGTCTTGAGGCCGTACTGTTCGGCATAAGAGCGCTTGACGGCGACGGCGTAGGTATTTTGGTATTCCATCGGTTCCAACAAGACCAGGTTGTCCTGTTTTAAGATGGCAGCTTTCGCGGCTTCATAGACGGCTGCCGGATCGTTCGACAAGCCCGTCATGGGCGGCTTAATCAAGGACGACGTGACCGTACCGGTAAATTCGGGATACATGTCGATAGAGCCGTTTTTCAAGGCTTCGTATAAGAAGCTGGTCTTGCCGAAACTCGGTTTCACCGTCACTTTAATGTCCGTTTCGTCTTCGATCAAATCCTTGTACATATTGATTAAGATTTCCGGCTCCGATCCCAGTTTCCCGGCGGCGACGAGGGTATTTCCGGACAGGCCGCCGATGTTCACCGTCGACAGGATGAGGGCGCCTAAGGCGACGACGAAGGACAGGCCGATGACTTTCAAAGAGCGTTTTTCTAAGAACTTGATGATAGCGCTTACGAAAACGGCCAAGAGGGCTGCCGTGATGGCCCCGATGAGGATAAGTGCTGAATTGTTCCTATCGATGCCGAGGAGGATGAAGGTTCCCAGCCCGCCGGCACCGATCAAGGCCCCGAGGGTCCCCGTCCCGATGAGCATGACCGACGACGTGCGGATGCCGCCGATGATGGACGGCATGGCCAAAACGAGTTCAAACTTCTTCAATTTTTCCATACGGCTCATGCCAAAGGCTTCAGCCGCTTCCTGAAGGAGGGGATCGATGCCCTGGAGGCCTGTAATGGTGTTCTGCAAAATGGGAAACAGGCCGTAGATGACCAAGGCCACGATGGCCGGCACCTTGCCGATTCCCAGGAAAGGAATGAACAGCCCCAACAGGGCCAGAGACGGGATGGTCTGCAAAATCCCGGCCAGCTGCAGGGTCAGTTCCGAGGCCTTCTTATACTTTACGATAAAGATGGCAAAGGGAACGGCCAGTAAGATAGCCACAAAGAGGGCAATCATCGAAATCTGGATGTGTTCCAACAATAATTGTACCAATTCGCCCTGCCGTTCACTGAATGTACTCACTAAGTTTTCCATAATTTACCCCTCGTAGAAAAAACGTTTGACAACATCATGAGCCGGATGCTCCTTGACCGCCTGCGGCGTATCGAGCTGTACGACTTCCCCGCTGCTCATGACGCAGAGGCGGTCGCCTAGCTTCACCGCTTCATCCATATCGTGGGTGACAAAGACGATGGTCATTTTAAAGGTCCGATGAAGATTTTTGATGAGCCCCTGTAATTGATTGCGGCTGATCGGATCGAGGGCGCTGAAAGGTTCATCCATGAGGAGGATATCCGGTTTGGCCACGATGGCCCGCAGGATACCGACGCGCTGCTGTTCCCCACCGGAAAGGTCGCGGGGATAGCGGTTCATATATTGATCGGCGTCGAGGCCTACCAGCGATAAGTAGGCGCGAATCGTCTTCTGCCGTTCTTCCTTGGGCCAACCCTTCATTTCCGGGATGATCTCGATATTTTCATAGACCGTCAAATTGGGAAAGAGGGCCCCGGTCTGGAGGACGTAGCCGATGTTCATGCGCAGCTTTCTCGGCTCGAGCTGACTGATGTCGGTGCCGTCGATAAGGACCGTCCCTTCGGTCGGCGTCAACAGGCGGTTAATCATCTTTAAGGTCGTCGTCTTGCCGCTGCCGCTGGTCCCGACGATGACGAAAAATTCGCCGGTCTTAATGGTTAGGCTCATGTCCTGTAAGGCCCGTTTCTTGTCGTAAATCTTGCTCACATTTTTAAATTCAATCATGGTAGTCACCTATATTCCTTGCCAGTGCATCATTAAACTTACGACTAACGCGTAATAGGAGATCTCGCTCGTCCGGTGTGAGTTCGCTCATGGCCAGCATTTCTGCTTCTTCCAATAAGTCCAGGACCGACGCCGCATAGGTCCGCCCCTCTTCCGTCAAAGTAATCAGTTTCATCCGCTTGTCCCGGGGGTTTTCTTCAAAGCGAAGGTATCCCTTTTCTTTAAAAGATTTGATCGTCGCATTGACGACCTGCTTCGTCGAATAGGTCTTCTGGGCGATTTCATGTTGAGGGATGCCCTCGGGATGATAGTAAATCCACATCAAGATGAGCATAGACTTGCTCTGAAGGCCCCGTTTTCTGGCGTAATTTTCAAAAATCGACAGCAGATTGTCCCTGATTCGCGAATAGTCTTTTGTCTGTTTATAGATATCATTCATTAACTACAACCACCTTACCGAAGCTTTCGGCACTGTCCAAATAGGCCTGGGCCTGACGAATGTCGGCTAAGGAGAAGATTTTCTCCGGCGCCGCGTCGATATGGTATTTCGCAATCATATCGAACAGGGCCTGCAAAGACGCTTCATCGACGAGTCCGGAATAGAAGCCTGTGATGTATTTACCGCTCCCAAGGTCCGTAATGATATCGAAATTGTCGATCGTCCATTTCCCGCCCAAGAGGCCCGTATTGCAGAGAATTCCGCCATCTTTCAGATGGGCCAAACTGTCGGCCATGGCCGCCGGACCGACTAAATCGGCAATTTTATCAAAGGATAATTCCGTATCGAGGCAACCGCTATGGTCGACGATGACTTCGTCAAATCCGGCTTCCATCAGCCGGTCGGTCTTGCCGGCATTGCGCGTCGATCCGTACAAGTGCGCCTTTGGGTATTTCCCTTTCAGGAGTTTGGCAAAGGCCACGCCGACACCGCTGGCAGCCCCACGTACGAGGACGGCATCGGAGTTTTCGATTTTCAAATTTCTCAAGGTGCCAAAAGCCGTGTGGTACGTCTCGGGGACGGCGGCCATAATCGGCCAGTCAAGATGGGTCTGCACCTTGTAAATCTGTTCGTTGGGAAGGAGGACGTATTCGGCGTAAGAGCCGTCAAAGGCCCGCCCCATTTCCCCCATAATGGACACGACTTTAGTCCCTTCCGGAATCCTTTCCCTATCCATACTGACCGCGACGATACCGACACATTCAATGCCTAAAATCCGCGGAAAGCGGACCGATTCCGAGTAACCCTGACGGGTAAAAATTTCCGAGCGGTTGATGCCGAAGCCCATGACCTTAACTAGCGACCAACCCGGTTTTACCGTCGGCGTCTCGACATCCTGATAAACGAGCTTATCGACGCCGCCGGCTTCATAGATTACAACAGCTTTCATGGTTTCCTCCTTCCCTGCCACACCCGAAAAAATTTTCCGAGCCGAGATAAAAAATAGGAGTGTATTCATCCAACATCAAAATATAATTAGTCAAAACTTTTTACTATTTTATCATAAAACAAAACGGACCTATTCGTCAAATATTTTGACCAATAAGTCCGTTGATTCTTTTGCATGTGAAGTTGAAGGAAGCCTAATCGAGAGACGTTTTTGGCAGTCTGCCCAAAAAGTTTCCCCTCGCCCGATAGTATCTGCTACAATAAAACAAGCTTCGACCTGACAACCTAAGGTGTACCGACCTAAGGTGACGACTTAGCCTTTGACTCAGTCATTTTCGGCACTATGCCGCTCAAGGAATTGAGGTTCTACCCTTTTGGTCAGCCAGACACCGTTGACGGAGCGGTAAAAGACAATGCCTTTTCGATGCATATCGCCGCTATGGACACAAAAGATGACCGGCCTTCCGTGGCGGCGGCCGACGTTTTCTGCCGTCTTCACGTCGCCCGAAAGGTGGACGTAGAGCCGTGACTTCGGTACCAAGCCCTCCCGTTCGATGGCGGCGACGTATTTCTCTCCCGTCCCGTGGTAGAGGATGTCCGGCGGCGTTACGACGGGAAGCTCGACGTCGACATCGATGGAGTGGCCCTGATTGGCCCGTATCTTAGTCTTATCTTCGTTGAAGGAATAGCGCTGCTTGTTGTCTGTCCTGACGATTTCTTCTAACATCTGCCGGTCGAGAGGATATTTTTTCCCCACGCCCTGTATGAGTTCATCCACATCGGCCCAGCCGTGCTCATCAAGGCGGATGCCTGCCGCCCAAGGTTTATGCCGCAACACGAGACTGATAAAGCGGCTGGTCTTGGTCAAATCCATGATAGAAACACTCCTTTCCCTACAGCTAGATTATAGCAAAGATGGGCATTTCCTGCATTTCCAAAAAAAGCGTCTATAACAAATAGATATGATACTGTCCAATTTTTATCAGCTATGATACAATGAGAAAAATTAAAAAATTTCTCGGTTCTGAAAGGAGCAGGCCTATGAAAAAAGGTTACGAATTATTAAATGATCCCTTTTTGAATAAGGGTACGGCTTTTTCCATGAAAGAAAGAGCTGAACTCGGCCTTATCGGCCTTCTGCCGCCGACGGAGCAGACGATCGAAGTCCAAGCTCAGCAGGTGTACGGCAATTTCCAGTCGAAGCCCAATGTCAGTGAAAAACGGCATTACCTCATGAACATTTTCAGCCGCAATCGGACGCTCTTTTACTACGTCTTCAAACAGCACATTGCTGAATTCATGCCGATCATCTACGATCCGGGCATTGCCGAAAGCATCCGCGAATACAGCCAATTCTTCATAACCCCGCAAAATGCCGCCTACCTTTCCGTAGACCATCCCGAACAGATTGAAGAATCCCTGAAAAATACGACTATGGGCCGCGATATTGAACTCATCGTCGTCACTGATGCCGAAGCCATCTTAGGAATCGGCGACTGGGGCACCAACGGCGTCGGTATCTCTACGGGGAAACTCATGGTCTATACAGGAGCTGCCGGCATCGATCCGGCCAAGGTCCTGCCCGTCGTCATCGATGCCGGTACCAACCGTCAGAGCCTCCTCGACGATCCCCTTTACTTCGGTCTGCGTCAAAAACGCGTCGACGACGACACGTACTATGCCTTCGTCGATAAATTCGTAAAACAAGTTGAATCGATGTTCCCCCGCCTCTACCTGCACTTTGAAGACTTCGGCCGCGGCCATGCCGCCGTCCTCCTCAAAAAATACGTCGATACCTATCCTGTCTTCAACGACGACATCGAAGGAACGGGCATCATCACCTTGGCCGGCGTTCTCGGCGCCCTGGCTATTACCGGCGAAAAACTGGCCGACCAGCGCTACATGTGCTTTGGTGCCGGCACGGCAGGCTGCGGCATTGCGAAAAGGATTTACCAAGAAATGCTCGATCAGGGCCTGTCCGAAGACGACGCCAAGAGCCGTTTTTACCTCGTCGACAAAGAGGGTCTCCTATTCGATGATATGATCGATCTCACGCCGGAACAAAGGCCCTTCGCCAGAAAGCGTTCGGAATTTAAAGATGCAGACTCCCTTACCACATTAGAAGCTGCCGTAAAAGCCGTCCATCCGACCATCCTCGTCGGCACGTCGACCAAGAGCGGCGCCTTTACCGAAGCCATTGTAAAAGAAATGGCCTCGAAAGCTGATCGGCCCATGATCTTCCCCCTCAGCAATCCGACGGAACTTGCTGAAGCCAAAGCCGAAGACCTCATCCGCTGGACCGATGGCAAAGCCTTAGTCGCAACGGGCATCCCAACCGATCCCGTCACCTATAACGGTGTCACCTACGACATCGGCCAGGCCAACAACGCCCTCATCTACCCGGGCCTGGGCCTCGGCGTCATCGCCTCGGGAGCCAAACTCCTGACCGATAAAATGATCTCCGTCGCCGCCCACGCCGTCGGCGGCATCGTAGATGCAAGCAAACCGGGCGCCTCCGTCCTGCCACCGGTAACCAAACTCGACCAATTCTCCGAAACCGTCGCCATCGCCGTAGCCAAAGAAGCCGGAAAAGAAGGCTTGAACAGAAACGACGTCTCCGATCCCGAAGCCTGCATCAAATCCTATAAATGGGAACCGGCTTATAAATAGGAGAATCCCGATACGGAATCAGAAAACTAAATAGAAAGAAAAAAGAGAGCCATGGATTCATGTACAACCATAAATCCATGGCTCTTTCGCGTCCAAAAACGGCTCTTAAACGTAATCACACCGTTTCCGATTGTATTACACGCACCTCTCAGCAAGTTAAACCGCCCAAACCTATATTCCATTCCCATCCTCATACAGAAATGTATCTCGTAAAGCTGCCTAGTTCACGAAACGTTAATATAGTAGATCATGCGTATTTTCATCGTTATGGGAAATCTAGTTTATCAACAACAAGAATTGTAATGGCCGGTACAATAATTGTCTAACAATCAATCCGGAAAAGGTCAATTCCTCAGCACTAATCAAACTCAATCGTCATCGTCTTCAATGCCAGCCATTTTTTCTTGTAAGGTCTTCTCCAAGAAAGCAAAAGCTGGAACAAACTCATCTCGAATGAGGACTAACAAGGCATTGATTTCTTCTTCATTGTAGATGTGTACCGAGCGATTCCGTTGTTTCAGCATGAGCAGCCATGTCGCATCATCTTCTAAAAAGCCGATTTTATAGGCAAGCTGCAAGATTTCTCTGGGAGAACCGGTTTCAGCCTCAAAGACACCGTGTACTCTCAACACCTGTTGCAAGGCCTTCCAAGCCAATTCAAAAGTCAAATTGAATTGACCGACAATGCCCGTCCGATAGATTTCATCGTTATGACCTCGCATGAAATCGGCATTCTTCAGGATACGAAGACAATTTGAAAAATTATCCAACTTTTTCATACAGCGTAACCCCGTCCCTTTCCAATTCTCGTTTCAGCCCTTCAGAAATACCGGCGTCTAAATCCACAACATCAATCATCAAAAGAGATTGTACATTCTCTTTAATATCCCAGTAAAAGCCGTCAAAATCCCCGCCACAAACGGCCAGATCAATATCACTGCGCTCCGTCTGCGTCCCCCTGGCACGGGAACCGAATAAGAGAACGCGACGAATCCCGTGCTTCTCAGCAAACCGAGAAATATCCTGCAAAACAGCATCCGGCAAGTTATAGGCCATATTCTCACCTCATTCGCCATCATGATACCTTTATTCTATCACATCGAATCAAATTAACGAAATCTCAATTAAATCGTCCGATGTCCATAAAAAATATGGAAAATGTATCCGATATCAGCGGATTTTCACTGCCTCCTATCCCTTATTGTTTCGTGGCAAAGGGCAGAATGATACCGTCATTGACGGTGGTGTATTGGCCGTTTTGATAGGTCAGGAGGATCCAGGCCGGGGTGGCTCCGCCGCCGGCACGACGGACGACGATGCCTTTATAGCCATTTACGTCGTTTCCGGTCAACATGATTGGCGTATGGACGAGGGTCCATTTCTGCTGAATCTGCCACTTTCCTTTATTATCCGGGGACAGCCAAAACAAGGTATTGCCGCCGCTTCCGGAGGTATAGGGGCCTACGGCAAGGACTAGGGCATCGATAATTCCATCGTCATTGAGGTCAACATAATGATAGTAATAGGAGGTCTCTTTTTGTTCACTTGCCGTCAGCTGAAGTTCATCAGCAATGACGTTTTCAATGGCCTTATGGGAGAGGGCCGGCACACTTTCTCTCTGGGGTTTCTCAGAAAACACCCTGGTCCCTTGAGTCGGCTGCAGCCCTGCTGTATGGCTGGCACCGGCAACACCGGCCGTCATCATCAGACCGACGATCCATACGAGGGGAATGAATCGCTTCATTTTCATAGTATCACACCTTTTTTAGTAAATAGAATTTCTCTCGAGTCATCGCTCCTGGTACAACGGCATGAAATGGAGTGTCTCAAAAATTCAGTTTTATCCAAAAAATAATTTCGTTAAATATTTCGCAAGACGCAGCCAATTTAGCGCAGCCGCCCAGGTTTCAAGGCTCAAGAGATATTTGCATGGTCATCGGATTTTAGTTTAAAAATGCCTTTTCAATCCTTCCCAGTCTTTACGAGGTTATCGCAAAAGATATGCTGCGGCTGCTTTTTTGTATTCGTCCCACTGTTTATGCCAGTTGTCATGATCTTCGTCGGTAATGGGACGGATGACGCGGCAGGGATTTCCGGCGGCGATGACGTGACTGGGGATGTCGCGGGTTACGACGGAGCCCGAGCCGATGACGACGTCGTCGCCGATGGTGACGCCGGGGTTGATGACGACGTTGCCGCCGATCCAGACGTCAGAGCCGATGGTGACGGGCTTGGCATATTCGAGGTTGGTATTGCGCACTTCAGCATCGATGGGATGGCCTGCCGTATAGATACTGACGTGGGGCGCCAAAAAGACGTTGTCGCCAAAGGTGACGTCATGTTCATCCAAGATGGTAAGTCCCGTATTGGCAAAGAAGTGGCGGCCAAAGCGGATTCTATCGCCGTGGTCGAAGTAGACCGGAGCTAACAAGATCATGTCATCAGGAGCCTCGGCAAAACACGCTTTCAAAGCTTCAAAGGCTTCCTTATCATTCAAGTCATCGGAGGCATTAAACCGGCGCTGGGCGGCATGAACGCGCTCGAAACTTCCATCACCGACATTAAAAGGGTTATATAGTTTTTGAGCCATCATGCGATCCCATTCCATCTGATTCATCGGGTATCATTCCTTCCTTGCTTTTCAAGCCCTTGCAAAAGGCCTATAATTTTCCTAAATCCTTGAGGGCATAAAAACCACAGCTGGCCAGCTCTTCCAGATGAGACGGCTGCTGTACGCCAAAGGCCCATTGATGCCAATGGTCATCGTCTTCCTGCTTCCAAAAGCCCCAATCCGAATCGGGGCGATTGTCATAGAAGAAGGTATAGACGGAGCCGTCGTCATCGATGACATTAATGGCTGAACGGCTGTAGGACTTGACCATTCCGAGATTGACGGCCGACGTCAGGTCGGCATGATAGGCCGAGGCCATGCCCCCGATTAGTAAGGCCGCCGAAAATACGCAGGCACGGAATATATTTTTAATCATAAAGTTTCCCCTCACTTTCCCAAAGACTAACGCCGCCTAGAAGCTCCCTCATCCGGTAACGGCTTCTTGCCGTCGGACATTTCACGGCCGCTGGGTCCCGACGTAGTCATAGCCTATCCATTGATCGGCTTCGGACCACTTCAACTTATAATAA
>OHSP01000441.1_pt1 | contig 22514 bp, 27 predicted proteins | sample 1578711 | NCBI WGS metagenome assembly OHSP01 (sample SAMEA3879584, study PRJEB24766) | human gut metagenome | biome: human-associated habitat; feature: feces | place: USA | collected 1985/1987
CGGCAAGCCGGGGAGATTTCATTACGGCAGTGGCGTCGGTAACGGCGCTTTATCCAGCGCGGCGGCACACTCTGCCGTCGGGCGATCCACACGCTCCATCGTCATACCATCGTACTCAATGGTGTTACCGTCACGCTCAACCTCGTACAGCTCACGTTTTACGGTAACGTTAGTGAGATCATCTGACATCAATGTCAACTTGCCCGGCACGGCAATCACCCGCTGCCACTGACGGCAATCCAGAGTATCGCCCTCTTTAGTGACAATCAGGCTGCCTATCGCTTCCGGACTGACCAGCGCACGTTGCGGCCCTTTGGTCTGCCAGTAGCCCGCCAGCCAGTCCGGCGCGGGGGTTTTCACGACATTGTTATAGTTTTCGACTTCGGCACAGCCCGCCAGCAACATGAGCGCGCCTGCAATTGCGAGTTTTTTCATCATTCGTCCTGCATGAGAAGAAAAGAGGATTGTGGCATTAAAGCCCTGATGTCGCCAGCCTTTCCAGGTTCAGAGAGAAATTTGATCTAACTATTATTTTTGTGAATTATTACCCCGAAAATAAATTTGCTTGATGTATGATTCGCGACTCTTGTTTCAAACCTTCTGAGTTCAGAGGCTACATTCATGTCATGGCAGCAATTCAAACACGCCTGGTTGATTAAATTCTGGGCACCCATCCCTGCGGTCATCGCGGCGGGTATTCTCTCCACTTACTATTTTGGCATCACTGGCACCTTTTGGGCTGTCACGGGTGAATTTACCCGTTGGGGCGGTCAGCTCCTGCAGCTGTTCGGCGTCCATGCTGAAGAGTGGGGTTATTTTAAAATTATCCATCTGGAAGGATCGCCATTAACCCGCATCGACGGCATGATGATCCTCGGTATGTTTGGCGGCTGCTTTGCCGCAGCGCTGTGGGCCAACAATGTCAAACTGCGCATGCCGCGCAGCCGTATCCGCATTATGCAGGCCATCATTGGCGGCATTATCGCCGGTTTTGGCGCACGTCTGGCAATGGGCTGTAACCTGGCGGCGTTCTTTACCGGCATTCCTCAGTTCTCGCTGCATGCCTGGTTCTTTGCCATCGCCACTGCCATTGGTTCATGGTTTGGCGCGCGCTTTACCCTGCTGCCCATCTTCCGTATTCCCGTGAAAATGCAGAAAGTTTCTGCCGCCTCACCGCTGACGCAAAAACCGGATCAGGCGCGGCGTCGTTTTCGTCTCGGGATGCTGGTCTTTTTCGGCATGCTGGGCTGGGCGCTGCTCACGGCGATGAACCAACCAAAACTGGGGCTGGCAATGCTGTTTGGCGTCGGCTTTGGTTTACTGATTGAACGTGCGCAAATCTGCTTTACTTCGGCGTTCCGCGATATGTGGATCACCGGACGTACCCATATGGCGAAAGCAATCATTATCGGTATGGCGGTAAGTGCCATCGGGATCTTCAGTTACGTACAGTTAGGCGTTGAACCCAAAATCATGTGGGCGGGACCAAACGCGGTAATTGGTGGTTTACTGTTTGGTTTTGGCATCGTGCTGGCAGGCGGCTGCGAAACCGGCTGGATGTACCGCGCGGTAGAAGGCCAGGTGCACTACTGGTGGGTCGGTCTGGGCAACGTGATCGGATCAACGATTCTGGCGTATTATTGGGATGATTTCGCTCCGGCGCTGGCCACCGACTGGGACAAAATCAACCTGCTGAAAACCTTTGGCCCGATGGGCGGCCTGCTGGTGACATATTTGCTGTTGTTTGCAGCTCTAATGTTGATTATCGGCTGGGAAAAACGCTTCTTCCGCCGTGCGGCGCCGCAGACTGCTAAGGAGATCGCATGAAAAATATCATTCCTGATTACCGTCTTGATATGGTGGGTGAACCCTGCCCTTATCCGGCAGTCGCAACCCTTGAGGCGATGCCGCAATTAAAAAAAGGTGAGATCCTGGAAGTGGTGAGCGACTGTCCGCAGTCGATCAATAATATTCCACTGGATGCGCGTAATCACGGCTATACGGTGCTGGATGTTCAGCAAGACGGGCCGACCATTCGTTATTTAATTCAGAAGTAATCCCTCATTCCCGCTGTGGCCCACAGCGGGAATATCGTTGCCTCTCTATCACATAGATTTAACCCGCCCCCTCTCCTATTCTTTTCAGTATGATCTCAGGAGGTTGCTATGTGTGGACGCTTTGCCCAATCCCAAACGCGTGAAGATTACCTTGCGCTTCTCGCGGAAGATGTTGAACGCGATATTCCCTACGATCCCGAACCCATTGGCAGATACAACGTCGCGCCGGGAACCAAAGTTCTTCTGCTCAGTGAACGTGATGAACACCTTCATCTGGATCCGGTTTTCTGGGGATATGCTCCCGGATGGTGGGATAAACCGCCGCTGATTAACGCCCGCGTAGAAACTGCCGCAACCAGTCGCATGTTTAAACCGCTCTGGCAACACGGTCGGGCAATCTGTTTTGCCGATGGCTGGTTTGAGTGGAAAAAAGAAGGCGACAAAAAGCAGCCTTATTTTATCTATCGTGCTGATGGACAACCTGTTTTTATGGCCGCGATAGGCAGCACACCGTTCGAGCGCGGTGACGAAGCCGAAGGATTTTTGATTGTCACTGCAGCAGCAGACCAGGGTCTGGTAGATATTCATGACCGCCGCCCACTGGTACTGTCGCCAGAAGCTGCGCGGGAATGGATGCGGCAAGAGATTAGCGGTAAAGAAGCCTCAGAAATCGCGGCCAGTGGCTGTGTTCCAGCAAACCAGTTCACCTGGCACCCGGTATCGTGCGCGGTGGGTAATGTTAAAAACCAGGGAGCGGAGTTAATTCAACCTATCTGATAAGCCTGGAGATTATTGATCAACAATACTGCGTCATAAGAAATCTCTATTAGACAAAGATTTCAGTACCTGTTGGCATATTGCAAAAATAACACCAATACGGAATCGTCATGTTCACGATTAAAACAGATGATCTCACCCATCCAGCAGTGCAAGCATTAGTGGCTTACCATATTTCCGGCATGCTGCAGCAGTCTCCCCCCGAAAGCAGTCATGCTTTAGATGTGCAAAAATTACGTAACCCGACAGTGACATTCTGGTCAGTATGGGAAGGCGAACAACTCGCAGGAATTGGTGCGCTGAAGTTGCTGGATGATAAACATGGCGAGCTGAAATCAATGCGTACCGCGCCTAATTATTTACGTCGTGGTGTCGCCAGTCTGATTTTACGCCACATTTTGCAGGTCGCCCATGACAGATGCCTTCATCGCCTGAGCTTAGAAACGGGTACACAGGCTGGATTTACGGCCTGCCATCAACTTTATTTGAAGCATGGTTTCGTTGATTGCGAACCGTTTGCCGATTATCAACTTAATCCACACAGTCGATTTTTGTCATTGACGCTATGCGAAGATAATGAGTTGCTATGAGCCAGACGCAGCACATTCTTGCATTCGACGTGCTGCGTCTTTATTTATCACCAGCAGGAAACGCCTTGTCCATAGACGCCCCTTCCACATGCGTCACAAGAAACCTCTATTCCAGTGACACAATTACGCCTAATTAATTGCTTAAAAAGTTAATTATTTAATTCTCACCATCTATTACTATCCTTTTAACCATGTAAGAATATTTATCATAATCAGCGGGATTCGTAACAATATATTTTCGCTGCGATATTTCATAGGTAATGTCTGTCAAAGTCCATGGCATTAAAAATGCCTCTTTAATAGGATTGCATTCTATAAAAAGTAATTTCAACTTGCTATGTATCGCAGGAACAACCTCAATGTTATTATACTCGATAAGTGCTTTCTCCAGATTTTTTGGAAAGTATCGAATTTCTTGTATCTTATTACAACCACAATCAAAAACCTCAGTGGTATCTGGTATTGCTGGTATTTCCGATAGCTTATTGTGACGGATAAAAATTTCCTTAATCTTCGGCGGAAATGAGTCAATATGCGATATCAGGTTATTATTTACGGAGATCAGGGTAATTCCATCAGGTACTTGTGGAAATTCTGTAAGGTTATTGAAATCGAGTTCTAATTCTTTGCATGATTCGGGCACCTGTATTGAATCAAGTTCATTTTCAATAAGGTTAAGCATTTCAATCCACTCTGGAAGAGGCGGCACAGAACCCAAAGAAAGGCTTGATAAGTTAAGTTCATTACTGTGAAGCTTAACACATTTAAACATTCTCACCAATGCTCTATCCACATTTTCTTTGAGGTCATTCGATGCGCCTTCTTTGACTGAACTAGCCCAGTCACTGAAACCTTTGCAAAGTCTGGCATCTGTAATTTTGGTTAACTTGTCCAGCAACTCTGCAATATTGGTCGATATAAACTCTAATTTATGTCGAATGGGTAAAGTCCCCTCCCTCTGACTTTTTTCTATCGTGATAGACCCCGTCTTATCATAAGCCCCATAATTTTCAAACAATAGAGTATAATTACCCCACCTGAAACATTGCTCTCTCAACAATTTAAATTCAGACAGCATATTCAGTAATTTGCTGTCTTCACTAATTGGTGTAAACTTACCATTTCCAAGACAACTGACTAACTCACTTGATAATTCATTTATGATTGCATCATCAGATACTAACTCGTGTTGTTTTATCGTAGATTCAGTATTAGATGTGACTTTATTTAATTGAACCGACTGAGTTTTTAACGAAAGATCATTTAATGGAAACATTTACACTCCTGTTTAATAAATTATATTGCCCAGGGCGCATTCTAAAACACAATAAAATTACCACTATCAAAAATCGCTCATATCCATAGTCCGAAACATGAATAAAAACATCAACAAAGATTAAATTATCCAGAGGTTACTGTTGCGTCTGTGGTCGTAACAACATCCGACGTGGTGATGTGTGTTAAAGGAGACGCTCTGATGCTCAGATGGTTTATCGCGTTTACGGATCGTGGATGGCAGAAAACAATCAGGATCAGGTATCCATTTTAAACCAGAAATTGAGTGAGTTTGCCCCATCCATGCCCCACGCTGTGGGATCGGATGTAATTAAACAAGCATAGTCAACAGGTTACAAAACCTACACCTGCATGCTCATCACTTCCTGATACGCCGCCACCAGCTTATTACGCACCTGAATCCCCATTTGCATAGAAACTGAGGCTTTTTGCATATCGGTCATCACATCGTTTAACGCCACGCCGGGTTCACCGAGAGTGAATTTTTCTGCCTGCGTGCGGGCGGCTGTTTGTGTATCGCTTATGCGATCGAGCGCGGCGTGCAGCTGCCCGGCAAAACTAATGGTCGGTTGCGGCAGTGATTCCTGCGCACGCGCACTCATCGCCGTAGCCTGTAACTGGCTGATAACCCCTTCAATCCCCTGTATCGCTGACATTTTCGTCTCCCGGATAATTTCTGGTAGCAAAGCCTACCAGTAAGTCAATAAGACAAAGGCGCTAAATAGCAACAAAAAAACGGGTTTATTGGCGGATAGAAAAAAACGAAAGCACAAATAATGGGAGCGTCAATTTTTCGAGTTTGCTGACCCGGGAGTGAGTCTTGTTCCACTTTGCCAATAACGCCGTCCATAATCAGCCACGAGGTGCGCGATGAATGCGACTGCAGCCCAGACAAAATCTCTTGAGTGGCTTAATCGCCTGCGTGCGAATCCGAAAATTCCATTGATTGTTGCCGGTTCCGCAGCAGTGGCGGTCATGGTCGCATTGATCCTGTGGGCGAAAGCCCCCGACTACCGCACATTATTCAGCAATCTTTCCGATCAGGATGGTGGCGCAATTGTCAGCCAACTGACGCAAATGAATATTCCTTACCGCTTCAGCGAAGCCAGCGGCGCTATTGAAGTTCCGGCAGATAAAGTTCACGAACTGCGCCTGCGCCTGGCGCAACAAGGTTTGCCCAAAGGCGGCGCGGTCGGTTTCGAACTGCTCGATCAGGAAAAGTTTGGTATCAGCCAGTTCAGCGAACAGGTGAATTATCAGCGGGCGCTGGAAGGCGAGCTTTCTCGTACCATCGAAACTATCGGCCCGGTAAAAGGGGCGCGCGTACACTTGGCAATGCCGAAACCGTCTTTATTCGTCCGTGAACAAAAATCCCCTTCTGCATCGGTGACGGTAAATCTGTTACCCGGCCGCGCACTCGATGAAGGGCAAATTAGCGCCATTGTACATCTGGTTTCCAGCGCCGTTGCTGGTCTGCCGCCGGGAAACGTCACGCTGGTGGATCAGGGCGGACATCTGTTAACCCAGTCCAATACCAGCGGGCGCGATCTTAATGACGCTCAATTGAAATATGCCAGCGATGTCGAAGGCCGTATTCAGCGGCGTATTGAAGCAATCCTGTCGCCTATTGTTGGTAACGGTAATATTCACGCCCAGGTTACGGCGCAACTGGACTTCGCCAGTAAAGAACAAACGGAAGAACAGTATCGCCCTAACGGTGATGAATCTCAGGCGGCGCTTCGTTCACGCCAGCTTAATGAGAGCGAGCAAAGCGGTTCCGGTTATCCGGGCGGCGTACCGGGGGCGTTGTCGAATCAACCGGCTCCTGCGAATAACGCGCCAATCAGCACGCCTCCGGCAAATCAAAATAACCGCCAGCAGCAGGCGAGCACCACCAGCAATAGTGGGCCGCGTAGCACACAGCGGAATGAAACCAGTAACTACGAAGTCGATCGCACCATTCGTCATACCAAAATGAACGTGGGCGATGTGCAACGTCTGTCCGTCGCGGTCGTGGTGAATTACAAAACCTTGCCAGATGGCAAACCGTTGCCTCTCAGCAACGAACAGATGAAGCAAATTGAAGATCTGACCCGCGAGGCGATGGGCTTTTCTGAAAAACGCGGTGATTCGCTCAATGTTGTTAACTCGCCGTTCAATAGCAGTGACGAAAGCGGCGGAGAACTGCCGTTCTGGCAACAGCAAGCGTTTATCGATCAGTTACTTGCTGCCGGTCGCTGGTTGCTGGTACTGCTGGTGGCGTGGCTGCTGTGGAGGAAAGCGGTACGCCCGCAGCTAACACGTCGCGCTGAGGCGATGAAAGCTGTACAGCAACAGGCACAGGCCCGCGAGGAAGTGGAAGATGCGGTGGAAGTCCGCCTGAGCAAAGACGAACAACTCCAACAACGGCGCGCTAACCAACGTCTGGGGGCAGAAGTCATGAGCCAGCGTATCCGTGAAATGTCTGATAACGATCCGCGCGTGGTGGCGCTGGTCATTCGCCAGTGGATAAATAACGATCATGAGTAACCTGACAGGCACCGATAAAAGCGTCATCCTACTGATGACCATTGGCGAAGACCGGGCGGCAGAGGTGTTCAAGCACCTCTCCCAGCGCGAAGTGCAAACTCTGAGCGCTGCAATGGCGAACGTCACGCAGATCTCCAACAAGCAGCTAACCGATGTGCTGGCGGAGTTTGAGCAAGAAGCTGAACAGTTTGCCGCACTGAATATCAACGCCAACGATTATCTGCGTTCGGTATTGGTCAAAGCTCTGGGTGAAGAACGTGCCGCCAGCCTGCTGGAAGATATTCTCGAAACCCGCGATACCGCCAGCGGTATTGAAACGCTCAACTTTATGGAGCCGCAGAGCGCCGCCGATCTGATTCGCGATGAGCATCCGCAAATTATCGCCACCATTCTGGTGCATCTGAAGCGCGCCCAGGCCGCCGATATTCTGGCGTTGTTCGATGAACGTCTGCGCCACGACGTGATGTTGCGTATCGCCACCTTTGGCGGCGTGCAGCCTGCCGCGCTGGCGGAGCTGACCGAAGTTCTGAATGGCTTGCTCGACGGTCAGAATCTCAAGCGCAGCAAAATGGGCGGCGTGAGAACGGCAGCCGAAATTATCAACCTGATGAAAACTCAGCAGGAAGAAGCCGTTATTACCGCCGTGCGTGAATTCGACGGCGAACTGGCGCAGAAAATCATCGACGAGATGTTCCTGTTCGAGAATCTGGTGGATGTCGATGATCGCAGCATTCAGCGTCTGTTGCAGGAAGTGGATTCCGAATCGTTGCTGATCGCGCTGAAAGGGGCCGAGCAGCCACTGCGCGAGAAATTCCTGCGCAATATGTCGCAACGTGCCGCCGATATTCTGCGCGACGATCTCGCCAACCGTGGTCCGGTGCGTCTGTCGCAGGTGGAAAACGAACAGAAAGCGATTCTGCTGATTGTGCGCCGCCTTGCCGAAACCGGCGAGATGGTAATTGGCAGCGGCGAGGATACCTATGTCTGATAATCTGCCGTGGAAAACCTGGACGCCGGACGATCTCTCGCCACCACAGGCGGAGTTTGTGCCAATGGTCGAGCCGGAAGAAACCATCATTGAAGAGGCCGAACCCAGCCTTGAGCAGCAACTGGCGCAACTGCAAATGCAGGCCCACGAGCAAGGTTATCAGGCGGGGATTGCCGAAGGTCGCCAGCAAGGTCATGAGCAGGGCTATCAGGAAGGACTGGCCCAGGGGCTGGAACAAGGTCTGGCAGAGGCGAAGTCTCAACAAGCGCCAATTCATGCCCGGATGCAGCAACTGGTCAGCGAATTTCAAACTACCCTTGATGCACTTGATAGTGTGATTGCTTCGCGCCTGATGCAGATGGCGCTGGAGGCAGCACGTCAGGTCATCGGTCAGACGCCAACGGTGGATAACTCGGCATTGATCAAACAGATCCAACAGTTGTTGCAGCAAGAACCGTTATTCAGCGGCAAACCGCAACTACGCGTGCACCCGGATGATCTGCAACGTGTGGATGATATGCTCGGCGCAACCTTAAGTTTGCATGGCTGGCGCTTGCGGGGCGATCCCACACTCCATCCTGGCGGCTGTAAAGTCTCCGCCGATGAAGGCGATCTCGACGCCAGTGTCGCCACTCGCTGGCAAGAACTCTGCCGTCTGGCAGCACCAGGAGTGGTGTAATGACCACGCGTCTGACTCGCTGGCTAACCACGCTGGATAACTTTGAAGCCAAAATGGCGCAGTTGCCTGCGGTACGTCGCTACGGGCGATTAACCCGCGCTACCGGGCTGGTGCTGGAAGCCACCGGATTACAATTGCCGCTCGGCGCAACCTGTGTCATTGAACGCCAGAACGGCAGCGAAACGCACGAAGTAGAAAGCGAAGTCGTTGGCTTTAACGGCCAACGGCTGTTTTTAATGCCGCTGGAGGAAGTGGAAGGTGTCCTGCCCGGCGCGCGTGTTTATGCCAAAAACATTTCGGCAGAAGGGCTGCAAAGCGGCAAGCAGTTGCCGCTCGGTCCGGCGTTATTAGGTCGCGTTCTGGACGGCAGCGGTAAACCGCTCGATGGCCTCCCCTCCCCCGATACGACGGAAACCGGTGCGCTGATTACCCCGCCATTTAACCCGTTGCAACGTACACCGATTGAACATGTGCTGGACACCGGCGTGCGCCCAATCAATGCCCTGCTTACCGTCGGGCGCGGGCAGCGTATGGGGCTGTTTGCCGGGTCGGGCGTTGGTAAAAGTGTGCTGCTGGGGATGATGGCACGTTACACCCGCGCCGATGTCATTGTCGTGGGTTTGATTGGTGAACGCGGACGCGAAGTAAAAGATTTTATTGAGAATATCCTCGGTGCCGAAGGGCGTGCACGCTCCGTGGTGATTGCCGCTCCGGCGGATGTTTCTCCGCTCCTGCGAATGCAGGGTGCCGCCTATGCCACGCGCATTGCCGAAGATTTTCGCGATCGTGGTCAGCATGTGTTGCTGATTATGGACTCCCTCACCCGCTACGCGATGGCCCAGCGTGAGATTGCGCTGGCGATTGGCGAACCACCTGCCACTAAAGGTTATCCACCGTCGGTGTTTGCCAAATTACCGGCACTGGTCGAGCGTGCCGGAAATGGCATTAGCGGCGGCGGCTCGATTACCGCGTTTTATACCGTGCTCACCGAAGGCGATGACCAGCAGGACCCCATTGCCGACTCCGCGCGGGCCATCCTCGACGGTCATATTGTGCTGTCTCGCCGACTGGCGGAAGCCGGGCACTATCCGGCTATCGATATTGAAGCGTCGATCAGCCGCGCAATGACGGCGTTGATCAGCGAGCAACATTATGCGCGAGTGCGCACCTTCAAACAGCTGTTGTCGAGTTTTCAGCGTAACCGCGATCTGGTTAGCGTCGGCGCGTATGCCAAAGGCAGCGATCCGATGCTCGACAAAGCCATCGCCCTGTGGCCGCAGCTGGAGGGCTATTTGCAACAAGGCATTTTTGAACGCGCGGACTGGGAAGCGTCTCTCCAGGGGCTGGAGCGTATTTTCCCGACAGTGTCATAACCCAGGAGATAACGGCAGATGGCAGAACATGGTGCGCTGGCGACCCTGAAAGATCTGGCAGAAAAAGAGGTAGAGGATGCCGCGCGCCTGCTGGGTGAAATGCGTCGCGGATGTCAGCAGGCGGAAGAACAGCTCAAAATGCTGATCGATTATCAGAATGAATATCGCAATAACCTCAATAGCGATATGAGTGCCGGGATGACCAGCAACCGCTGGATCAACTATCAGCAGTTTATCCAGACGCTGGAAAAAGCCATTACTCAGCATCGCCAGCAACTTAATCAGTGGACGCAGAAAGTTGACATTGCCCTGAACAGCTGGCGAGAAAAGAAACAACGTTTGCAGGCCTGGCAGACACTGCAGGAACGGCAATCCACGGCGGCACTGCTTGCAGAAAACCGCCTCGATCAGAAAAAGATGGATGAGTTCGCCCAGCGCGCCGCCATGAGGAAACCTGAATGATTCGCTTAGCGCCCTTGATTACCGCCGACGTTGATAACGCCACATTGCCTGGCGGCAAAGCCAGCGATGCTGCACAAGATTTTCTCGCGTTGTTGAGCGAAGCATTAGCAGGCGAGACAACAACCGACAAAGCGGCCCCCCAGTTGCTGGTGGCAACAGATAAGCCCACGACAAAAGGCGAGCCGCTGGTCAGCGATATTGTTTCCGATGCGCAACAAGCGGATTTACTGATCCCTGTGGATGAAACACTGCCTGTCATCAACGACGAACAATCCACATCAACACCGTTAACCACCGCTCAGACGATGACGTTGGCTGCGGTGGCTGACAAAAATACGACAAAAGACGAAAAAGCGGATGATCTGAATGAAGACGTCACCGCAAGCCTGAGCGCCCTTTTTGCGATGTTGCCGGGTTTTGACAATACGCCCAAAGTGACTGATGTGCCGTCAACCGTGTTACCGGCAGAGAAACCAACGCTCTTCACAAAACTGACTTCTGCGCAACTCACAACAGCACAGCTTGATGATGCCCCCGGCACACCAGCTCAGCCATTAACACCGCTGGTAGCAGAAGCCCAGAGTAAAGCGGAAGTCATCAGCACACCTACACCGGTGACCGCTGCCGCCAGCCCGCTAATCACTCCACACCAGACACAGCCACTGCCCACCGTCGCCGCGCCTGTTTTGAGTGCACCGCTGGGTTCTCACGAATGGCAACAATCATTAAGCCAGCATATTTCGCTGTTCACCCGCCAGGGGCAACAAAATGCAGAGTTGCGTCTGCACCCGCAGGATTTAGGTGAAGTGCAAATCTCCCTCAAAGTGGATGATAACCAGGCGCAAATCCAGATGGTTTCACCGCATCAGCATGTACGCGCCGCCCTGGAAGCAGCGCTGCCGGTACTGCGTACGCAGCTGGCCGAAAGTGGCATTCAGTTAGGGCAAAGCAACATCAGTGGCGAAAGCTTTAGTGGTCAGCAGCAGGCCGCTTCCCAACAACAGCAAAGCCAACGCACAGTAAACCATGAACCTCTGGCGGGGGAAGACGACGATACGCTTCCGGTTCCCGTCTCTTTACAAGGGCGCGTAACAGGCAACAGCGGCGTTGATATTTTCGCCTAACGTCAGAGGTAGCACCGTAATCCGCGTCTTTTCCCCGCTTTGTTGCGCTCAAGACGCAGGATAATTAGCCGATAAGCAGTAGCGACACAGGAAGACCGCAACACATGACTGATTACGCGATAAGCAAGAAAAGCAAGCGATCGCTTTGGATCCCGATTCTGGTATTCATTACCCTCGCGGCCTGTGCCAGCGCAGGTTACAGCTACTGGCATTCGCATCAGGTTGCCGCTGACGACAAAGCGCAGCAACGCGTCGTGCCCTCCCCGGTCTTCTATGCGCTGGATACCTTTACGGTCAATTTGGGCGATGCGGATCGCGTGCTTTATATCGGCATAACCCTGCGACTGAAAGATGAAGCTACCCGCTCGCGGCTGAGTGAGTATTTGCCGGAAGTCCGTAGTCGCTTGCTGTTACTGTTTTCGCGTCAGGATGCTGCCGTACTGGCGACAGAAGAAGGCAAGAAAAACCTGATTGCCGAGATTAAAACCACACTTTCCACCCCGCTTGTTGCCGGGCAACCGAAACAGGATGTCACCGACGTGCTGTATACCGCTTTTATTCTGCGATAACGACATGGGCGATAGTATTCTTTCTCAAGCTGAAATTGATGCGCTGTTGAATGGTGACAGCGAAGTCAAAGACGAACCGACAGCCAGTGTTAGCGGCGAAAGTGACATTCGTCCGTACGATCCGAATACCCAACGACGGGTTGTGCGCGAACGTTTGCAGGCGCTGGAAATCATTAATGAGCGTTTTGCCCGCCATTTTCGTATGGGGCTGTTCAACCTGCTGCGTCGTAGCCCGGATATAACCGTCGGGGCCATCCGCATTCAGCCGTACCATGAATTTGCCCGCAACCTGCCGGTGCCGACCAACCTGAACCTTATCCATCTGAAACCGCTGCGCGGCACAGGGCTGGTGGTGTTCTCGCCGAGTCTGGTGTTTATCGCCGTGGATAACCTGTTTGGCGGCGATGGACGCTTCCCGACCAAAGTGGAAGGTCGCGAGTTTACCCATACCGAACAGCGCGTCATCAACCGCATGTTAAAGCTGGCGCTTGAAGGCTATAGCGATGCCTGGAAGGCGATTAATCCGCTGGAAGTTGAGTACGTGCGTTCGGAAATGCAGGTGAAATTTACCAATATCACCACCTCACCAAATGACATTGTGGTTAACACGCCGTTCCATGTGGAGATTGGCAACCTGACCGGCGAATTTAATATCTGCCTGCCATTCAGCATGATCGAGCCGCTACGGGAATTGTTGGTTAACCCGCCGCTGGAAAACTCGCGTAATGAAGATCAGAACTGGCGCGATAACCTGGTGCGCCAGGTGCAGCATTCACAGCTGGAGCTGGTCGCCAACTTTGCCGATATCTCGCTACGTCTGTCGCAGATTTTAAAACTGAAACCAGGTGACGTCCTGCCGATAGAAAAACCCGACCGCATCATCGCCCATGTTGACGGTGTCCCGGTGCTGACCAGTCAGTACGGCACCCTCAACGGTCAATATGCGTTACGGATAGAACATTTGATTAACCCGATTTTAAATTCTCTGAACGAGGAACAGCCCAAATGAGTGACATGAATAATCCGGCCGATGACAACAACGGTGCAATGGACGATCTGTGGGCTGAAGCGTTGAGCGAACAAAAATCAACCAGCAGCAAAAGCGCTGCCGACGCGGTGTTCCAGCAATTTGGCGGTGGTGATGTCAGCGGAACGTTGCAGGATATCGACCTGATTATGGATATTCCGGTCAAGCTGACCGTCGAGCTGGGCCGTACGCGGATGACCATCAAAGAGCTGTTGCGTCTGACGCAAGGGTCCGTCGTGGCGCTGGACGGTCTGGCGGGCGAACCGCTGGATATTCTGATCAACGGTTATTTAATTGCTCAGGGCGAAGTTGTCGTAGTCGCTGATAAATATGGCGTGCGGATCACCGATATCATTACTCCGTCTGAGCGGATGCGCCGCCTGAGCCGTTAGTGATGAATAACCACGCTACTGTGCAATCTTCCGCGCCGGTTTCTGCTGCGCCACTGCTGCAGGTGAGCGGCGCACTCATCGCCATTATTGCCCTGATCCTCGCTGCTGCCTGGCTGGTAAAACGGCTGGGATTTGCCCCGAAACGCACTGGCGTTAACGGTCTGAAAATTAGCGCCAGTGCTTCGCTGGGCGCGCGTGAACGGGTCGTGGTGGTCGATGTGGAAGATGCACGGCTGGTGCTCGGCGTTACCGCTGGGCAAATCAATCTGCTGCATAAACTTCCCCCTTCAGCACCAACGGAAGAGATACCGCAGACCGATTTTCAGTCGGTCATGAAAAACTTGCTTAAGCGTAGCGGGAGATCCTGATGCGTCGTTTGTTGTCTGTCGCACCTGTCCTTCTCTGGCTGGTTACGCCCCTCGCCTTCGCGCAACTGCCGGGTATCACCAGCCAGCCGCTGCCTGGCGGTGGACAAAGCTGGTCGCTCCCGGTGCAGACGCTGGTGTTCATTACCTCGTTGACGTTTATTCCGGCAATTTTACTGATGATGACCAGTTTCACCCGCATCATCATTGTTTTTGGTTTATTGCGTAACGCGCTGGGAACGCCCTCCGCGCCACCTAACCAGGTATTGCTGGGGCTGGCACTGTTTTTGACCTTTTTTATTATGTCACCGGTGATCGATAAAATTTATGTCGATGCGTACCAGCCATTTAGCGAAGAGAAAATATCAATGCAGGAGGCGCTGGAAAAAGGGGCGCAGCCGCTGCGTGAGTTTATGCTGCGTCAGACCCGTGAGGCAGATTTAGGGTTGTTTGCCAGACTGGCGAATACCGGCCCATTGCAGGGACCTGAAGCCGTGCCGATGCGCATTTTGCTCCCAGCCTACGTGACCAGCGAGTTGAAAACCGCATTTCAGATAGGCTTCACGATCTTCATTCCGTTTTTGATTATTGACCTGGTGATTGCCAGCGTGTTGATGGCATTGGGGATGATGATGGTTCCCCCCGCCACCATTGCTCTGCCCTTTAAACTGATGCTGTTTGTACTGGTGGATGGCTGGCAATTGCTGGTCGGTTCGCTGGCGCAGAGCTTTTACAGCTAGAGAGGCAAAATGACACCTGAATCGGTCATGATGATGGGGACTGAAGCGATGAAAGTCGCGCTGGCACTGGCTGCCCCGCTGTTGCTGGTGGCGCTGGTCACGGGTCTTATCATCAGTATTTTGCAGGCCGCCACCCAGATTAACGAAATGACGCTGTCTTTTATTCCGAAAATCATCGCCGTATTTATCGCCATTATTATTGCCGGACCGTGGATGCTCAATCTGTTGCTGGATTACGTCCGCACCTTGTTCACTAACCTGCCGTATATCATCGGGTAGGTCGTACAATGATGCAGGTGACAAGCGATCAATGGCTTTCCTGGTTAAGCCTGTACTTCTGGCCGTTACTGCGCGTGCTGGCGCTCATTTCTACCGCACCAATTCTGAGCGAACGCAGCGTGCCGAAACGGGTAAAACTGGGTCTGGCAATGATGATCACGTTCGCTATTGCCCCATCATTACCTGCCAACGATGTTCCTGTTTTTTCGTTCTTTGCTCTGTGGCTGGCCGTGCAGCAGATCCTGATCGGCATTGCGCTTGGTTTTACCATGCAATTTGCCTTTGCCGCTGTGCGAACCGCTGGTGAAATTATCGGTCTGCAAATGGGGCTGTCATTTGCGACGTTTGTCGATCCGGCCAGCCATCTCAATATGCCCGTTTTAGCGCGTATCATGGATATGCTGGCGTTACTGCTGTTCCTGACATTTAACGGTCATTTATGGTTGATTTCACTGCTGGTCGATACCTTTCACATCCTGCCAATTGGTGGCGAACCGTTGAACAGCAATGCGTTTCTGGCACTCACCAAAGCAGGGAGTTTGATTTTCCTTAACGGACTGATGCTGGCGTTACCGCTCATTACTCTGCTGCTGACCCTGAATCTGGCATTAGGTTTACTGAATCGTATGGCCCCGCAATTATCCATTTTTGTTATTGGATTTCCATTAACTCTGACTGTCGGTATCTCTTTAATGGCGGCATTAATGCCGTTAATTGCGCCTTTTTGCGAACATTTATTCAGTGAGATGTTTAATTTGCTGGCTGATATTATTAGTGAATTGCCATTAATATAATTCCGTAACGTTTATCATGTTATCCTAAGGATTATCCGAAAAATAATACCTACGAACATCTTCCAGGATACTCCTGCGGCGAAATATTTGTTTTAAGCTCACTCACATATCGCAACATTTACTTTACTTTAAGACAATTCCAGGCAAATTATACAACACTTTACGGGATAGTAAGTCCGCCTGAAAAATCGCGAGAGTGGCGCATTAGGTGACCCATGTTGTTCCGTTTAGTCATGATGAAATATTCAGGTAAGGGGAATTATCGTTACGCATTGAGTGAGGGTATGCCATGTCAACGATTATTATGGATTTATGTAGTTACACCCGACTAGGTTTAACCGGGTATCTGTTGAGTAGAGGGGTTAAAAAAAGAGAAATCAACGACATTGAAACCGTTGATGACCTTGCCATAGCTTGTGATTCACAGCGCCCTTCAGTGGTGTTTATTAATGAGGACTGTTTCATCCACGATGCTTCTAACAGTCAGCGCATCAAGCACATCATTAATCAACATCCCAATACGTTATTTATCGTTTTTATGGCAATTGCCAATGTTCATTTTGATGAATATCTATTGGTCAGAAAAAATTTATTGATCAGTTCTAAATCGATTAAACCGGAATCTCTCGACGATATCCTTGGCGATATTCTGAAAAAAGAGACAACGATAACCTCGTTTTTAAATATGCCGACGTTATCATTGAGCCGAACCGAATCGAGTATGTTGCGAATGTGGATGGCAGGTCAGGGAACCATTCAAATCTCCGACCAAATGAATATCAAAGCCAAGACCGTTTCATCGCATAAAGGTAATATTAAACGTAAGATCAAAACGCATAATAAACAGGTTATCTACCATGTCGTCCGACTGACGGATAATGTGACTAATGGTATTTTTGTCAACATGCGCTAACACATTCTGACTGGTGGTTTCCCACCAGTCAGGCTGAATTAGATTACTCTGCTTTCTCCACAAAGATACCGTCCTGATGCCCTGCTTCATTAAAGAACCAGATGCCGAGCGGGTAGTCTTCCAGCGAAACCAGGTACATTGTGCCTTCACTAAACTCCTCAACTACCAGTACCACGCCAGGACGACGCGGACCGCCATCCGTTTTGACTGTTACCCGATCATTCACCTTCATCGTTTTCCTCCTGTGGCTTTGTGCCAGTGTAGAACAATTTCGTTTTTCTGGCAGCGCCAGGCGCGCGTGAGTGCTGATTTTCTCGACGGTCTATACTTAAGAGATGCCAGGCAGACTAAACGACTGGCGGCAACAACAGAGTAACGGTTGCGAGGAAAGATGATGAAAACCGCAAAAGAGTACAGCGATACCGCAAAACGTGAGGTCAGCGTCGATGTCGATGCCCTGCTGGCGGCGATCAATGAAATTAGCGAAAGCGAAGTTCATCGCAGCCAGAACGATTCTGAACACGTTAGCGTCGATGGACGTGAATATCATACATGGCGTGAATTGGCGGATGCCTTCGAACTGGATATTCATGACTTCAGCGTCTCTGAAGTGAATCGTTGAATGCACAATAAAAAAATCCCGACCCTGAGGGGGTCGGGATGAAACTTGCTTAAGCAAGAAGCACTTAAAAAATTCGTTACACCAGGAAATCTGATGTGTTCATCACCTTATCCGCAATTTTTTTCGCTGACAAGAAAATATTCGTGATATGAATGATTAACGCTACTTATGAATAGAAATGTGACGCGCGTCACCCCTTGGTGGCTCTGGCGTCAACGGGATCGCTCCCGAAAAAATCATCTTTGATAATTTGTGCTGTTTTGAGAATCATCCTGGTAAGGGGAGTACTGCGCAACCATGCTTTCAATTCAACAACCACTACTGGTTTTTAGCGATCTTGATGGCACCCTGCTGGACAGTCATAGTTATGACTGGCAACCAGCTGCCCCCTGGCTCAGCCGTTTACGCGAAGCGAATGTTCCCGTCATTCTCTGTAGCAGTAAGACATCAGCGGAAATGCTGTACTTGCAAAAAACGTTGGGGCTACAAGGTTTACCGCTGATTGCCGAAAATGGCGCAGTGATCCAGCTTGCTGAGCAATGGCAGGATATAGACGGTTTTCCACGCATCATCTCAGGTATTAGCCATGGCGAAATCAGCCAGGTTTTAAATACGCTACGCGAGAAAGAACATTTTAAATTCACAACTTTTGATGATGTCGACGATGCAACCATCGCCGAATGGACGGGATTAAGCCGTAGCCAGGCGGCGCTGACGCAGCTACATGAGGCGTCGGTAACGCTAATCTGGCGCGACAGTGACGAGCGTATGGCACAATTTACCGCGCGTCTTAACGAACTGGGCTTGCAGTTTATGCAGGGTGCGCGCTTCTGGCACGTCCTGGATGCCTCTGCCGGAAAAGATCAGGCTGCCAACTGGATTATCGCGACCTATCAACAATTGTCAGGCAAACGCCCAACCACACTTGGCCTGGGCGATGGACCAAACGATGCGCCCTTACTGGAGGTAATGGATTACGCGGTGATTGTGAAAGGGTTAAACCGTGAAGGGGTGCATCTGCATGATGAGGATCCGGCCCGCGTCTGGCGAACGCAGCGTGAAGGACCGGAAGGCTGGCGTGAAGGGCTGGACCATTTTTTCTCCGCCCGTTAAGCGTTATCGCTCGCGAATACCCGATTGCGCCCGGCCTGTTTAGCGAGATAAAGTCGACGGTCGGCCAGTGACTGGAGTTGTTCAAAATCATAATCACCGGTTTCCTCGCTGCTGCTTACCCCCAGCGAGGCACTGATGCGTATCGTCGTACTCTTGGCGATCAACATCTCTTTTTCATTTAGCTTCAGGCGAATACGTTCTGCAACCTCCGCAGCCTGCGTCAGGCTCGCGCCTGGCAGAATCACACAAAACTCCTCACCACCGACCCGCCCGGCAACGTCCTGCGCACGCAAGGAACTGCTAATTAATCCGGCAGCATGAGAAAGAACACGGTCGCCCGCCTGATGACCAAAGCGGTCATTAATCGCTTTAAAATGGTCAAGGTCGACCTGAATGACAGAAAAAGGATGTTGGTGCGTCTGACACAATTTAGCGAGCGGACGGGCTTTTTCGAACAGTGCGCCACGGTTATATAAACGCGTTAAGGTGTCGTGCCACGCCTGCCACTGCAACGAGCTTTGCAAAACATACATGTTGCTGACCATCCGGCGAATCACATACCAGGAGATGAGTAACATGGTGGTAAAGAGCGCCCACAGCAGGGTTAATGCAATGCTGATACTGCCGAAATCACCCCGCACGCCTTCGCTTAGCGTATGGACGCGCACCAGCACACCGTCGAAATGGTCCAGACGTTCCCAGCTAACATAACGACTGTTCATACGAATGCCGCCCCGCGTGTCATGTTCCATTGCCTGCGCCAGCAAGGCCAGTTCACGAGGATCAAAAATATTCCCTGTTGGATGGTCAGGATTGGAAGAGGTCAAAAATCTCAGCTTACTGTCATAGAGCTGATACTCACCATCGAGGTTTTTATCGATGGCGTTTCTTAAAAATTGCTGCATGGTACGCACGGGAATACTCATCCCCAGCACGCCATACCAGTAGTTATTACTGTCTACCGGAACACTGACGGTAACCTGCGGTTCAGTATTGCTGGCGTGTTCCGGTTGCGAAGTGAACCAGCGTACCGCGCGGTGACGATTTTCTCGTTGCGAATGGCCGATAAACCAGGGTTGGGTGACATAGCCGTAATAACGCGTTGGTACATTGCGCGTAAACAAGGTCGGCTGCGTCGAAACGTAAAATCCGGCACGCGAGACATACATCGCCTGTTCAACCATCGACGAGGAGTTGTGTGCCAGTCGCAGCAAGTAACCAACTTCCAGTGCAGCGGTAATTTCATTGTCGAGGCTTTCATTTTCGCGAGACAGGAGATTCCCCTCGCTGACTAATGTATCCGACACACCATTGACTGGCAGGGTGCGTCGTCGGTTGAGTTCGATTTGCCAGGCGTGCTCGTCGCGATGCTGTTCGAACTCGGTTACGGCATTACGCAGAGAGGTGAAATCCAGTGGCGCTACGAGAGCTTCGCGCATGCCATTACGCAAAAAGATCAGTTTGTCGACGTTATACTGCAAATGCTTATCGAGCGCGTTGGCTACGTTTTCCAGATGATTACGCTGGCTGGAGATATAGGCATCTTCCAGCACCACCACTTCACGCCAGGTGAGCAAGGTGGAAAAAAGCAATACCACGATAAAGCAGAGATTAACGACATGACCAGGCCCCAGGCGGCGTGCGAGTTTTTTCAACCAGCTCTGGTTTTCCATTTTTGTCTCGTGCTGCACCCTGACGACTCCCAACCTGCTTTTTTATGATTCTGGCATAACCCGGCGATAACGTACCGCAAAACAGCGATAATTTTATAATGGTGGCATGATAAGACGCGACTATCATTCATTGCAGGCATTGGCACACCAGGCCGGATGTGATCCGGCCTGGTGTTAATGATACCCTTTCAAACTTCTTCCGCAGAACGACTCCCCTCCCCCGGAACAAGCTCGGTTTCATGAAAAGCTTCCCGCTTGACCCCGTAACCGTCATACCAACGACACTCAACCATACCGCTGGAGTATCCGGTGACAATCATCCGCGGGCCGCCCTCTTTAACCGTAACTTCCTCACTAACCATAAAGCTCATACTCGCCTCCTTTTTTCGAGTGAAACTTGTTCACCTTAGTTTAAGATGGCGAATTTTGCATAATAGCCAGTGCGAGTATTAATGTGCCTGACCGCGCATTTTCGCTACGGCTTTCACTCCCAGCACCACGATACCGCCGATGATAAAACCAAGAATCAGATTTAAAACAGTCGGTAATATCATCGCCACCACTGCACTTTGCTGCCCGGCGAAATGTTCAATGGCGTGATGCAGCGGCGCAATACCATGTACCACAATCCCGCCGCCGACGAGGAACATCGCCAGCGTGCCGACAATCGATAACGCCTTCATCAACCAGGGCGCAATGATCAATAACCCTTTACCTAATGCCTGCATCAGCGCGCTGGATTTTTCCGCCAGCCAATACCCCAGGTCATCAATCTTAACGATAACCCCTACCAGACCGTAGACGCCCACGGTCACTACCAGCGCGATGCCTGAAAGCACCAGCACCTGATTAAGCAACGGCGCTTCTGCCACAATCCCCAGCGTGATGGCGACGATTTCCGCAGACAATATAAAATCGGTACGAATCGCCCCTTTTATTTTGTCTTTTTCAAACTTCAGCGGATCCTGCGCCGCCAGCTTCTCCAGACGCTGCTGACTCTGCGCCGGATCTTCTTTATGTTTACGCGCCTCCAGCATATGCAGCACTTTCTCTACCCCTTCAAAGCAGAGAAACGCGCCGCCAATCATCAACAGTGGCGTAATCGCCCACGGGATAAACGCACTGATGATCAGCGCCAGCGGCACCAGAATCACTTTATTGATCAGCGATCCTTTCGCCACGCCCCAGACCACGGGAAGTTCCCGGTTGGCGCGCACGCCTGAAACTTGTTGCGCATTGAGCGATAAGTCATCCCCTAATACACCGGCGGTTTTCTTCGCCGCCAGTTTGCCCATCACGGAAATATCGTCCAGCAGTGTGGCGATATCATCGAGCAACGTCAGTAAACTACTCCCGGCCAAAAGCATTCCCTCTCATTTTTATTGTTGAAGGGTGTAAGTATGAAGCAAAAACGGCAGCTCTGATACTTGCTTCACAGGTCAACATTTTTTTAACAATCAAGTGCAATTATATCTCTCGCCAGCAGAATGATTTTCACGTTTACTATGAACCACCTTTTTATTTCCACCGTGAGGGATTATGCGTTTCCGCCAGTTGTTACCGCTTTTTGGCGCGTTGTTTGCGTTGTATATCATTTGGGGCTCAACCTATTTTGTCATTCGGATTGGCGTGGAAAGCTGGCCTCCGTTAATGATGGCGGGCGTTCGATTCCTGGCAGCCGGTATTTTATTGCTGGCATTTTTGCTACTGCGCGGACACAAACTCCCCCCGCTACGTCCGCTGCTCAATGCCGCGCTGATTGGCCTGTTATTGCTGGCTGTCGGTAATGGCATGGTGACGGTTGCCGAACATCAAAATGTTCCTTCCGGCATCGCCGCCGTAGTGGTTGCAACCGTGCCCCTCTTTACCCTGTGCTTCAGCCGCCTGTTTGGCATTAAAACGCGCAAACTGGAATGGGTGGGTATCGCCATTGGGCTTGCCGGAATCATCATGCTCAATAGCGGTGGAAATTTAAGCGGCAATCCGTGGGGCGCGATTCTGATTTTAATCGGCTCGATTAGCTGGGCGTTTGGCTCAGTTTATGGCTCGCGCATTACCTTACCTGTAGGTATGATGGCGGGTGCGATTGAGATGCTGGCGGCAGGCGTGGTGTTAATGATCGCGTCGATGATTGCGGGTGAAAAACTGACGG
>OHSP01000466.1_pt1 | contig 21721 bp, 30 predicted proteins | sample 1578711 | NCBI WGS metagenome assembly OHSP01 (sample SAMEA3879584, study PRJEB24766) | human gut metagenome | biome: human-associated habitat; feature: feces | place: USA | collected 1985/1987
ATCCCCGATGCGGCTGAACTGCCCGAGGAGGAAGAAAATCCGCTTCTCCAGATTTCCATCGCTGGAAATACAAGCGCGGAAATCATGGAGCAGTTAAAAAATATTGACGTCAACACCCTTACGCCGATTGAGGCGCTGACCATGCTGCATGAATTGGTCCGCAAAGCGAAACGATAATTTGACAAGCGAAGCAAAAGCATTTTTATAGAAGGAGAGGACGCATATGGCAATTTACATGAAAGAACCGTCGCACACCTTTGGAGAATACCTGCTGATCCCAGGCTATTCCTCAACAAAATGTATCCCTGCAAACGTGAGCCTGCAAACGCCGTTGGTCAAATATAAAAAGGGGGAGGAGCCGGCGCTGATGCTCAATATCCCGATGACCTCGGCGATCATGCAGTCCGTATCGGATGATAAGATGGCGGTTGCATTGGCGCGGGAGGGTGGCCTGTCCTTTATTTATGGCTCCCAATCCGTGGAGAGCCAGGCCCAGATGGTTGCCCGTGTGAAGAGCTATCGTGCGGGTTTCGTCATCAGCGATTCCAATATCTCCCCAGAGGCAACGCTCAAGGATATTCTAGCGCTTAAGGAGCAGACCGGGCATTCCACCGTTGCGGTAACCGAGGATGGCAGCGCGCAGGGTAAGCTGGTGGGCCTTGTCACGAGCCGGGATTACCGTGTCAGCCGCATGCCGCTGGATATGAAGGTCCGCGAGTTTATGACTCCGTTTGCAAGCCTAATCACCGCCCAGGAGGATACTTCCCTCAAGGTTGCGAATGATATCATTTGGGAACATAAGCTCAACTGCCTGCCGATTATCAATCAGGAGCAGCGGTTGGTTTCGATGGTGTTTCGTAAGGACTATAATTCTCATAAGGATAATGAAAATGAATTGATCGACGCTTCCAAGCGCTATATCGTGGGCGCGGGCATCAATACGAGGGATTATGCCGAGCGGATCCCGGCTCTGCTGAAAGCGGGGGCGGACGTATTGTGCATTGACAGCTCAGAGGGATATACGGAATGGCAGAAAATTGTGCTCGATTATGTCAGGGAGCATTATGGGGATTCCGTTAAGGTCGGCGCGGGCAACGTGGTTGACCGGGACGGCTTCCGGTTCCTCGCAGAGGCGGGCGCCGATTTCGTAAAGGTCGGCATCGGCGGCGGCGCGATTTGCATCACGCGCGAGCAGAAAGGCATTGGCCGCGGGCAGGCAACGGCCCTGATCGAGGTGGCTGAGGCACGTGACGAATATTTTAAGGAGACGGGCGTCTATGTGCCGATCTGTTCAGACGGCGGCATTGTTCATGATTATCATATCACCCTGGCGCTTGCCATGGGCGCGGATTTCATGATGCTGGGCCGGTATTTCGCCCGCTTTGACGAAAGCCCGACCAAGAAGGTAAACGTTAACGGGAATTATATGAAAGAATACTGGGGTGAAGGATCGAATCGTGCCCGTAACTGGCAGCGTTATGATATGGGCGGTGCATCTAAGCTTTCTTTTGAAGAAGGTGTTGATTCTTATGTTCCTTATGCCGGTACGTTAAAAGATAATGTAACGCTTACTTTGAGCAAGGTGCGTTCTACTATGTGTAACTGCGGCGCTCTTAACTTGGACGATCTTAAGAAAAACGCAAAAATGACCTTGGTTTCTTCAACTTCGCTGGTTGAAGGCGGTGCTCATGACGTTATTTTGAAAGATAATAATATGAACAACTATGTGAAATAAGTTCTATAAAGCTGATAAAATGTTATGTGCATTGTATACATGCTGATTTATATTGACTTCTTGCGCATAGAACTGTAAAATTAACACATAATTTATTTGATGGAAAGGCGTGTTAGAAGAATGAATTTGAAAAAATTAGTTACAGCTGCTGTATGTACTATGCTGATGGCTGCAGTTGCTTTTACTGCTGGTTGCGGCGGAGAGAAAAAATCTGACAAAAAAGTATTGAAGGTTGGCATGGAATGTGCTTATGCTCCTTACAACTGGTCTCAGACCAAAGCTGACGGCGGTGCTGTAAAAATTGCAGGCAGCAATGAGTATGCTTATGGTTATGACGTAATGATGGCTAAGAAGCTGGCTGATTCTATGGGTGCTGATCTGGAAATCCATAAAATCGAATGGGATGGTCTGGCTCCCGCAGTTGTCAGCGGTAAGATTGACGCTGCTATTGCAGGCATGTCTATTACTTCTAAACGTAAAGAAACTGTAGATTTTACAAAACCATATTATTATGCAACGGTAGTTGCTCTGGTAAAAAAAGATTCCGAGCAGGCTAAGGCTCAAAGCGTCGCTGATTTAAAAGGTTCCGTAGCAACTTCTCAGCTTAATACAATCTGGTATGACCAGATTGATCAAGTTCCCGATGTAAAAAAATTGCCGGCTATTGATACTGTACCTGGTATGATTGTTGCATTGACTTCCGGAAAATGCAATCTGATCGTTACTGATATCCCTACTGCAAAAGCTGCCGCTTTTGCTAATCCGGAATTGACTGTCTTGAACTTTGAAGAAGGAAAAGGCTTCAAAACTTCTCGTGAAGATGTTGAAATTGGTATCGCTGTGAAAAAAGGAAATACAGAGCTTGTTAAGGCAATGGATGCTGTTTTGGAAAAAATGACTGCTGCTGATTTTGATAAAATGATGGACGAAGCTATTAAAAAACAACCTTTAGCTCAATAATAGTTACCGGTTATGCCTAAAGGGACGGCAATTATGCCGTCCCTTATTTTCCTTTTTTACCATATTATTCTTTTGCGAATTAAGGGATATCTGTGCTATAATAAATAACAGTGTTTTATCAATTAATTATGTTAGGTGGAGGAACTTATGACAACAATGCCCGAGTCATTTTTTGGATGGGTGACTTTTTTACTGCATCAATATGGTGATGTTCTGTTAAAAGGCGCTTGTGTGACCTTACTTTTGGCTATTGTCGGCACTCTGATCGGTTGCGTAATCGGTCTTGTTGTAGGTATTATCCAGACTATTCCCGAGGATCCAAAGGCAAGTGCTGCCAAAAAGGCTCTTGTAAAAGTGACTCAATTGGTCTTGAATGCTTATGTAGAACTTTTCCGCGGTACGCCGATGATCGTACAGGCTATGGTAGTATATTATGGTGCTATGAGTATGTTTAACATTGATATGTCACCAATGTTTGCCGGTTTTTTAGTTGTGTCTATCAATACGGGCGCATATATGGCGGAAACTGTACGCGGCGGTATTGAATCGATCGATCCGGGTCAGCGCGAAGCTGCTGTGGCTATCGGCATGGATCATTTTCAGACGATGCGCTGTGTAATTCTGCCGCAGGCCCTGCGTAATATCATGCCTCAGATCGGTAATAATCTGATCATCAATATTAAGGATACATCGGTTTTGAATGTAATTTCTGTCACAGAGCTGTATTTTGCTTCAAAATCGGCAGCAGGCGTATATTACAGGTACTTTGAAATATTCTTCATTACCTGCGTTATTTATTTTATTATGACTTTTACCGCTTCAAGACTTTTGCGCTGGTGGGAAGGGAAAATGGATGGACCTAAGGATTATCAACTGGTGTCTTTTGATCCCATGCAGGATCCATGTGGTCATTTTCCTGTTAATGTGGCCGGTAAAAAGAGAAAGGACGGTAATTATTAATGACTGCTGAACAAAGTAAAGAATTGTTGTTATCCGTCCAAGGGTTGAAAAAGAATTTTGGAGAACGTGAGATATTAAAAGGTATTGATTTTGATGTGCACAAGGGTGATGTAGTTTGTGTTATCGGACCTTCAGGCAGTGGTAAATCAACATTAATCCGCTGCGTCAATTATTTGGAACAACCAACTGACGGAGTTATCAGTTACCGCGGTGAAAATGTTTTGGAATGTTTTAAGAATCTTCCCTTATACCGTACTAAAGTAGGCATGGTTTTTCAACAGTTTAATTTGTTTAACAATATGACTGTTTTGGAAAATTGTGTTGTAGGTCAGGTTAAGGTACTGGGGAAAAAGTCTGAAGAAGCAAAAGCAATTGCCATGAAATATCTGGAACATGTTGGTATGGCAAGCTATATCAATGCAAAGCCGCATCAGCTTTCCGGAGGTCAGAAGCAGCGTGTGGCTATTGCCAGAGCTTTGGCTTTGGAGCCGGAAATATTGTTGATGGATGAACCAACTTCTGCTCTTGATCCTGAGATGGTTGGCGAAGTTTTAGCAGTTATGCGGGAACTGGCGGAAGAAGGGTTGACGATGGTTATCGTTACACATGAAATGGCATTTGCCCGCGATGTTTCCAGCCGAGTTATTTTTATCGATCAGGGTGTGATTGCTGAAGACGGCAGCCCAAATGTTATTTTTACTGCACCTCAGAATCAGCGTACTAAGGATTTCCTGAGTCGGTTCAGTTTAACACGTTGTTAGCAGGAAAAAGCCCTTCTGTGTAGAAATTACATGGGAGGGATTTTTTATTGAAAAAGTTTGGGAAGGATTATCTGTATGAAAAAAATTTATTTTATTTTAACATTATTGGTAATATACTTTTTACCATTTTCAGTTACAGAAGCAAGTATGGGAAGGAATACTCTCTTATTTGTTCCGCTGGACAACAGGCCGGTTTGTTTGGACTATGCAGTAGAAACCATGAAAGCAGCCGGATGGAATGTGGAAACGCCGCCTTTGGAGTATATCGCCGGCAATGATCATAGCGGTAATCCTGATAAGTTATATGAATGGCTGGCTGCACGTTCGGCAACCGCCAACGCGATCGTTATTTCTTCTGATGCTCTGATCTATGGCGGGCTGGTTGATTCAAGGACACATCAACTGCCTCAGGATATTTTAACGTCGCGGGCTGAGAGGTTATTAAATTTGAAGTCTTTGGGCGGAGATCCTTTGGTTTATGTATTTACGACGATAATGCGTTCTCCCAAAGCCAGCAGTGCTCCTGTTGAACCTGCCTATTATGCCGAATGGGGACCAAAGCTTTTTAGAATGGGTGTGTTGGAAGATAAACTGGATTTAAAAGAAATAAGCAGAAAAGAACGCAAAGAACTGAGTGGTTTGAAAGTAGAAATACCCCAGGCTGTTCAAGAAGACAGAGCACGGCGACGCAGTTTTAATATAGCTACTACAGAGCTTTTACTGCATGGTGTGGAAAGTGGCAATTTTGACTATCTCTTGATTGGGCGTGATGATACTGCGCCATACTCACAGGCTCATAAAGAAGCACGTAAAATGGATATTCTTGTAAGGGAACTTCCTAAAGAGAAAATTCGTTTTTTCTCTGGGGCTGATCAGCTGGGTTTGCTTTTATTAAGCCGTGCTGCCAGCAGGGTAAGTTATGAAATTCCGATGGTTTATGTAGATTTCGCCGAAGGAAAAGGCGGAGAGACTATACCTGCTTATGAAGATGATGAAATAGCATTCAGTGCCGCAGAACATATACATGCTGCTGGCGGCTGGCCTACTGCTAATTTAGCACGTGCGGATTTGGTATTAGCTGTTAATACTCCTTTTGATGGGGTAACAGTAGAAGCTTCTAACCCGAAAAATACAGGTACAATAACGGAACATACAGAGAAATTTGTTGCTGATGTCAAGAGGTATTTAAAGCAGGGAAAAGCAGTTGCAGTTGCTGATATTGCTTATGGAAACGGTGCAGACAACGCCTTGGTCAGAAAACTGTTTGAAGAAGAAGTGGCAGAAAAGCTTGCTGCTTACGGTGGTTGGAATACTGCTGGAAATACTTTGGGATTTGCTTTGGGACAAGGATTACTGTCAAAAAGTATGGATACGGCTGATCTTCAATCTTTGCTGGAAATAAGATATCTCGATGATTGGGCTTATCAGGCTAATGTGCGTAATAAAACTTATGTAGAATTAATTTGGCCTAATTACTGGCCTAATAGTGGACTTAATACGCAGCAGGTGCAAGAGGCCGAAGCCGTTATTACTAAAGACATTTTAGAGATAGCGGAACCTGTTTTGGGCGCTAAAGTAAGCAGTTATAATTTCACTTTACCGTGGAAGCGGATGTTTGAAGTGGAAGTAAGCAGGAAATAATATAAATCATAGAAACCGTAATAATATATGAAAGCCGTTTTTTAGTGAATAGTATGGTGAAAACAAGTGTTGTGGATTGATATTATATCTTAGGCTGTAAAAATGTAGGTGGATCTTAGTTGAATTGACCTCAAATTTAGTAAAATTTGAGGTTTTTCTTTTATATTTAAGAGATGGTAATAAAGTGTAGTTAAATTTGTAAAAAATGATGAAATAATATGTATAAAATATCCTCTGAAAATGGAAATTGAGATCTAAAAACATTACAAAATCAGACTTTTTTTGTAAAACATATTACAAAGTTACGCAAAAGAAACACTAGGATCCGTGTAATACAAGAAACCCGGTTTAATGCGGGTTTGCGCTTGTAAAAAAATCAAGAAAAAGTATTGACACAGCCAAGTGGCAGTGTTACAATATGTAAGTATCTCGGGATAGCTATGCGCTTTTACAAGGAGGGTTTGTGATGACAGTAGAGTTGTTAAAGCAAGCAACGAAGCGAGTTGTCGGGAACAAGCAAACCGCTAAAGCGATTCAAAAAGGCACTGCAAAGACGGTTTATATAGCTGATGACGCAGATGTCCGGGTTGTGCAGCCGCTGCTTGATGCCTGCGCTGAAGCTCGGGTGAATGTAGAAAAAGTAGCGACAATGCAAGAACTTGGTAAAGCCTGCGGAATCCATGTCGGTGCAGCGACAGCCGCGATACTCAAAGGTTGATAGGGATCTGGAAGCTTTGCTGAAGGATTTTTATAATCATTAAAATCTATTTATTCGGAAGGAGGTGCCGATATGCCTACAATTAATCAATTGGTTCGCAAAGGAAGAGAAGTTTTGACTGTAAAATCCACTGCCCCGGCATTGAAAGAATGCCCGCAAAAACGTGGAGTTTGCACTAGGGTTTATACTACAACCCCGAAAAAGCCTAACTCTGCTCTTCGTAAAGTAGCTCGTGTACGTTTGACTAACGGTATCGAAGTTACTGCTTACATCCCTGGTATCGGCCACAATCTGCAGGAACATAGCGTTGTCCTGATTAGAGGCGGAAGAGTTAAAGATCTTCCTGGTGTGCGTTACCATATCATTCGTGGTGCACTTGACACTGCAGGCGCTGCTAACCGCAATCAAGCCCGTTCTAAATACGGTGCTAAACGTGCTAAAGCAGCTAAAAAGTAATCAAGTCTACACAACGAATTGATAATCCATAAGGAGGGAAACACATGCCGAGAAAAGGCCCTGTAACAAAAAGAGACGTTTTGCCGGATCCTGTATACGGTTCAAAACTTTTGACAAGATTTATTAATAAGATTATGCTTGACGGTAAAAAAGGTGTTGCTGAACGCATTGTATATGATGCTTTCGATCTGGTTCGTGCTAAAACTGGTAAGGATCCTCTCGAAGTATTCGATGCAGCTATGAAAAACGTTATGCCGCTTTTAGAAGTACGTGCTCGCCGCGTTGGTGGTGCTAACTACCAGGTTCCGGTTGAAGTCCGTGCAGACCGTAAGACCACCCTTGGTATTCGCTGGCTGGTCAACTCCCGTTTGCGTGGTGAAAGAACCATGTGCGAACGTGTTGCTGGTGAGATCATGGACGCAGCAAACGCTACCGGCGCTGCTGTGAAAAAACGCGAAGATACCCACAAGATGGCTGAAGCAAACAAAGCGTTTGCACATTACCGCTGGTAATGGCCCGATCCCTATAACGAGGAGGATAAAAAAGTGGGCAGACAATTTCCGCTTGAAAAAACAAGAAACATCGGCATCATGGCTCATATTGATGCTGGTAAAACTACTACGACTGAACGTATTCTGTTCTACACCGGTAGGGTTCATAAAATCGGTGAGACCCATGATGGCGGCGCTACCATGGACTGGATGGTTCAAGAGCAGGAACGTGGTATTACCATTACTTCTGCTGCTACCACCTGTCAATGGGATGGACACCGCATCAACATCATTGATACGCCAGGTCACGTTGACTTCACTGTAGAAGTTGAACGTTCTCTGCGTGTACTTGATGGTTCTGTTGCAGTATTCTGCGCTAAAGGCGGCGTTGAACCTCAGTCTGAAACAGTATGGCGTCAGGCTGACAAATATGGCGTACCGCGTATGGCGTATGTAAATAAAATGGATATTACCGGCGCTGACTTCTACAATGTAGTACAAATGATGAAAGATCGTTTGAATGCCAATGCTGTACCTATCCAATTACCGATTGGTTTCGAAGATACCTTCCAGGGTATGGTCGATCTGATCAAAATGAAAGCTATCGTTTACAGCGACGCTCTGGGTAAAGAAGAAGAATTTGTTGATATTCCTGCCGATATGGTTGAAAAAGCCAACGAATACCGTCAAGCTTTAATGGAAGCTGTAGCTGAAAGCGATGACGAGCTGATGATGAAATATCTGGAAGGCGAAGAGCTGACGGAAGAAGAAGTTATGGCTGGTATCCGCAAACAAACTATTGCTTGCAAAATGACTCCTGTCTGCTGCGGTTCTTCTTACAAAAACAAAGGCGTACAGCCTTTGCTGGATGCTGTTGTAGCGTTCATGCCTGCTCCTACTGATATTCCTCATATCAAAGGCGTAAATCCTGAAACCGGCGAAGAAGACGAACGTCCGTCGTGCGACAGCGAGCCGTTCTCTGCACTGGCTTTCAAAATTATGACTGACCCGTTTGTTGGTAAACTTGCTTTCTTCCGTGTGTACTCCGGTACTCTCGGCTCCGGTTCTTACGTTTACAACTCTACCAAAGGTAAGAGAGAGCGTATTGGCCGTATCCTGCAAATGCATGCCAACCATCGTGAGGAAATCGACATGGTTTATTCCGGTGATATTGCAGCAGCAGTAGGTTTGAAAGATACCACTACCGGCGATACTCTCTGCGACGAAAAAGCTCCGATCATTCTGGAATCCATGGTATTCCCTGATCCTGTAATCTCCGTTGCGGTTGAACCTAAAACTAAAGCTGACCAGGAAAAGATGGGCATTGCCCTTCAAAAACTGGCAGAAGAAGATCCGACTTTCCGTGTTCATACTGATCCGGAAACAGCACAAACCATCATTTCTGGCATGGGCGAGTTGCATTTGGACATTATTGTTGACCGTTTGCTGCGTGAATTCAAAGTAGGCTGTACTGTTGGTAATCCGCAGGTTGCTTATCGTGAAACTATCCGCAAATCTGTTAAGTCCGAAGGTAAATTTGTACGTCAGTCCGGTGGTAAAGGCCAATATGGTCACTGCTGGTTGGAAATTTCACCTCGTGAAGCAGGTGAAGGCTTCTTGTTTGAGAACAAAGTTGTTGGCGGTGCTATTCCGAAAGAATACATCGGACCGATCGAAAACGGTGTTAAGGAAGCTATGGAAAACGGCGTAGTTGCCGGTTACCCAATGGTTGATATCAAAGTTACCGTTTATGATGGTTCTTACCATGAAGTCGATTCTTCTGAAATGGCCTTCAAAATTGCAGGTTCTATGGGCTTCCGTTCTGGCGCTACTAAAGCCGACCCGGTTATCCTTGAACCTTATATGAAAGTAGAAGTTACTGTTCCTGAGGACTACATGGGCGATGTTATCGGCGATTTGAACTCTCGCCGTGGTCGTATCGAAGGTATGGAAGCTCGCAATGGCGCTCAAGTTATCAACGCATTTGTTCCGCTTTCCGAAATGTTTGGTTATGCTACCGACCTGCGTTCTAAAACTCAAGGCCGAGGCAACTACTCTATGGAAGTTGACCATTACGAAGATGTACCGAGAAACATTGCCGAGGCTATCATTGCCAAAAACAAAGGCACTCAAGCCTAATATAAAGTAAAACCTAATTTAAGGGAGGAAAAATAAATGGCAAAGCAAAAATATGAAAGAACAAAACCGCATGCTAATATCGGCACCATCGGTCACGTAGACCATGGTAAAACAACCCTGACCGCAGCAATCACCAAAGTATTGGCTTCTAAAGGCGGCGCAGAATTCATGGATTACTCCATGATCGATAAAGCACCTGAAGAAAGAGAACGCGGAATCACCATCAACACTTCCCACGTAGAATATGAAACAGCAACCCGCCACTACGCACACGTAGACTGCCCGGGCCATGCCGACTATGTAAAAAACATGATCACCGGCGCAGCACAAATGGACGGAGCGATCCTCGTAGTATCCGCAGCAGACGGCCCGATGCCGCAAACTCGTGAGCACATCCTTCTTGCTCGTCAAGTAGGCGTACCTGCAATGGTAGTGTTCCTGAATAAAGCAGATATGGTAGACGATCCGGAACTGATCGAATTAGTAGAAATGGAAGTACGTGAACTGCTCTCCAGCTACGACTTCCCCGGCGACGACATTCCTGTAGTAGTAGGGTCTGCACTGAAAGCACTTGAAGGCGACGCAGCATACGAAGCAAAAATCATGGAACTGATGGACGCAGTAGACGCATACATTCCTATTCCGGAACGCGCAACTGACAAACCGTTCCTGATGCCTGTAGAAGACGTATTCACAATTACCGGCCGTGGCACAGTAGCAACAGGCCGTGTAGAACGTGGTATCATCAAAGTAGGCGACAATATTGAGATCGTAGGAATGACAGAAGAGAAAAAAGCAACAGTAGTAACGGGCGTAGAAATGTTCCGTAAATTACTGGACGAAGCAGTAGCAGGAGACAACATCGGCTGCCTGCTGCGTGGTGTAGACCGTAAAGATATCGAACGCGGTCAAGTACTTGCAAAACCCGGCAGCATCCATCCGCACACAAAATTCAAAGCAGAAGTATATGTACTGACGAAAGAAGAAGGCGGCCGTCATACACCGTTCTTCAACGGCTATCGTCCGCAGTTCTATTTCAGAACAACAGACGTAACCGGCGTAACTGAATTACCGGAAGGTATTGAGATGGTAATGCCTGGCGATAACGTAACCATGGACGTAGAGCTGATCACTCCGATCGCAATCGAGCCTGGTCTGCGTTTTGCAATTCGCGAAGGCGGCCGTACTGTTGGCGCCGGCGTTGTTGCTGCTATCAACGAATAATCTTTAATTAGATCCCGAATGAGGGGCTAATAAAAGCCCCTCATTTACTTATGTTTATTTGCATGGCCCTGCGATGATGTGAGAGGTTGCTTGCCTGCTAGACAGGGAGATTTTCACGGAGTATGTCCGTTCTTAGAAACTGGGCGATTAGGAGGAAAAAAATTAATGTCAAAATCACAGAAAATCAGAATACGCTTAAAAGCGTATGATCACAAAGCGCTTGATCAAAGTGCTGCAAAAATTGTAGAAACTGCGAAACGTACCGGAGCTCAGGTTTCCGGCCCTATTCCGCTTCCTACTGAAAAAAATATCTATACGATTCTGCGTTCCCCTCATGTAAACAAGGATTCTCGTGAACAATTCGAGATGCGTACCCACAAAAGACTTGTAGACATTCTGGAACCGACTGCGAAGACCGTTGATGCTTTAATGCGTCTTGACCTTCCTGCCGGCGTAGATATCGAGATTAAACTGTAAGGAGGAGGTGCAATAATGGCTAAAGGAATCTTAGGCAAGAAAATTGGTATGACCCAAATTTTTGAAGCTGACGGCAGATTGATCCCTGTTACTGTTGTAGAAGCAGGACCTTGTGTTGTTGTTCAAAATAAAACCGAAGAAACAGACGGTTATAATGCTGTTCAACTTGGCTTTGGTGAAGTTAAAGAAAAACATATGACCAGACCAATGAAAGGCCATTTTGACAAAGCCGGCGTAACTCCGGTTAAATTTGTCAAAGAATTGCGGTTGTCTGCTCCTTCTGAATATACAGTCGGCCAACAAATCACTGCTGACATTTTTGCTGCTGGAGAACTGATTGATGCAACCGGTATTTCCCGCGGTAAAGGCTTTGCAGGCACTATTAAGCGCCACAATTTCGCTCGTGGTCCTATGAAGCACGGTTCCAAATCCCATCGTGAACCTGGTTCCATGGGTCCTATGCATTCCGGTCCTGGCGGTAGAGTTATCAAAGGCAAAAAATTGCCTGGCCGTATGGGTAATGCACAAGTAACTGTTCAACGTTTGACTGTTGCTAAAGTTGATGTTGAACGTAATCTTATTTTGGTCAAAGGCTCCATTCCTGGTGCCGCTGGTTCTTTTGTTGTAATCAAAGAAACAGTAAAACCTAATAAATAAGAGCGTAAGCGAAAGAAAGGAGGATGCTTCTAATGCCGAAGTTATCAGTATATAACATCTCCGGTCAAGCTACCGGTGAAGAAATAGAATTGAATGATCTCGTGTTTGGCGTTGAGTTTAATGAAGCTGTTGTACATCAAGCAATTGTTATGCAACAGGCTGCTGAACGTCAAGGCACTTCTGCTACCAAAACCCGCGGTATGGTTCGCGGCGGCGGTCGTAAACCGTGGAGACAAAAATGCTCCGGCCGCGCTCGCAGCGGTTCTACCCGTTCTCCGATTTGGGTAGGTGGTGGTACCACTTTTGGTCCCCAACCTCGCAGTTATGCGAAAAAAATGCCCCGTAAAGCTCGTCGTTTGGCAATTCGTTGTGCATTGTCTGCAAAAGTTGCTGCCGGTGAACTTATCGTTGTTGAGGGCTTGAGCTTTGATGCTCCTAAAACTAAAAATGTTGTAACTATGCTGTCTGCTTTTGATGCAGCTGATAAAAAGGCTTTACTCATCACTGACGGTTCTAATGAAAATGTTGAGCTGTCTTCACGCAACATTTCGAAAGTCACTGCACTTTCCAACGGTTGCCTGAACTGCTTTGATCTGCTTCATAACAATAAAGTGTTCTTAGCAAAAGACGCTGTAGCTAAAATTGAGGAGGTGCTCGCATAATGGCTGCTAACCCTCGCGATATTTTACTCCGTCCGATCATTACTGAAAAAACTTCCGTAATGCTTCAAGACAACAAATACACTTTCCAAGTTCCTTTGACTGCCAACAAAGTGGAAATCCGCCAGGCAGTTGAACAAATTTTCAAAGTAAAAGTGTTAAACGTAAATACTGTACGCGTATTTGGCAAAACCAAACGCATGGGTAAATACGTTGGCAAACGTTCCGATTATAAGAAAGCAATCGTGAAACTTGCTGAAGGCAATACGATTCCCCTTTTCGAAGGAATGTAATTTGACGTAATAAGGAGGCAAATTAAATGGCTATTAAAAGCTTTAATCCGTATTCTCCTTCGAGGCGCTTCATTACAGTGTCTACCTTCGAAGAGATTACAACTGATAAGCCTTACCGTCCGCTGGTTGAAAAACTGCAAAAACATGCAGGTCGTAATAACACTGGCAAAATGACTGTTCGTCATCAAGGCGGCGGTAATAAAAGACAATATCGTATCATCGATTTTAAACGCAATAAAGACGGTGTTCCGGCTCGTGTTGCCACCATCGAATACGATCCTAACCGTAATGCACGTATCGCTTTAGTAAACTATGCTGATGGCGAAAAACGTTATATCCTCGCTCCTTTAGACCTTAAAGTAGGCGATGTTATCGAAAGCGGACCTGATGCTGATATCAAAATCGGCAACTGCCTGCCTTTGAAAAATATGCCGCTTGGTACTATGGTTCACAATGTTGAGCTTAAAATTGGCAAAGGCGGTCAAATTGCCCGCGGTGCTGGTACTTCTGCTCAGTTGATGGCTAAAGAAGGCGATTATGCTCTGCTTCGTCTCCCTTCCGGTGAGATCCGTAAAGTGCATATCAACTGCCGCGCCACTATTGGCCAAGTTGGCAATATCGACGCTGAAAATATCTGCATCGGTAAAGCAGGCCGTTCTCGTTGGCTCGGTATTCGCCCGGCTAACCGCGGTGTTGTAATGAACCCGAATGACCATCCGCATGGTGGTGGTGAAGGTCATTCTCCTGTTGGCCGTAAACGTCCTGTTACTCCTTGGGGTAAATGTGCATTTGGTACTCGTACCCGCAAAGAGAAAAAAGCTTCTAGCAAATTAATCGTAAAACGTAGAACGAAATAATTATAAGGATAGAGAAAGGAGGCTAACCTAGTGTCCAGATCAATCAAAAAAGGACCGTATGTCCATGCAAGTCTTCAAAAGAAGATTGAAGCGCTGAACGCTTCTAACGATAAAAAAGTCGTAAAAACATGGTCTCGCAGCTCCACTATTCTTCCGGATTTCTTGGGCCATACTATTGCTGTCCATGATGGACGTAAACATGTGCCTGTATTTATCACTGAAGATATGGTAGGCCACAAACTAGGAGAATTTGCTCCTACGCGTACTTATAAAGGCCATGCCGATAAGAGTACATCTTTAAAATAAGGGGAAAGGGGGCAAAATAACATGGAAGCAAAAGCTATTGCAAGATATGTTCGCATCGCGCCGCGCAAGTTGCGTATCGTGATTGATCTTATCCGCGGCAAAGCTGTGGGTGAAGCATTCGCGATCCTCAAACATACCCCTAAGGTTGGTTCTGAGGTTATCGAAAAGGTACTGCGCAGTGCAGTTGCAAACGCTGAACATAACTATGATATGAATGTGGATAATCTGATCGTATCTTCCTGCTTTATAGATCAAGGTCCGACCATGAAAAGAATCCATCCGCGTTCCCGTGGGCAAGCGTTCAAAATCTTAAAACGTTCTAGCCACGTAACAGTTGCTGTTAAAGAAAAATAATATCCCGGAAAAAGGAGGGAAAAGATAGTGGGTCAAAAAGTTAATCCGCATGGTCTCCGCGTAGGTATTATCAAAGATTGGGATTCCAAATGGTATGCTGACAAAGACTATGAGAAATTCTTATTAGAAGATATTAAAATTCGTGAATTCATTAAAGAAAAACTGTTCTTGTCCGGTATCTCTAAAGTAGAAATCGAACGCGCTTCGAATAGAGCCCGCATCTCTATCCATACTGCTAAACCTGGTATGGTAATCGGTCGTCAGGGCAGCAACATTGAATTGCTGAAAAACGACTTGAAAAAAATGACCGACAGCGTAATTGATATCAACATCGTTGAGGTAAAAACCCCGGATATGGACGCAACTTTGGTTGCAGAGAACATTGCATCTCAATTGGAACGCCGTATCGCTTTCCGCCGTGCAATGAAACAATGTGTTGGCCGTACCATGCGCATGGGCGCTAAAGGTATTAAAGTTCAGGTTGGCGGTCGTCTGGGCGGTGCTGAAATCGCTCGCAGCGAAAGCTATCGTGAAGGCAGCATTCCTCTGCATACTCTGCGTGCTGATATTGATTATGGCACAGCAGAAGCTCATACCACTTATGGCCGTATCGGCGTAAAGGTATGGATTTACAAAGGTGAAGTCCTTCCTGAAAGCAAAGAAGTAGCGCAAGCTGCTCCGGTGAAGGAGGCATAAACTAATGTTATTACCGAAGAGAGTTAAACATCGTAAACAACATAGAGGCCGTATGACTGGTCGTGCAATGCGCGGTAACAAAATCGCTCATGGCGAGTATGGCTTGGTAGCATTGGAACCCGCATGGATCACCAATCGTCAAATCGAAGCAGCTCGTATCGCAATGACACGTTATATTAAACGTGGCGGTCAAGTATGGATTCAAATTTTCCCGGACAAACCGATCACTGCAAAACCGGCTGAAACTCGTATGGGTAGTGGTAAAGGTTCACCTGAATATTGGGTAGCAGTAGTTAAACCCGGTCGTGTTATGTTCGAAATGAACGGAGTTAGCGAAGAGATCGCTAAAGAAGCTATGCGTCTTGCTAGCCACAAATTGCCTATTAAATGTAAATTTGTGACCCGCGCACAGCAAGAAGCCGAAGCTGCCGCACAAGAAAAGGGTGGTGAAGCTTAATGAAAACAACAGAAATTCGTGAAATGTCTGCTTCCGAGTTAGACAGCAAATTGGCTGGTTTGAAAGAAGAACTCTTCAACCTGCGTTTTCAAATGGCAACCGGACAATGTGAGAATCCGATGAAAATTCGCGAAGTCAAAAAGTCTATTGCCCGCATCAAGACCATTCAGCGTCAACGCGAGTTAAATGCCTGAGTGTGTTTGAAGTATGAAGAAGGAGGAAACAGTCGTGACCGAAGAAAGAAACGCACGTGTTACCCGTATCGGTAAAGTAGTAAGCGACAAAATGCAGAAAACTGTTGTAGTTGCTATTGAGCGTTTTGTTCAACATCCGCTTTACAAAAAAGGTGTAAAACATACTATCAAATTCAAAGCTCATGATGAAAATAACGAAGCGCATATTATGCAAACTCGTCCGCTTTCCAAAGATAAATGCTGGCGTGTTATTGAAATTTTAGAGCGTGCAAAATAAGATATTGCCGATCGGATAAATTGGCAAGGGAGGGAAAACCATGATACAACAACAAACCATTCTTAATGTTGGTGACAATACTGGCGCTAAGAAAGTTATGTGCATTCGCGTATTGGGCGGTTCTTACCGTAAATATGCTAACATTGGTGACGTTATCGTATGCGCTGTTAAAGATGCATCACCCGGTGGCGTTGTAAAAAAAGGTGACGTAGTAAAAGCAGTTGTTGTTCGTTCTGCAAAGGGCGTTCGTCGTCCGGACGGTTCTTATATCCGCTTCGACGAAAACGCAGCAGTTGTAATTAAAGATGATAAGAGCCCGCGCGGCACCCGTATTTTCGGGCCTGTTGCTCGTGAACTTCGCGATAAAGATTTCATGAAAATCATTTCTCTGGCACCGGAAGTGCTGTAAGAAATCTGATAATGCACATAAGGAGGTGTTCCTGAAATGACTGCAGCAATCAAAATGCATGTAAAAAAAGGCGATACCGTTTTGGTTTTGTCCGGCAAAGATAAAGGCAAAGAAGGAAAGATCATTGAAGCTCTGCCTAAAAAAGCTAAAGTAGTCGTTGAAGGCGTAAATAAAGTAAAACGCCATACAAAACCGTCTCAGGCTAATCCCCAAGGCGGCATCATTACTAAAGAAGCTGCTATTGCTTCTTCCAAAGTAATGTTAGTATGCCCGGCTTGTAAAAAAGCTACTCGTATTAAAAAGACCGCAGTTTCCGGCAGCTTCGTAAGAACCTGCAAAAAATGCGGCGAAGTAATTGATAAATAAGATTCCGGGAAAGGAGGAAATTTTGAATGGCAAAAACAAGATTGCAAGAAAAGTATTTGTCCGAAGCTGTTAAAGGCATGATGGATAAATTCAACTATAAAAATGTTATGGAAATCCCTAAAATCGAAAAAGTTGTCATCAATATGGGTATCGGTGAAGCTGTAGCTAACAGCAAGGCATTAGATTCTGCTGTTGCAGATCTGACTTTGATCGCTGGTCAAAGACCAGTCATCACTAAAGCTAAAAAATCCATTGCAGCTTTTAAATTGCGTCAAGGGATGCCGATCGGTACCAAAGTTACCCTGCGCGGTGACCGCATGTATTACTTCCTTGATAAGTTGATGAACATTGCTCTTCCGCGTGTACGCGATTTTCGCGGCGTAAATCCCACCGCTTTTGACGGCCGTGGCAACTACGCATTGGGCATGAAAGAACAATTGATTTTCCCGGAAATTGAATATGATAAGATCGATAAAGTCCGTGGAATGGATATCATCATTGTTACTACCGCTAAGACTGACGAGGAAGCCAGAGAATTACTCAGACTCCTCGGAATGCCGTTCAGCGCATAAGTGAGGAGGGAATACCTTGGCTAAAAAAGCCCTGATTGAAAAATGGAAAAATGAGCCGAAATTTGAAGTTCGCCGTTATAATCGCTGCAAGGTTTGCGGCAGACCACATGGCTATATGCGTAAATTCGGTCTCTGCCGTATCTGCTTCCGTGAATACAGCTACCAAGGCGCTATTCCGGGAGTAACCAAAGCTAGCTGGTAAAACAGCAAATTAGGAAGGAGGGTATTTAAGTATGGTAATGACTGACCCGATTGCCGATATGCTTACCCGTATTCGTAACGCAAACTCGGTTCATCACGATAAAGTTGAAATCCCCGGCTCCAAAATCAAAGTAGCTATTGCTGAGATTTTGAAAGCTGAAGGTTTCATTAAAGATTTTGAAGTAATTGCCGATAGCAAACAAAATGTTATCCGCGTCAGCCTGAAATACGGTGCTAATAAGGAAAAAGTTATTTCCGGTATCAAACGTATTTCTAAGCCCGGCTTGAGAGTATACTCTCAAAAAGATCAGCTGCCCAGAGTCCTCGGTGGTCTCGGTATCGCAGTGATCTCCACTTCTCAAGGCCTGATGACCGATAAAGCTGCCCGTAAGGCTGGTCTCGGTGGAGAAGTGCTGGCATACGTCTGGTAATACTTGAAAGATAGGAGGTGCTCATAAGTGTCTAGAATTGGTAAACAACCAATTACTGTACCCGCTAACGTTACAGTTACTATTGAAAATAATTTGGTTACCGTTAAAGGTCCCAAAGGCGAATTATCTCGCCAAATCAATAAAGATATGAAATTGACTCTGGAAAACGGCGTACTGACTGTTGAACGTCCGAGTGATGAAAAAACTCATCGTTCCATGCACGGTCTTTCCCGTACTCTGATCAACAACATGGTTGTCGGTGTAACCACCGGTTTCAGCAAATCTTTAGAAATTGCCGGTGTCGGCTATCGTGCCGCTAAACAAGGCAATAACATCAACTTTACTCTCGGGTTCTCTCATCCGGTAGTAAAAGAGCCGCCTGCAGGTATTACTTTTGAAGTTCCGGCTCCTAACAAAATCGTTGTCAGCGGCGCAGACAAAGAAAAAGTCGGCGCAGTTGCAGCTGAAATCCGCACTCTGCGTCCGCCTGAACCCTATAAAGGCAAAGGTATTCGTTATGAAGGCGAATACGTTCGTCGTAAGATGGGTAAAGCTGGCGCTAAAGGCAAGAAGTAATTTCTAAAAGAAGGGAGTGAAACTCTTGCTTAACAGAGTTGATAAAAATGAGAAACGTCAAAAACGTCATCTCCGTTCTCGTCAATATATTATCGGTACGGCAGAAAAACCTCGTTTGAATGTATATCGTTCCTTGTCCAATATTTATGCACAAGTGATTAACGATGTAACAGGCGAAACGATTGTTGCTGCCAGCACTGTTGAGAAAGACTTGAAAGCTAACTACGGCGGCAATACTGAAGCTGCTAAAGCAGTTGGCAAGGCTATTGCTGAAAAAGCTTTGGCTAAAGGAATTAAAGAAGTTGTATTTGATCGTGGCGGTTACCTGTACACCGGTCGTGTTGCTGCACTGGCAGACGCGGCTCGTGAAGCTGGACTGCAATTCTAATAGAAGGAGGAATAAAAGTGGCGAATTTCGAAAAACAAGAAAGCGACTTAAAAGAGAAAGTCGTATTCATCAACCGCGTTGCAAAGGTTGTTAAAGGCGGACGTCGTTTCTCCTTCTCCGCACTCGTTGTAGTTGGTGACGAAAACGGTCATGTTGGTATGGGCCTTGGTAAAGCTGCCGAAGTTCCGGAAGCTATCCGCAAAGGCGTTGAAGATGCTAAAAAGAACCTGATTACTGTTCCTATGGTTGGCACTTCCATTCCTCATGAAATCATTGGTGTGTTCGGCGCAGGCCGTGTGTTCTTGAAACCGGCTGCAGAAGGTACCGGCGTTATTGCCGGCGGCCCTGTTCGTGCCGTACTTGAATTGGCAGGCGTACGTGATATCTTGACCAAATGTCAAGGTTCTAATAACCCTAACAATGTTGTTCGTGCAACTTTGGAAGGTTTAAAATCCCTGAAAAGTGCTGAAGCTGTTGCAGCTCTGCGCGGAAAAACCGTACAAGAATTACTTGGCTAAGGAGGTAGCATGATGGAACAAGTTAAAATCACGCTGACCCGTAGCTTGATCGGTTACCCGCAGGATCAACGCGCAACCGTAAAGGCTCTGGGCTTAGGAAAAATCAATTCTACTGTTGTTAAAAACGACACCCCGACTATTCGCGGTATGATTCACAAAGTTGAACATCTTGTGAAAGTTGAAAAAGTTGAAGCTTAAAACAAGGAGGTGTGCTACAGATGAATTTGCATGAATTATCTCCCGCTCCGGGATCTAAAAGAGCCTCCGTTCGCGTTGGCCGTGGTCTCGGTTCCGGACTTGGTAAAACATCTGGCAAAGGTCAAAAAGGACAAAAATCCCGCTCCGGCGGCGTAAAACGTCCTGGTTTTGAAGGTGGTCAAAAACCTTTGTATCTGCGTTTGCCTAAACGTGGATTCTATAATAGATTTGGCATGAATTATGTCGAAATCAATGTTGGTAGTCTCAATTGCTTTGAAGACGGCACAGTAGTTGAACCTGTAATGCTGATCGAACACGGAATGATCAAAAACATTCGTGATGGTGTTCGTATCCTCGGCAACGGCGAGCTTACTAAAAAGCTCACGGTTCAAGCTATGGGTTTCAGCAAATCTGCTGAAGAAAAAATTATTGCTGCCGGCGGAAAAGTAGAGGTGATCTAAGTGTTCGCAGCCCTCGCTAATATTTTCAGAATTACGGAACTCAGGCAAAAAGTTGTATTTACTCTCGCCATGTTCATCGTTTTTCGGGCTGGAACACATATCCCTGTTCCTGGCGTTAACGTAGCCATGATCGAGCAGCTTTTCCAAAGCGGTAATTTGTTTGGCCTGCTTGATATGTTCTCCGGCGGCGCCTTGAGCAAATTCTCAATTTTTGCTATGAGTATTACTCCATATATCAATGCGTCCATTATCCTTCAATTATTAAAGGTCGTTGTTCCTACATTAGAACAATGGTCCAAAGAAGGTGTGGAAGGTCAGAAAAAGGTTACTCAGCTGACTCGCGGCGGTACAGTTCTGCTTGGTTTTATCCAGGCTTTAGGTATGGCTTATGGTCTGAGATCAGCAATCAATAACCCCGGGATCATGTCGATTCTGTTGATTGCAATCAGTTTAACTGCTGGTACGGTATTTTTGATGTGGATCGGTGAACAGATTACGTCTAAAGGTATCGGTAACGGTATCTCGCTGATCATCTTTGCTGGTATCGTTTCCAGACTTCCTGATGGAATGCATGTTATTTTCCAATATCTGCAAGCCGGCACGGTTAACATTCTGAACGTGATTTTGTTCGCGGTGATAGCTTTGGCGATGATTGTCTTTGTTGTAGCGATCTCTCAAGGTATTCGCAAAATCCCGGTTCAATATGCAAAACGTGTTGTTGGCCGTAAAATGTACGGTGGTCACACCAGCTACATTCCTTTAAAGGTCAACCAGGCAGGCGTAATTCCGATCATCTTTGCATCCTCCGTGCTGATGTTTCCGGTTACGATTGGCCAGTTTGTAGACATTCCTTGGGTAAAAACTGTTGCAGGCTGGTTTGCATGGGGTACTCCTCTTCAAACTACTTTGTATGTATTGATGATTTTATTCTTCACTTACTTCTATACCGCAGTAAGCGTGAATATAGCTGAAATGTCGGATAATATCAAAAAATATGGCGGTTTTATTCCCGGACTGCGTCCTGGCAAACCGACAACTGATTACTTGGATAAAATCATGTCCAGAATCACTCTGGCCGGCGCAATCTTTCTCGCATTGATTGCTCTGATGCCGAATGTTGTTGGTTGGATCACCGGTATAGAGGGTATCTATTTCGGTGGTACGGCCCTTCTGATCGTAGTCGGTGTTGCATTGGATACAATGAAACAAGTAGAGTCTTTGGTTTTGATGCGTCATTACCAGGGCTTTATGAAATAGGAGGAAGATTAGAATGTATATTCTTTTGATGG
>OHSP01000469.1_pt1 | contig 21548 bp, 22 predicted proteins | sample 1578711 | NCBI WGS metagenome assembly OHSP01 (sample SAMEA3879584, study PRJEB24766) | human gut metagenome | biome: human-associated habitat; feature: feces | place: USA | collected 1985/1987
TGCGATAGGGAAAGTCAACGAGTATAAAGAGGCTTGTGACAGAGCGTATGAATCAGCAAGTAGAGCCGCTTCTTTGGGTGGTGGCAGCAGTTATACCGTGTCTAGTCCTAGCTCTGGAAATTCTGGCGTTGGTATGGCCGCTATGCGTCCGGCAAACAGTCCAGTCGTTGATAGAACTCCTAGATATTATATTTATAAAACTGGCACAACGAAACCTATTAGCGGCGCGTTAAGTCTTGAAGAAGCGCAAAGGGTGTGGGGCTATATTCCCGACCCTAAAAACTATTACTGGCAAAAATTTGAGGGTATTACAAAGAAGAATCTGGTGTATGGTGTTAAACCTTATCATACTGGCTTAGACGCCGGATTCGTTGGTGGACTTAAAGGTAATGAGGAATTTATAAAGGCACTCAAAGGCGAGGCGTTCATAACAAAAGAACAGCAAAATAGATTTATGAATAAAATTCTTCCAGATATTGTATCGACTGGTGCGAGTAGTCTTGGCTCAATGTCTTTTGGAAATCTTCTCAACATTGAAGTACAGGGAAATCTTGATTCTTCTGTTGTTCCAAGAATTGAGGATATTACTAAAGATGTTGTCAAGCAAATTAACCAGACGATGTTTAGAGGAGGATACAAGAGGAACACAAGTGTTGTTCCAATCTAAGGTGGTGGGTTAATGTCATTTTGGGCTAGGTCATTTGTTTTTGACGGAATCCCAAGTGAAACTTACGGCCTGTTTTTGATTAGTGAGGGAGGAGCCGGTGTGTTACAAAATACCGGCTCTAACTCTGTTGAGCCATACACGCAAGAAATATACAGGAGAGCAAAACCCTATTTCTTTGGTGTACAACAGACACCCGTTCTAACATTCAGCCTAAGTTTTGCTAGTTTAACACCCGTTGACGCATTGCAGCAACAATCTATACAAAAATGGTTGTTTGGACATAACTCATATAAAAAGTTACAAATAATGCAATGCGACATGGAATCTGTATATTTCAATTGTATATTGAATAACCCCACAATTACAACTGTGGGAAACTTTGCTTATACTTTTAAATGTGATGTTACATGTGATGCTCCGTGGGCTTGGGAATATCCAAAGTCAGCTAGTTATGGCCCATTTGATGTTGAAGGTACTTTTACATTCAATAATATATCAGACGATAATTATTATATGTTGCCTATATTCACAGTGACATTATCTAGTTCTGAAGATAAATTTCAGTTACTTAATCAGACTGACGGTAACAAAGGGTGTACTTTTAAGGGGCTTTCCCCAAACGAAACACTCACAATAGATAGTAGTAGGTATTTGATTACATCTAGCACGGGGTTACTGAGGGTTGGAAATATGACTGGTATACTCCCCAGACTGGTTCCCGGCCTCAATAAGCTACAAGTTATCGGAAGTGTAGACAATATAACAATAGACTATCAGAACGCAAGGAAAGTAAGCGGATAATAACCAGAAAGGAGGATATCATGTTACAAAAATTCAATTATTTTGGAGAACACGAGAATTATGTGATAAGGCTGTGTAATCCAAATAAAGAACAAATCTGTTTTTTGAACCAAAGTCATACGCATGAACTCTCACTTAGATTCAACGAAATGTCGGAGTTCCATATAACAATTCCATATTTGATTGATGGAGAAGTATTTCCATATTATGACAGAGTTCTAAGCAAAAAACTAATCCTGATTGATGATATTGGATACTTCTTAATCACTGAAGTAAATGAAACTGATGATGGTATCGTTAAACAGAAAACTGTAACAGCATATTCTTTGGAAACAGAACTTGCGTTTAAAAAGTTAAATCTATTTGATGGAACTTATAAATTCTATGACCCATTCAACGTTGAAAATACCTTGATGGGCAAGATTCTTTCAACGTCTAACTGGACAATCGGACAAATTGATGCTGATTTGTGGAATCTGTATCGCACATTTGAGATTCCAGATAGTACGGTATATGAGTTTTTGATGAATGATGTTGAAAACTCATATGAATGTGTGTTCTTGTTTGATTCTTTTACCAGAACAGTATCCGCATACACATTACAGAATCTAATAAAGAACACCGATATTATATTAAGCTACAATAACCTTATTCAAAACATTGATATATCTGAAAAATCAGATGAAATTGTTACTGCTTTGAGTGTGTATGGTGGCAATAATCTTGGTATATCAGCAGTAAACCCACTTGGTAGCAATACAATATATGATTATAGCTATTTTGCTACGACTGAGTGGATGAATCAAGATTTAATAGACGCTATCAAAGCATGGGAAGCAGCTATAACGGCAAAGCAACCACAATATGCCAACTTATTGACACAATATAAAGATAAAAACAATGAGTTAGTAACGGCAAAATCTGATTTAGCGGACTTAAAAACAGAGCGAGACACAATTGAGGGTGTTGTAAAGGTTATGATTGAGGGCGACCTCAAGAATACACCTGAATATACTGCTAAAGTTAATGAGCTGAACGCGGCTAATGCGGCTGTAACAGCCCAAGAGAACAAGATTACTGGTATAAATGGCGAACTTGAAACCATAAACAACTCTTTAAAACAGATTAATGACTCTTTGTCTTTCGCAAATAATTTCACAGAAGCGCAATACAATGAACTCAAAACATACACCATTGAAAATACATATCAAAATGAGAGTTTCATTACAACGACTGAAATGGATAATAGTGAAATTCAAGACGTAGCTATGTCTTTGTATACACAAGGACAATATGTACTTTCAAGAGTAGCACAGCCGCGTTTTGAGTTTACAGTTGACAGTGTAAACTTTTTATTCTTAAAGGAGTTTCAAAAATTTAGTTCACAACTTGAACTTGGGTGTATTGTCAATATTGAAAAAGACGAGGGACAACGTATAACACCAGTTTTACTTGAACTCAATGTTCAACTTGACGACCCCACAAACTTCTCATTAGTATTCGGTAATCGTTATAGACTGGATTCTGGTGCGTATACGTTTAGAGATTTATTTGGTGATGCTATTAAGGCGGGTTCTAGCGTCAAATTCGATGCTGGTAAATGGGGCGAATATGTAAACAGTGGAATGAACAACACTGTTTCGGAGTTTATCAATTCTGCTCTTGATACTTCAAAGAACAACGTTATTAATGCCACAAACCAAGAAATTGTTATTAACCAGAATGGGTTGCGCGGAAGAAACCAGACAGATAATGGAGATTATAGCCCTAACCAAGTGTGGCTTACATCCAATACTCTTGCGTTTACAAGCAACAACTGGCAAACAGCAGGGCTTGCTTTGGGGCAAATAAACCTTAATGGACAGAACGTCTTCGGCCTTGTGGCGGACGCAATTGTGGGAAAACTTATCGCTGGTAATCAATTACAGATAACCAACGATAATAACAACTTCGTATTGGATTCCAACGGTGCTGTACTCAATAATGCTTCTTTTACTATTGTATCAGACAATGGTAAAAGCCAAATTAAGTTAAACCCAACTGATGGAATTAGCATACAGACAAGGCCAAATACGAGTTCTAACTGGGCTAATCAGTTCTATGTTGACACGAATGGAAACCTCGTGATTAATGGCCAAATAACTGCCACAAGCGGCTCTATTGGCGGATGGCAAATAGGTACTGATAGACTGTATAATACAGCTAGTGGCGACTATATTGCGTCTAATGGATATGGTAAATTGAGTTTACTTTCTTGGACACCAAGTTCTGCTACGTTTAATGGACGTATTTATGCTTCAAACCTTGGCGACCAAATTAAAACAAATAACATCCAAGATGGCTCTGTTACATCGGCAAAGCTGGATACGTTATACGCCACAAAGGCGTTTGTGGACGAAATGAATGTGGAATTAGCAAACGTACACACATTAGCTGCAAACGCTGCTACGATTCAACAACTTAATGCTACGAATGCTACTATTGCTAACCTTGACCTCACAAATTTGAAATTTCAAGGACGTGCGGCCAGCTGGACACAAACACCAATTGTATATGATTTGAATGTAACAAACACATTAGTCATAACATCTGTTGATTTTGACAATAAAACGTATACTGCTGCTAATATAACAGGCATACGAAACTTCTATAAGACAAGTGGCATGTGGGTTGTAACAGGATAATGGTATATTATCCAGAAACTACCCACCCAGAACCTCCATAAGTAAGTCCAACAACGACTTTTTCTTCAGAATAAGTTGGCGTTCCACTAGAACTTATGTTGGAAACATATCGAATTGTGTGCGTTTGTATGCCAGTAACGAATGTTGTAAAGCTCCATCCTGCAACTCTACCTTGAAATTTCAATTTTATTGACTATATTATAACGGAGGAACCGGAAAATGAAAGAAAAATTGCAATCTATATATAATGCTCTTAACACTATTCAAGTAAGCGGCAAACAGAATTGCGCTATTGTCGCTGGTGTTATGAATGTTATTGAAGAACTGTTTGTCGAATGCGACAACTACCAACTAAAGGAGCCAGACTTGAAAGAAGGAGAATACAATGGCTAATGGCGTATTCTGTATAGAAGTTAATCAGCTAGGTGAATTTGCCATGATTGCTGGCGACTCTGAAACGCTTGAATTTTCTTATTTCTATAAGGACGGAACTCCTTTGGATTTGAGCAGTTCAACAGCGCGTTGGAGACTGTGTTATGTAGGGCAACCCGACGTAGCCGTTTTAGATTTGCCGGGAGAAATATTCGGTGGTAATAACTTCGTTGTAAAACTTAGTAGTTCAAATACTGAAAACCTGTCTGGTAAATTCATACAACAGCCTGTTCTTGTAGACTACAAAGGCGACGAGTATGTATATCAGCAGGGTGTTATCACAATTATTCCAAAAATCAGAGCAGGAAGATAAATATTCCACAGTATATGGGTTAGAGTAATACTAACCCATATACTACAACCTATAAATAAACTAAGGAGTGATTTCTTTGGCTATTACAACTTATCAGGCCAATAGACTCAATAACTATCTATTTGGCGCTACATCGTTTACGCCAAATGGTACATATTATATTGGGCTTTCTACAACTGCTATAAATGCGGCTGGTACTGGTGTTACAGAGCCGACTGGTGGCGGATATCAGAGAGTGGCAGTCACAAACAACAAAACCAACTTCACAGATTCTACTGGCGGTATCGTACAGAATAAGGTACAGTTTGAGTTCCCAGAAAGCACAACTGCTTGGGGTACTATCACACATGTGTTTATTGCTGATAGTCTAACGGGCGGTAATATACTTTATTACGATGCTTTGACTACTCCTAGAACGGTTCAGACAGCTACGATTCTTTTATTTGCTATTAATTCAATGAAGATTCAGCTTGTGTAATTCTAGAACGGAGGCGATTTTATGAAGCCGTTCAAAATATATGCCAATGCCAAGCGTTCATTCACAATAATAGCAGCTACGTTTCCTAGGCTGGTAACTTTGCTGTTCAACAACATCAACACAATAAAGATTATATCTTCTTTGAAAGCTAAGTTGCTGTCAAAGGTTACTATTAAGACACAATATTTGTTTTCAGTAGTAGCTAATCGTGTCAAACTTAGAATGTTAATGGCAAATAAAGTTACCCCGATAAAAACCAATTTAATTGTCTCTTTCAAGTCGATAGTATCAAATCTCATTACTATTACCATGACAAGCAATATTGTAGCAAGTATGAAAATGCTTGTCAAGGCTACCACAACCATACCAGTAATGTTGAAAATAACAGCACAGCCATTAGTTGGTAGATTTAGATTACTTGGTGAACTAGACCCAAAAACGCTTGGTGAGATAGACGGTAGTACGCTTGGAGAATTGGATTTTATTATGTCATAATAATTATACTTATAAGCCGCACCTTGTTATTGCCACGAACAACGGCGACATGGTAAAGAAATGAAAAAGGAGTGGTCTAATGGCTAAAACGCCAAATTATAGCTTTTCAGTGTATAGCAGCACTGACACTGATGTAAGGTTCTTGGATTTCCGTGTTGCCACCGCTGGCAGTCAGAGTACAAGTAACTTTTATGTTATAGATACTGTGCTTAAACAACATTCTGATGCTATTGATAGCATAAATGCTACACCATCAGCATTTGTTGTAAAAGGTACATATTCTTCTGGTTCGTTATATACTGCTAGTGTAGCGAACTATCCCGGATATAAAAACGAACAGCTTATTGTTCTTTCGTTGAATCAAAAGAATACTGGTGCTGTGCAAATCAATATTAACGGAACCACGAATAAAGATGTTATGAAATATGGTTCTGATGGTGTACTTAAAGCAGTAGATGCTGGCGACTTTGTTGCTAATAGCCCTGTGTTGTGCTTATATGATGGTACACGATTTGTCGTTATTGGAATTACCAGTGCTTCTTCTATCACTGCAACGGGTGAAGCTGGTGATATTTTACAAATAGCTGACGACGGTACGATTGAAAGCTCTGGCAAAAAAGCAGCACAACCCAATGGTATTGCTACGCTTGATGAAAACGGCAACGTTGTACAGGTGGCCAATATGGCAAACAGTGCCGCCGCTGTGTATAGTGGAGAGCCTGTGACAGTTGAATATGCTGGCGAAAATCGTATTGGCTCTGTTACTGCTTATGGCAATAACCCTCAAACATCGGGCACAACTACGGCTCCTATTTCGATGAGTGGTGTTGATAGTGTACAAGTAAGTGGTAATAACTTATTTTTGAACAATGCTGTAACTGAAACAAAAAGTGGTATTACATCCACTGTAAATACCAATAAAAGTATTACAGTTAATGGGACGAACTCAACGTCAGTTTCGGTAGTTCAATATACCGGATATAATTCGACTCTTCCTGCTGGTAGCTATACTTTATCTGGCACATCTAGTCTTACTGGTGGAGCAGAAATTGAAATAAAAATAAAACGAGTAAGTGGTGCCATTGAATGGTTTTCAATCAATAATTCTTTACACACTAGAACCTTTAATATAGCAACTGGCGACATAATTGACACGTTTTATGTTTCAGTAAGAGCTGGACAAACTGCTGATAATGTCACAGTCTACCCCATGCTAAACGTTGGTTCAACCGCATTACCCTATGAACCCTATCGCGGCAGCGTGACACAATTACCTATACCGCGTGAGTTACATCGAATTGGTGAGGCCGCTGATAAGTGCGTCACGCGAGTTAAGAGCGTCTACGACAAGCGGATTGTGCTGGATGGGACGGAGAATTGGAATATATCCTCGTCAAAGCCAAATAGTTTCCTAACCCCAGTTTCCGAACGCATTGTGAACGGTTTGTCTGATTCCTACCCAACGTTGAAATCTCCTGAAATCGGAACCAAAAACGGAATTTATTTGAATTACACGGCGGATATTATCGTAACCGATCTAGCCTGCTCAACAGTTGAAGAGTTCAAAGCACACCTGTCTGCGCATCCCCTCACCGTCTACTACCGGTCCACCGCCTACGATGGTACCAACGGGCTGGACGTGTGCTTGACGGAGTACCAGACGGACTTCGTGGAGCTGGACGGGACGGAGAATTGGAGAATTAGTGTTAACAAACAAAAAGAGCTAATTATGAGTAACTTTGTGTCAGCAACGACCCAAAAGAAGCAATTTTGTAGTCACGCCGCCTTTGAGTTCAGCTTGAGAGGCGCTGGGTTTTACATATATGAAAACATGCTTGTTTTTGGAGCAAACTACACAGGGAAACAATTATCATTAGATGAGTTCAAAGCCTACCTCGCCGCCCAAAAAGCAGCAGACACGCCTGTACAAATAGCCTACCAGCTCGCCGCACCGGAAGTGTACGCTACGGACCCTGTTGACTTCGACAACGCCGCCGGGCCGCTCACTGTTGTAACAGGCGGCCAAGTTGAAGTCAAAATGACAGATTTTGTAACCGATAGAACACCAGCATTTCTCAATAAACTTGACAAAACTGGTGATGGTTCTGACGTTACTGTTACTTTCACAGGGGCTGCTACCGATACCGACATAGCTTCTGGCGATAAATTGTCTATTTTATTTGGCAAAATACTCAAACGATTCTCCACTATTACCTCTAAGTTTACAACGGTAGATAATAGTATTACACAAATAGAAAGCGATATTTCTGATATAACCGATGGCACTACTGTTGTAGCGCAAGCCAACAAGGTAACTAACGCTCTGGTTATTATGAGCAATAGTGGAACTGCCCTCGTAAACTATGACGGAAGTGCCACGGCAAATATGACACTTAGTCCATCCAATGTAGGTGCCGAACCAGCATTCACCAAAAATACAGCATTCAATAAAAACTTTGGTAGTTCTGCTGGTACTGTATGTCAAGGTAACGATGGTAGACTATCTAATGCTCGTCGTTCGTCTAATATTAGTATGAGTTTGTCTGGAACAAACCTTAGTATTAGTTATAGTTAAGGATGTGTTATTATGGCTTTAAGTTTTAATGGCACAAATGTACCAGTAAGCGGAAACGTAACATATAATGGAACTGGTTGTAGCACGGTAACATACAATGGAACCCAAGTTTGGAAACGAGCACCAGAATGGTTATATAACAGCGGAAATCAATATACCGAATTTACTGGTGGCTGGAATGCTCAAGCCGCTTATTATTTAGGCGGCTCTGCTGGTACAAACTATTACAGAAACCAAACCGCATCTACTCCGGCTTTCAACGCATCAAATATTTCGGTGACGTGTACTGGCAATTATCTTGGCGGTGGTAGTGTTATTACCAACTGGAAAGTTGATTTATCGGCAATTTCATCATTGACCGCAAGTATTAATGTTTTTGACCAATACGAATCATATTCGTATTTTTATATACATATACTTAATTCATGGCCAACGATAAATGCTGACAATACAAGCGTAGCGGCAACTATGGTAACTGGTGTTTCAAATATAACCAGCGTAACTCTAAATACTTCGGGGCTTAGTGGAAGTTACTATGTATTGATGGGTTTTTCAAATAATAACTATCGTAGTTTCACAGGGTATGTTTATAGTTTAAAGTGTAATTTCTAATATTGATACGGAGTATAAGATATGAAATTAAATAAAATCGCTGGGCTAGTTGCCCCCCCCCTATAAAAGTTGACACGACGGGAGGGATATAAATGGCATTATCATTTAATGGCACAAATATCCCTTCTTCTGGCAATGTTATATTTAATGGAACATATTGCAAAACTGTGTCATGTAACAACGTTGAGGTTTGGAAGAAAGAGTACACTGTATATCCCGGCGCTCCTGTTGCCAATACACAGAACCTTGGATACGCCGCATACTTTACGGTTACAAACAGCGGTACAGATATCAAGGTTGATGCATTCGGCGGCACAGAACGCGGATATGGGCGTGTTATGCTTGGTGGATTTAGCACAATAGGTTATTCACAAATATATTTTGCCAATCTCCGGGCATTTATCACAAATAGCTTTTCACATATCAAGGTGGCATTGAGTGATATAAACGGGAATGTTGTTCAACAACTTATTTATTCCGAAGCAAACGGATTCGACGCAACATATACCGCAAGCACTAAATTCAATATAAACTCCCCAAATGGGAATTATTATTTGATGTTAGAGGTTGAATCTGGCGCTACTCACTTGGGTAAAAACGCAACAATATTAATGAACGGTTGTTATCTGGTTTAAAGGAGAGACAATTATGATAAAAGTAACACTTAAAAATGGCAAAGAATATGAAGTTCTTGAACCTACTACGGTATATCCAAGCGGATTGCCGAATATTCGTAGCAAAATGGAAATTTACATTGATGAAAGCGCAATGACATTAGAAGCGCTCGAAAAGGTGTTTTCGGACGAGTCCGCAACGGATGAACTCCGCATCACCAAAACAGGAGACGGCGGCGATGTCGCTTATGAGTGTTTATATCGTCACTATTGCATTGTGACTAGTATTGGTAAGAAACTCGTTTCAACTACAAGTCACGAAACAGGAGAAACCACAGAAGTAATGTGTCTGTATGTTACTCTGGAACAGAGGACATATGTTGAGCAGAAACTGTATGAAATGGGTGTCTCCTAAATGACATATAGAAAGGATGCCTAGCTATGTTGAATGAAATTTTAAACGCTGTATTAGATAGCTTAGTAATGGTATCATCTTTTGGAATCTTTATGTTGTTTTGTGCTTTTTCCAATAGTATCTTAGGTTCGGTTATCGCGTCTAAGACAAATGAGTTCCAGTGGAAAACACTTCTTACTGGCGTTGTTAGGAATATCGGCGTTGTTCTCGGCGTCGATATTCTTGCCGCTGGGCTTTCTGGAATTACAAAACTCATAGAAATATACAATGTTGCTCCACAATATTCTGAGAGTATACAAGGTGTTAGCGTATTAGCCATAGTAGCAATCATTATCACATTGTCATACACGGTTTATGGCAAACAGGCGCTTGACAAAATCAAAAGTCTTGGTAATTTGAAAGACGAAGATATAGTCGTGATTGACAAAGCCGAGGGCTGGGAACAGAGAGGGACGTGACTTATGCTTAGTTTTTCTGTAAACAAACAAAGACTTACTAGAAATGATTGTCAAAAGGTAGTTGGGGGTACATATAATTATTTATATGCTATGTTTGACTTTTCATATGATTGGGAAGAAGTAGCGCAGAATGCCGTATTCAATAATACGACTGAGGACAAAAACTTTACAGTTCCAATTGTTGGCAATGTGTGTTTGGTTCCATGGGAGGTTATTACTTCTCCTAATTTCACAGTATCATTGTATGGGTTTACAGATACTAAGCGAATTACGACAAATGAAGTAATGGTTCCGGTTAAACCAGCACCATATAATGCCGAGAATATTCCAAGTCCTCCGCCTACACCAACCGACTATGAAGCATACGTCAAACTTGTAAATGAATATAAAGAACAAGCCGATGCTCAATATCAAGAGCTGAAAGATACAAAGACCGAAACAATTACAAAAGAGACTGCTATTGAGTTCCCAAACATAGGAAGCGAAAAGAATATATATATCGAAACTTCTACAAATAGGACTTATAGATGGTCAGATACCGATTTAAAGTATTATTGTGTAGGCTCTGATTATAGTGAGATAGATATTATATCAGGAGGGAAAGCTCGTGGCTAATACAACATTAGATGTAAAAATTCAAATAAGAAATGATACTAAAAATAACTGGACTACACAAAACCCCGTTCTTTTAAAGGGTGAAATGGGTGTAGAAACAGATACTAGAAAATTTAAATTCGGTGACGGAGTAAGCGATTGGAAAACGCTTGAATATGCGAGCGCTACTGGCGCAATTATTATGAATAAGGCTCCGACACCTACGGATTCTGGATATGATGTTGGCGCAATGTGGGTTGATACAGCCGCCAATAAAGCGTATCTGCTGTTTAATAACACAACAAATCAAGCTGTATGGAAACAGGTTGTCACCCCTGATGATTTGAGTGACCTTGGCGCTGGCGACATGTTGAAATCGCAGTTTGCCAACAACCCAAAGGCCGAACAGGGATATGTAAACGCGGCTATTGTTGCTGATACAGCAAACGCTACAAAAGGCACACTTACTGCTGGCTCTAAGACGTTTAATGGTTCTGCCGATGTTACGGTTACAGCAGATGATTTAGGTGCTCTTACAGCCGTTCCTAGCGAATATGTAAAGAATACTGATTATGGCACAGCTGAAACTGGCGGTGTTGTTAAGTCTACTGCCAAGGGTACAGATACAGTAACAATCGGTGCTGACGGCACAATGACAATCGGTAAGGCATCGGAAGCTGCGGCGGCTGATACCGCTACCACATTGGCTACTGGACGTACAATTTCTGTTGCTGGTGATGCTACTGGTACGTCCCCTGTATTTGACGGTAGTGCTAACGTAACAATTCCTCTTGTGCTTGCCAACAGCGGTGTTGTTGCTGGTACTTTCACAAAGGTTACGGTTGATGCTAAAGGCCGAGTAACAGAGGGCGTTGCGAATCTGACAACGGCTGATATTCCTGAACTTACCCTTGCTAAGATTTCTGACGCTGGAACAGCGGCGGCAAAAGACTTCGGTACTGCTGAGGGTAATGTACCTGTTCTTGGCGCTGGTGGTAAACTTAGTGAAGCTGTTATCCCCGCAATTGCCATTACTGACACGTTTGTTGTTGATAGCCAAGCAGCAATGCTTGCTCTTGAGGCACAGCAGGGCGACGTAGCTGTTCGTACTGATGTAAATAAGACATTTATTCTTAAAGTTGCTCCTGCTACTACGTTGGCGAACTGGGTAGAACTTGAAACACCAACTGACGCCGTTACGAGTGTAAACGGACTTACTGGAGCTGTTACGCTTACAACGTCCGAGGTTGCTGAGGGTAGCAACTTGTACTTTACAACAGCGAGAGCAAACGCGAACTGGGTTACTCACGCTTCTACTGAACTGACAGACTCTGATACGCTTTTAAGAACAACTGATACCTTTATTCTTAATGGCGGGAACGCATAATTACCATTAAGAAAGGGGAGGTATTAAATGGCTAATATAACCTTAGATGCCAGACAGCAACAAAAGCATGATACTTCCACTAACTTTAATAATGCCAACAAACTTTACCTTGATGGCGAGTTTTTGGTTGAGACTGATACTGGCAAGGTGAAGATTGGCGATGGAACATTAGGCTATAAATCTTTACCATACACAATAGGAACAAGGGTGCCAGAGGGAGCTAAATTCACTGACACAACTTATACGGCTGGTACTGGATTATCCCTTAATGGCACCTCTTTTTCAATAAGCAATAGCGGCGTAACTGCTGGTTCTTACGGCCCATCACAAGATAGTAGTGTGGGGTTCGGAGATTCTATTGGTGTACCATATATAAGTGTGAATAGCAGGGGACAGATAACATCGGCTGATAGTAGAAGTATAACACTACCATCCGAACCCACTCCTACTTCCATAGGAGCTGAACCAGCATTTGCTAAGAATACGGCGTTCAACAAGAATTTCGGAAGTGCCGCTGGCACTGTATGTCAGGGAAATGATTCCAGACTATCTAATGCTCGTCCAGCATCTGACGTATCAGCATGGGCAAAAGAGCCGAATAAACCGACATATACCCCAACTGAAGTCGGAGTTATCGGTACAGCCCCAACATCTGGACAAGTGGCGGTTTTTGATGGAACGACTGGTAAAATTAAATCAACAGGGTTTACAATAGCTTCTTCTGTACCATCTGGCGCTAAGTTCACAGACACAACATACTCAGCAGCAACATCCACCGTATTAGGACTTGTTAAGGTTGGATATACGGAAAGTGGCAAAAACTATCCAGTAGAACTTGATGCTGATGATAAGATGTTTGTTAATGTTCCATGGACAGATACAAATACAACATATTCTCAAGCTACATCTAGCACACTTGGATTAATTAAGATAGGGTACACTGAAAGTGGGAAGAATTACCCTATTGAACTTAATACTTCTGGGCAAGCGTATGTTAATGTGCCTTGGGAGGATACGACATATTCCGTATTCACAGGCGCTACAACAACAGCAGCAGGTACAAGCGGATTGGTTCCCGCTCCGACTTCTGGCCAATCAACAAGGTACCTTTGTTCAACCGGAGAATGGAGTATACCCACTGGAACTATTTATAATGGAAGCACAGCAATATCTGTTAAACCGTCTACGACTGATGGAGAATACAATATATATTTAGTTGCGTTATTTCCGGGCACTACAAGCCAAAGCGTTGGACCAAGCGCTTCAGGAACAATTAATTTTGGCTCTGCTTTTAATGTGCCATATATAACGATAGACCAATATGGCAGAATCACAGCATTAGCGAATAGGAGTATGATTCTTAGCGGGGCATTAGCAAGCAGCTCTGCTCCTGGTTTGTGTCCAAAGTTAGACTCTGGCCACCCATCGTACTATCTAAACGCTAATGGAACATGGAGCGCTCCAAGAGGAAGGGTATATGGCGTAAAAGGAAATGCAGAAACTGCCTATCGAGAGGGACAGGTTAATATAACAGCCGCAAATGTTGGTGCCCTTCCAATTACAGGCGGCACAGTGTCTGGCGCGACTACATTTAGTGACACTGTGACGCTTAGCACCGCTGGAAGCATAACATATGATGATGGTTTTTATGATGGGTGACTACTATGGGAATTAAAATATTAAGACAAACAATATCATCAACATCCACAGAGCCGTTGCCCCCCCCCACCACAGAATATGGAATAATTGCGTGTGACAGGGCCGGAAGTATGTATGTGGGTGACAGCGCTAACAGTCCAGTCGAGCAAATGAGTGTTAAAAAATATTCTCAAACATCAAATCCAAATTTATTAATTAATACAAACTTCTTTAATCTTGTGAATCAGCGCAATCAAACCCGTTATGATAACACAACAAATGTTGTTGAAAACTCGGTTGACAGATGGCAAGTACTAGGTGGGACATTTAATGTTGCAACTAGGACTTACACATCGAATGATACGTTGGCGTGGTATGGTAATCAGTTCAGACAATATATACCGCTAGGAGATATATCAATTGGTGATACTATAACTGTAAGTTCAGTTATAAATAATATTAAATATGTATTCACAACAACAGTACCAGAATATGGAACTACTGTAACAAATGCTCCGTTTCTATTAGAAACTACATGGGGCGGCTTTAAAATGATATCACAAGAAAATAGAAATGCTACGCTTTTATCATTAGTCGTAAATGTATCACAATCTATAACTGTTGACTGGATAAAGATGGAGTTTGGAAGTTTCGCTACGCCATATGTGGCTAAAGGATACAACGAAGAACTAACTGCCTGTCTGAGATATTACCAGCGCCTTAATATGAATTTTAGAGGGGAAGCATTTAATGTTGGCGATGGAGAAAAGTATTTTACAACGATTTCATTTTATCCAATGAGGGTAGTGCCAACAATTACTATTGCTAGTGCACATTATTGGGGTGGATTTTCTGGATTAACATGTTCTATTCCACAGACAGACGGGGTTTATAACGATAGGACGTTACAGCTCGCTGTAAATGCAACTGCCTCCAATCCCGGTGGTGCTTTCACAGCTGTAATTGTTTTAGAAGCAGAATTATAAAATATAATATATTATTAATGTCGTATTGGACTAAGTTCAGTCCAATACGACATTAATAGCAAATTTTACAGTAGGTGGTGATTATTATGGCTGTTAAAATTAAAAGAGAAACTCCTCCATCAAATATATACGACTATTCTCCGCCTGATTCTTTACAATACGGACAGATAGCACAGGATGCAGTTGGCAATATATATAGTGCTGATAGAAGTAATAATATTGTAAAGCAAATGAGTTCAACAGCAAACGCACAGGTTGGTAACCCAAATTTACTTTATAATGGAAGTTTATCAGTAAATCAAAGAGGACAAACCAGTTATTTACAATCGTGGGGTTATTCTATTGATGGATGGGTTTTGATTGGTGATTTTAATTATAGCACAAAAACGCTTACTTTCGATGCCTCAAATAATATAGCTCGTTTTGGACTAGACGCTATATCATATATGAGACATGCTATTGTTGATGTTGATTCGAGTGATTTTGGAAGATATACTTTATCGGCAAAAGTCGATGGTGTAGTATATTCAAAAAGTTTTTATCTTGGTAATACTTCATATTCCGACGCTTATGATATGGGTTCGTTTTATTTTACATATGAAAAATATTCCGGTGTATCAACATGGTGGTTTGGTATTGGTGTAGTACCGGGTGAAGCAGGCCCCGGAAGTGTGTCTATTGAATGGGTAAAACTTGAAAAGGGCACACAGGCAACGAACTACACACCAAAAAAATATTTGGATGAACTAAATGAGTGTAGAAAATATTACATAAAATATCCATCTTGGCAAATGCTCGGAAGTGGATATATCAATTGGGAAGGTAAACAAGCCCATGTGCTTATTCCTGTTGGTCAGCAAATGAGGACAAATCCAACAGCGTCTACTATTTCATGTGAGCTTTATTGTGGCAATGGCAGTATCATATCGTGGGGACCGGGTGCCCCGCCAGCAATAACAAGGCCGGGTTGGGTTTCTCTTCAATTCGATGGCTCGTTTACGCAACTAAAACAAACATGTTGTTTGGTCACGAAAGGTACCCAACTAGAACTCAGTGCCGAAATATAACGAGGTATATAAAATGGAAGATAAATATATTGTATATGTTCGTGTAAATGAACTTGGATATATAGTAGAGATAAATAGTAGCGCTTTTATCAGTGATACTACTGGATGGATAGAAATTGATAGCGGATATGGAGACAAACACCATCACGCACAAGGAAACTATTTCCCACAGCCACTCTATGATGTTCGAGGATGCGCCAACTATAAACTTGAAAACAACATTCCGGTAGAGCGTAGCGATGAAGAAAAAGAAGCCGAAATAGCAAACCGCCCAGCTCCAATGCCGAGTTATAACGATAGAGTTGCTGCTTTAGAAGAAGCAATGCTTGTAATGTTGTCTAGGGGTGTTTCAAATGTTTGATTTCTTAAAAATTCAATATACTATGGGAAATATAACAAAGGAACAATTGTATTCTTATGTGCCTTTGTGGATTTCGGAGTCCGAATATAAACAAATAGTTGGCGAAAACTAATTTGCCAAAAGGGTGAATATCTATGTCAATAAAAGTTCTTAGGCAGAGTACCGATGCTACGGTAACGGCTGCCCCCCCCCTATTGAGCTACGGACAAATTGCCATTGATAAAGACGGCGTTATATATACTGGAAATAGTTCTGACGAAGTAGTAAGCAAGGTTAATTATGCTAATGAGAGTTTGAAAGCAACTCAAGATTCTGCTGGGAATCCTATTGTATCATCCTATGCCGCAGCACTTGACACAAGTGGGAACACAATAAGGCTTAAATATAAAAACGGTGATGTGGCAGCTACTATTACAGCACCATATGCTACGTCTGCTGGAACAGCCACAAATGCTACTGGTGTGACGGGCAATATTAAGGGATACAGTATTTCAAATGCCACAAGCGACCACTATGCTTGGTGGCTAAGTTATGGCGGAACTGGTTCTTATGGTGGAGCAAAGAAATATTTTGCCTGTGTCCATGCCGACAGTGCTGACTCTGCTCGTTCATCTAATATAACCATGGCTTACAATGGCAATTTGTGGATTTCCTACTCGTAAGGCGGTGAGCATATGGCATTATTTTATAATAACACAAATGTTGCTACTTCTCAGAACGTATATCTAAATAATCAAGCATCCGACCAAGTGTTTTATAACAATACTTTAGTGTGGAAAAGAGACGCACAAGTATATCCCGGCTCTACATGGTATGTGCGTGGTAGTAAAACAAATGAAACAAATACTGCTCCTCCGACTATAATTGAAAGAGAAGTATCAGGTAACGTTGCTAATGACGCGGCAGTATATGCTGTTGTTAATCTTACCCCATATAACTATGTGAATTTTGATTATTCAGTTTACTATGTTAGTCCATATGCGACTGGAATGGTTGGAATTGGCAACTTTGATAATTATAGTATAAACGGTGGTTGGCCTACTGTTACGGGTATAAATTGGGACAACTCAATTAATACATATCACAACGACCCAAACGGACAGGGTTGGGGTAATGGGGCTGTTTCAAAGCGTTTTACACTCACGGTAAATGTAGCAAGTCTACAAAACAGCTGGGCACTTGGTATATTTTGTCGTAGTAGTAGCACAACTCAAGCAACTATACACCTTGTATTGAACAAATGCTGGTGTACTACATAACGAGGTATATATAATGGTAAAAATTAAACTTTCTAATGGCGATGAATATGAAGTGTTGCCTATGACGGCTGTTTACCCTAGCTATTCGTCTACGGTAAGAAGTCATATAGAAATACACATGGACAAATCTTCAATGTCTGATACAGAATTTATTGCTTTATTCTCTAATCAGGAACTAACAAAAACAATTCAAATCATAAACACTGAATCAAACAGCACTATCACATATGAAAGATACAATGAACCTGTATCAATTGGTATTGGTAGATATGATAGTGTAAATGTTGCTACTGGTGAAGTAGTTACAGAATATCATTTAATTGCTAATTTGGAGCAATTAACATATCAGGAAGCTGATATAAAAGCAATGAAAGAGCTTATTACCAAAATGAGCAAATAATATAATTACTATACAGCTACGTATAAAGGAGAACAACATGTCTATTTATACTGGAAGAACGCAAGTTCCGTATTATTATAGCTGTTATGGATATACGAGAGGAAACGGAAAGACTTGGCATGGCGGTATAGATTTGGTTGGATTAGACAGTACAACTATATTGATGCCAGATTATAGTGGAAAACCTATTAGTGGCACAGTCGTTTCCTCTCGTAAAGTAGATAAAAGCACAGGTGATTTAACTTGGGAATGGGGCTGGTATGTATGCGTACAGCTAGACGCTAACCAAACTCCTGACGCCGTGAACTTTATCTATTTTTGCCATAACGAAAAAAACTTAGTATCAGTTGGACAAAAAGTGAAAACTGGTGACGCTATTGCTATTATGGGAAACAGCGGAAACGCCGCACTCGCTAATCCACCAATCAAACATTGCCATCTTGAAGTGAGAGCAACAAGAAGTGGAAAAGGGCTTGACCCAACAAAATATGCCGGATGTTCTAACTCTGTTGGAATATATAATTATTCAAACGATAACTCTAATATAAGCTCCGAAATAAAAGGTATTGATGTATCAAAATATCAAGGCACTATAAACTGGCCACAAGTAAAAGCGGCTGGATACAATTTTGCCTTTATCAGAGTCGGGTATTGTAACTATGATGGTACAATAAACGAGGGATATGACCCATATTATCAGACGAATATGGCTGGCGCAATAGCCGCAGGAATAAATGTTGGTGTATATGTGTATTCATATGCTAAAACTGTTAGTTCCGCAAAGGTGTGTGCGCAAGCCGTTGCTGAAAAGGTAAAGCCTTATACTATTACAATGCCTATTGCTTTCGATTGTGAAGATAGTGCTTTGTATTCACAGATAGGTAAACAAACAAATACAGACATATGTAAGGCATTTTTGAGCGAAACGAAAAATCTTGGATACTATCCTATATTATATACATACACAAACTTCGCTAAAACACTTTTAGATATGAGCCAATTGAGCGCATATGATTTGTGGCTTGCTGATTACACAGGGAATCCATCATATACAGGCCCATATACAATATGGCAGTATAGTTCTAAAGGTTCAGTATCTGGGATATCTGGCAATGTTGATATGAACATTGCTTATAAAGATTATCCGTCTATAATCAACGGAGGTTCGACAGGTGGTGGAGACGTGGAAAATTTGTCTGTTCTAAGATATAGAGTAAAAATAGAAAATAAGTGTCAGGGCTTCGGCTCAAAGAACGTAGATGATGTTATAAAGATTGGAGATTCTGATTATCTACCAATTGGCGATTATAAGATTATCAGCAAAGAAAACACAGTAGGAGAACAGGGATTCTATTGGTGCGAAATTAGGCTTCCAGACGGAAGTTCTTGCTATGCTGTGTATAATCTTCCAGATGATAGATGTGAAATTGTTGATGCTACCATTGATGTAGCTGTTGATAATAAGTCTTTGAAGATTATAACCCCAAACAAGAATCAGGCTTTCATGTCTCGAAACACAAGTGACGTTGTAAAATTTGGAGATAGCGATTATATTCCAGTTGGAACATATCCCCTTATTACGATGGATACTGAGGCTCACGAGGAAGAACTTTACTGGTGTCAGTTCAGATATACAAATGGTAATTCTTACTATGCTGTATATAATTTATCAGATGGAAGATGTGAAATAATTGACACTCCGGTTGACCCGGAACCTACACCGGAGCCAACCCCGGAACCCGAACCGGAACCGACTCCTGAACCAGAGCCTACGCCTGAACCAGAACCAGAAACTCCAACGAGTGAACTTGTAAAGCAAATTGAAGAACTTATGAAACAGCTTGAAGATTTGATGAAACAGGTTGATGAAGCGCTGGCTAAAGTCAATGTCTTAGAAGAAAAGAATAAAGAATTGGTTTCAGAAAATGAAGCCCTCAAGAAATATATTGAAGAAATAGAAGCTGAAAACAAGAGCTTATTAGAAGAAAATGAGCGTCTAAAAGACAAAATTGCCGAAGCACAGGCGGCTTTAGCATAAAAATAAAAGGCTAACCCATACGGGTTAGCCTTTTTTACACGCCATAATTTTACATACCAAATGGTACTTCTTCTTCTCTTTTTGAGAATGATACTTTATACGGTAGGACACCAATCGTTTTCTTATTCGTTTTTACTGGAACTTTTTCTCCATTTTCATTCTCATAAGATGATTCAAATTCTCCATTTTCGCTGTAAACAATACAGTTCCCAATTTCAAATTCCAAATCATATTTCCAGAAATCATCAGCATAATTTTCTGGCGCTATACCATCAGGTATATCAAGATTTTTCCAAAATGTTTCAAGCAAATTGCTCACTATGAAATCATCACAATCGCCATCATTATAAATTACTGCGCATCTCGTGGCGTTGAATTCGGCATCATTATTGAATTTAATAGTCAAAGAGCGTTGTATTGATTCGTCGTTCGTAGTTTGAATGCCCTCAAATGGTAATTCGGAATGTATTGCGCTCTCCAACATAGATAGTGTGTCACGCTTTTCGTATGCCAAATCAAAATCTTTTATAAAAAACGAATCATCAGGCATATTTTCGGCATTTCCATAAAGCTCTTTTACAAATTTAATTGACCTCATTCTTGCACCTCGGATTTATAATATAGTTTACAATGACAAAAACCCTCACTATCTTGGTTTAAGAACTCCTCACATTGGCAAATATTCTCTTGTAGTTTGCCAAGTTTACAAGGACAATACCCATCATTATTCTTCAATGCGGCTCGTATTTTTTCTTCGTGCTCTTTATCTTGTGTAACAAATATTTGTAGCATGATTAACCTTTCAATTAGCTTATCTTTTCGGCATATTGATTTTGTGATGCTAGTTTTATACCCAACACATTGTCAATATGGCTTTTATCGTTTGGGATATATCTCCCATATTTAATTATTATATTCTTAAATTGTCTCAGTTTTTCTATACATGGTTCTATCTCGTCTTTGTTAAAACCAGTATAAATGACTATATCATCTTCGCTAAAATCTCTAAACTCAACAACAAAGCTATAAACTTCAGCAAACTGTTCAAACGGTTCAAGTCCACCAAACACAACTGCTTTATGAAATATGCTTTGTTTATATATGTCAATAAGTTCTTTATTTGTGAACTCTCTCACTGGCGATTTAGCCAGTGAGGAGTTTTGACACACAGATATATCAAGATTTTGCCCGATACAACATTTCCAATTACAAAAACAAGTTGATATAAACATTGATGGTTTTTTATAGTTTACAAAATCATCTACAACTACGCC
>OHSP01000491.1_pt1 | contig 20790 bp, 19 predicted proteins | sample 1578711 | NCBI WGS metagenome assembly OHSP01 (sample SAMEA3879584, study PRJEB24766) | human gut metagenome | biome: human-associated habitat; feature: feces | place: USA | collected 1985/1987
CTCCAGCCGCTGCTGCCACTTGAGCCGAATGTCAGGATGCTGCTGGAAAATATACAGGGAGAACTTGATCAGGTCGTTATAATCCAGTCCGAAACACTTCTTCTCCTGATACAGATAGCCGTAGAAAATGATGTCTGCCGGGGTGTCCGCCTGGTCATACTTCTCCTTCAGCGTGTCCAGAGGCATGGCGATCATATCCAGATAGTAGTCCGGACGCTTGAACAGCTTCTGCATCTCGACCATGTCCCGGGCTGCGGAGAAGGTCATATCCCGCAGCGTCAATCCCCGCTCCTCGTAGATGATTTGGAGCATAGCGTCGATGTCCGCGTTGTCCAGCACCAGAAAGCTTTTGGGATACTGGACGGCGTAGCTGTCCTCCTGGAGCACGGAGACGCAGAAACCGTGGAAGGTGTTGATATAGCCCGTGTCATTGTCGCCGGTGAGGATGTGGATGCGCTGGCGCATCTCATTTGCGGATTTGTTGGTGAAGGTGACGCAGAGGATATTTCCCGGCAGGATGCCCAGCTCGTTCACCAGAAAGGCAAAACGATGGGAGAGCGCCCTTGTCTTGCCGGAGCCGGCTCCGGCAATGACACGGACAAATCCTTCGGTTTCGGTCACAGCCTGGCGCTGGGCAGCGTTGAGGCCGGAGAGCAAATCGGTCATCGTGGCGTCCTCCCTGTCGAACATCTGTTTCTTCCATTATATCAGAACCCGCAGATGTTCTCAACCTCTTCTGAAAAATCCATCAGATCTCCTATGGCTGAGGGTTGGCATACGAAGAACAGGGAAGAAGGATGCAGACATTCAAATTAACCGCAGGTATAGGGAGTCCTTGTGCCGCAAATCACACTTATTTCAGGCCAAGTTCACAAATCATATCTTCTGCCTTAGAAAATTCTTTTGTGGACCATATTTCAGTGGCATAACAGGGATTTGACCTCTATCATTTCAATGTTTTGTACTTTGCCTGCAGCATAAGTGCTTAATACAAGAAAGTATGAACCCCTTGCAATGCAAGGGGTTCATACTTAAAATAACCCTGCCTGACCCAAAATAACGCCAAGCATTCGCCCAAATCAGGCAGGGTCATTCATTTTGGCGCAGCGGGAGGGATTCGAACCCTCGTGCGATTGCTCGCAAACTGATTTCGAGTCGTTGGATGCGGGTGTCTTTTGGAGCATTTTGAGCGCCTCTCTGCGCCTTTCAGAACGGCGGAAACCCTTGATTTTACTGGGGTTTCCGTCGTTTTCACTGTCAGCACAAGGCTTTGAGAATTTTTCCCGTCAAAGCAGAATTTCCGGAAAAGTGTGAGCATTTTGTTAGCGTTTTGTGAGCGCAAACCGTGTTGACTCTGTATGGAGTCCATTTCTGGGAGTGTCGAAATCAGAGCAAAAATATCGATTTTTAAAAAAGTTTGTGCTATTGATAGCACAAACTTGATTTTCTGCTCTCTTTATGCTACACTTCAACCAGAGGTGATACGATGCTGAAAAGCGGAAGTGAACTGCGCCGCCGTGATCTTTATTTGAATCGACTGATCGCGTTTCAGGATACCGAGCCGGTCAAGATCATCACGGGCATCCGGCGCTGTGGAAAATCCAGTCTGATGAAACTGATGGTCCTTCATCTGCGTCAGACCGGAGTGAGCGATGATCAGATCATCGAGATGAATTTTGAATCCATGGACTTCCGCCGAATGACTGCGGAGGAACTGTACCGGTATGTGAAGGAGCGGCTGCCGGAGAAAAAGCGCGCCTATCTGTTCTTCGACGAGATCCAGCGCATTGACCAGTGGCAGGATGCGGTGAATTCCTTCCGGGTGGATTTCGACTGCGACATCTATGTGACCGGCTCCAACGCCTATCTTCTGTCCTCTGAGTACGCCACCTACCTGGCCGGACGGAGTGTGGAGATCAAGGTACTTCCTCTCTCTTTCCAGGAGTTCCTGGACTTCCACGGCTACACGGTCAAAGAGAGCAAAAGCCCCGCCGGAGGAATGCGGAAGCGGATCTATGACGCTGACGGCGAGGGCTACGAGCCCCAGGAACTGTTGGATGCCTATCTGCGCTTTGGCGGGATGCCGGGCATTGCAGATGTGGGGCTGGATACCGATAAAGCGCTGACCCTGCTGGACGGGATCTACTCCACGGTCGTGGTGCGGGACATTCTGGAACGGGAGCGCCGCCGTGGCCAACGGCAGATCACCGATCCGGATCTGCTGCGGAAGATTATCATGTTCCTGGCCGACAATATCGGCAACAGCACCTCCATTACATCCATCAGCAATACTCTCGTAAACGAAAAGTTGCTGGATCAAAGCCGCAAGGGAAATCCCTCTGTTCACACTATTCAGGCCTATGTAGGCGCACTGCTGGAGTCCTATATCTTCTATGAGATCAAGCGATTCGACATCAAGGGGAAGGAGTATCTCCGCACTCTGGGCAAATATTATATCGTGGATATTGGCCTGCGCAACTATCTGTTGGGTTTCCGGGACATGGATACCGGACACATCATTGAGAACATCGTTTACTTTGAATTGCTCCGCCGGGGATACGATGTGTCCATCGGCAAGGTGGACAACAAGGAAGTGGACTTTATCGCCACCAATGCGGAGGAGAAGCGGTACATCCAGGTGACCGAGTCCATGAACGAGCCAACCACCCGCGAGCGGGAATTGGCTCCTCTGCGCATGATCCGGGACAACTACGAGAAGATTGTGATTGCCGGAAATTGCAATCATCCCATAACGGAAGACGGTATCAAGATCATTAAACTGACAGACTTTCTTTTGGATACCTGACGGGAGTACCCAGACACTCTTACAGGTACTCACAACAAATAACATCCCGTGTATGACAGCGTCTGCGAAGAATCGCAGACGCTGTTTTCGTCTCTGCAATAACCCCCGTCCTTCGTCCCTCGTCCGCCCGCAGGCGCGTTTTTGCCGCCCAGGAGGGGTACTACCCCTACCCCCAGTGAAGGGCGGCAAAAACGGCGGCAAAGGGGCGCAGGCTTGCGGGCCGGTCAAGGCCCGTTTCCAGCGCAGCCGAAGCCGCAAAATGGGGTCCCGGGGTGTCCCCGGGTGCACGCCTTGCAGCCCCCACGGGGCGGCAAGGTATAGTGCGTTATACCGCCCTGACAACCGCACGCGAAAATGCCCGGCCCACCTTGTAGGGGCCGGGCATTTCTCGTGGGCGGGGAAACCGCCGCCACGCCAGCCTGCTGGGTTCAGCAGCAGTTTCCTTGCGGCGGGTTCCACATGGCAGGGCGGTATGTGAAAAAGCCCTCGTCCGTCGCAGCCCCACCATTTCAACGAAAGGAGTTTTGTGTGATGCCTTACGCCATTATGCGCTTCGAGAAACGAAAAGGCGGACCGGCCTCCGCCATTGAGAAACACCACGAACGAAAAAAGGAGCGGTATGCCAGCAACCCGGATGTGGACACCGACCGCTCCCATCTCAACTACCATCTCATCCAGCCACAGCACAAGTACTACGCTGAGATCCAGTCCCGCATCGAGCGTGCCCAGCGGGAGAATCCCAAATGCAAGGTGCGCAGGGACAGCGTGAAGTTCATCGACACCATCGTAACAGCCACACCGGAGTATCTGGATCACCTTCCGCTGGAACAGGTGCGCCGCTACTTTGAACGGGCGCTGGACTTTTTCAAGACAGAGGTTGGAGAAGCGAACATCTTTTCCGCCGTGGTCCACATGGATGAGCGCAACCCACATATGCACCTGTGCTTTGTTCCGCTGACGCAAGACAACCGGCTGTCCGCCAAGGAGGTGATTGGAGGGCGGGACAAGCTGGTAGAGTGGCAGGACAAGTTCCACGACCACATGGCGGCGGAGTTTCCGGATCTGGAACGCGGTCAGTCCGCCGCCGTCACCAGACGGAAACACATTCCCACCTGGCTCTACAAACAGTCCCACCGGCTCACCGACGAAATGAAACAGATCCGCACCGAGCTGGAGCAGATTGGGACGCTGAATGCCAAACGGCAGAGAGAAAAAATTCTGAAGCTGCTGGAGCAGTGGTATCCCCAGGTCAACGCCTTTGAAGCAAAACTGAAGCCCTACGATGACCAGATTCGGATTTTGAAGCAGAATGCGTTGAGCGACCGGCGAGATGCAGAGCGGGCCAGGTGGGAGCAGCATCAGGAACACCAGGAGAAGATGTCTCTCATCTATGAGCTACAGGAGTGTCAGGATTTCATTGACTCCATCCCCCAAGATTTGCGGGAGCAGCTGAAGGAGCGCTATGAGGCGCAGTTAGAGCAGGAACAGCAATTCAGATATTGAGGAGGTAATCAACATGCGTAATCAGTACACATCCACATTTGAGCTGGACTATCCCTGTCGGGCACAGATCATCCGCTGCAAAGCGGACCGGGATGCCGCCCCAATGAATGACTATCGCTATCCGGAGGAGAGCGGTTCTTTCACCGGGACGCTGACCTTCCGCTGCTGGCACAGGAGCAAGCCCATGCTCCTGTGCTTTTTTGATGCGGATAACGGCCGCAAGATCAAGCTGTCCGTCTGGTGGCAGAGCTGGGGTGTGAACTACTCTCCATCAAAAACCCTGATCAACTTTGCTGACGAGGTGTTTGACGGTTCCCGTTGGCACTGCACTTACCGGAAGAAGTCCAACGGTTATATCCGCTGGGAGCAGGCGGAGCAGCTGGACTGACCAGATGATTAAGCAAGAGCGTCCGGGCCGATATCATCCTCCGGCTCCGGGCGCTCTTCCAAGTAGCGTTTCAGTTCGTTTGCCATTTCCCACGCCAGACGAAAGCCGCAGATGAAGCTATCCACAGAACGTTGTTCTATCATCAGGTTCTGGGCGTCAATGATCCGCAGCACCAGTTTCCGCTCCGGCTTGTCCAGTCGTTCAATGAGTTGCCGGTGGCAGGTTTCCACTTCCTGTTCAGATTCCACCATAGATGGAGAGGTGTAGAATCTATCGTACAGCAATCTCAGCGTTTCGTTCATGTACCTCGCCTCCTTGTAGCAAGACACAATACCATAGATTAGGGGAAATAGCCACAACATTATTGCCTGTCAATCATTTTCAATTATTTGCTTTGTTGCAACGAGTTTTTGATCGCTGTATGATACAACATCGCGAATTACCAACTTTTGAATGGCAGAAATGAGATTGCTCATAAATTCAAAATTGATTTTCCCATCTTTGACGGGTACTTGAATATATTTGTTTTGTACTACATTCCAGCCCCCCAGTTTGTTCTTATAAGAGTATATCGGTAAATCTGTCACTTTGTTGATGCATGACACAAAAAATAAGTACTGTGCGTTTGCAATATTGCCTCCAGAATTCTTCCATTGGATGGCATAAGCATCAGACAAAACTGTAAACGCTTTGGGTTGGAAATACGCTCGATATACATCGCTGTTGGAAGGAATCGATATTACATTCTGTAGAACAGTTGCTCCGTCCATCGGTACATAATAGTTTAATCCTTGGTTCTGGAAACTTGATGTCAAACAAGGTAGCACATATTTTCCGGTTGCCGTTTTCGGAAGATCTTTTGCTTTATAGCACAGTTTTTTGGTTTCAACCCTATGAAATAAAGTGCTCATCTTATATGGCCGCCATTCCGTTTTATCAAAATCCTGCAGTGCCTGTTCCTCATCGGGCGACAAGTGCGTATCTTTCAACCCGGTTACAGAGAGATACGCTTCCAGCTCAGCGTATCGCTGTGCTTCCAGCTCAGCGATAAAAGTTTCCATAAAGACAAAATTAATTTTTCCGTCTTGTGTGATGGGAATCTTTACAGAAGCTTCTTTAAATGTTTGATCAACATTGCGTACAAGGACTGATCGCATTTTTGTTTTTTGTTTATTGAGGATGGCCGTAAAAAAATGACTTGCTTTTTCGGAAATTTCTATTTTAGGAATAATTTTTCTCACAAACTGCCCTGCATACCAGGGTTTCTTTCTATAGAAAAAATCCATTTGAAGCAGGCCTAAACTCCAAGTGCCCGCATTGTTAATGTTTTCGACATTTACAAAACCCGTGGTTTTTAAGATTCCCTGATTCAGGGATGTCCTTGTTACATAATCATATTGATCTCCCTCTGTAAGCATATCAGTGTTGAAACTCGAGGTGTTTTCAATTTCAAACAAATCTCCTAGCCTGTACTCGCCCCACTCAACTTGGCCCAACTTTTTGTTGAGTGAGGCATTTATTTTTTTAGGCAGTCATCCTCCTGATTCTGATTTTTGAGCAGTGTGGATACTTCCCAAGCCAAATAGTCGCTGACCGTCTTTTTAAAATCTTCCAGAGTCGGTTTTGTATCGATGGGTGCCGTTTGGTTCCAATCTTCTCCGCTTTCCGGGTCAATATGTCCCTCATAGTATTCTTTATCAGTGAGTAAACGGAGTTTTCCTTTCCCATACCGTACAAGGTCAACGACTTCCTGGTATCGTTCCTTTGCATGGTCTGTGTCGCGCAGATTTACGCTTGCCTTTTTACGATTTGAACGGGTGTAGCCGTCATTGGAAAAGTCAATAAACTTCACCACATCATCCTTTTGGTGCGCCTCACCAACACGGAATACATAAATATTGGTCTGGACACTGGATTTACCTATGAACAGGTCAATTGGCATTTTGATACTGGCAAGCAGAGTATTGTGCATTAGAATCTTCTTATTGTATTCTGTTGCTTTACCAGAGCCTGCCGAGTTTTGGATAATGATAGCAGCATAACCACCGCTCATCATGGACAGTGCTCGCTCAACAAAAATCATGCCGTTTCCCTTGGCGGAGTACGGCGGATTTAGTACAAATGCAGTCGCGGGAAACTTGTTTTTGCTATTTCCATAACCATAGTTGCCGTTGAAATCGGTAAGGGAGTCTTTATTCAAAATATTAGAACTTCCGTCTCCCATAAGAATCATGTTCAGGATAGCGAGCATGTAAACGCTTGACAAGATCTCAAGGCCCAACAACTGATTTGCTTTGATTGCAGCTGATTTTTCTGCGAGTTTTTCAGGAGATTTGATTCTTTCCTTAGCATCGATCAGCATCTCGTTCATTGCAGCAACAAGAAGACCAGCGGAACCCGTTGCAAAATCCCACACATATGAATCCATATTCACACGAGCGAGCTTAACTAAAAATGTTGCAACATAAGAAGGTGTCAGTACGACATCATTTAGTTTGTCCTGGGTAAAACCAAGCCAACTATACATTTCATTGAAAAGTTTCCCAGTAAAGTCTGTAGTCAGACCAATTTTATAATAAATACCAAGGTCATCTACGATTTTTGTAAATACGCGTTTAAGCTGGCTTTCTCCATCCGTGACCTTATTAATGTTGTCTGTTGTCAGGGTGTTCTGTAGTGTTCTTAGGATAAGCTCTTTCTTCTCACGAGGTAGTTGTTTCTCATTTAGGAACGCCTTAATTTTTCTTACGATAATATCGCCATCGGTATTCCCTTCCTCAGAAGAAGATTTCAGATCGTCTTTGTCAAGAGGTGCAACCTTTCCTGGAACACCAAGCGTTGCAATAATGGAAGCGGCAACGAGATAAACACGATCATTTTCACCCAAGCCCTTTTCATTTTGGTAGATGTCGTTATTTAGTTTTACAAGGCTTGCGCTAATTTCTTGCTCACGTTTTTCTTTTAGTCTATCCAGTTCTTCTTGTGTCAACTGCAGCGTATTTATTTGATCAATAAATGAATCAAAGTTTTCCTTCTTCAGAAAAGAAAGATCGGTATATTCATCGACTTTTTGCCCTACGCCAAGATTTTTCTTTGATACATAATAAACGCCAATAGAGTATTCAAGTTCTCCGCACTCATTCTTAGAGCCTGTTACACCAATGGCAATAATATCTGTATAACTTGTATGGTGAAGAATAGCATTAGCGTAATGCACAGCCCCATTTACAGCATAAGCATTGATATTTTTATAGTTAGGTTCATTTTTTGCAGTCCTGTTCTCTACCCGGCCATCAGCATCAAGCTTTATGAGTTTATCTTTGTAGCCTTTATATTCAATCAGAATAGGATACTTGTCGAGTTTACTGTCCATCAAAAGCAACTTGACATCAGGCCTGTTTCCGCCAGCACCACCATTTTTGGAAAAGTAATCGTTCAACGCCTTGTCAATCTCTGCATTTAACGACTCTTGTTCCAATTTATAATCGAGCTGGTATGACTTCAGCCATCCGTTTACCAAATCAGCGATATTCGGCTCAACGGATTGAACGGTTTTTCTCGCTGCCATATTTTTCTCCTTTCTCTAATTAACCGCTTTTCCCTTATACTTATTTTTAGATAACAGGGGCAATATCAGCAATTTGCACTCTATTTCCTATTGCGCGGTTGCCCACTTTCCTTTTCTCTGAACACCTTCACATTATAGTAATTTCTGCACTTAGTTCCGCAGAATTCGCTCTTTGCGTGGGTGTTGTAGTACACCTTCCCGCAGTTTTTGCAGACCTTCAGAGGTATCGACTCCGCAGAGATCATGGAAGCATAGGCGAATCGGATCACGGATTCCAAGCTGCGGACCTCCCACACCAACTGAGGATTTGGGCCGCTGGTCAGCCGATAACTCAGAAGGCCGGACAGATCCATAACCTTTGGATTGGGTGTAGGCACCAATTCACCCTGCACGGTAAGGAAGTGCTGATACAGCATCACAAAGCTACTCTGGAAGAATGATACATCTTCACCATATTCCCAACTGTTCAACGGGCGGTAACACGGGGGCACATTGGGGTCTTCCGTAGCCCCTTCCCCCTTCTCGGCATTCAGGCCCAAGAGCCCATAGCGGGCCGCAAAAGCGGCACACAGGCGGTTTTTGTCCGGTGCTCCCATGTGCAGCTGCTGCCCCAGTTCCAGAGCGTCCGCCACCAGAGGGCCAGGCTGCTCTGCACAGTTGTAGGTGAGGTCGGTCGCCCCCTCCGCAGGGAGCAAATATTCCCCGCCCCACTGGTGCGGCTTGATCTGATAGGCCGACCACCGCGTCCACAGGACATTCAGACTGGGGAACATTGGCTTGAAGTCCATAGCACTTCCTCCGTTGTAATACTTGTAATCAATATATCATCTTTCGTTTTGGGGTGCAAGCAAGCACCCCGTTTTCTTTTTGTTAAGGTGTAAGTACAATCAGAGATCTTCTGGTTTCTGCTGGCCGGTGACCAGAAAGCGAATCTTCTCCAGCGCCTTCTGCCGCTGCTTGGTGATGTTCCGGGTGGTACACCCCATCTGTTTGGCGATGTCCTTGGTTGGGATGCCAAAGACGATATTCAACCTCAAAATTTCCTGCTGCTGGGGCGTCAGCTCCCGCATGGCCCCGCTGACGGGTACTCCGCCACCAGATTGGGCAGATCCTCCGCATCCTGTGAAAAGATGATGTCCAGCCAGTCATCCTCTTCATACAGTTTCAGACTTTCGGGAATCTGGTAGTGGCCATCTGCACTGATCCCTCCGCTCAAACAGGATAGATCAAAATCATCCCTGCGATCCTCGTGCCTGCGGTCATTGTTTTTGTCGTAGTCATCCAACGCCTGCACCACTCCATCCCAATCTCCCTGCTGGGCCAACGCCTGTAATCGCAGCTCCAACCGCTCTTCCTTCAGGTCCCACATGGTCTTCTTCAAGTTTCTCACCTCCCTGGTTCCGTTTTTGGCCGTCTCACCGTCTATATAATAGGCGGTATAATTTATGTAATTATTGTAATCAATTACAAAATAAAGTCAAGGGGGTGTGACCATGACCAGAGAAGAAAAAGGGGCAACCCGCTACCGGGCTATGTTCCGGCACTATCCGGATGCCCTGACCCCGGCCCAGGTACAGGAAATGCTGGGGATCGGCAGACGGATGGTCTACGGACTGCTGCGCAGGGGAGAGTGCCAGAGTGTCCGCATGGGATGGCTGTACCGTGTACCTAAGATCGCGGTCATTGACTATCTCTGCGCGGTAGATCATGCAGAAAAGACTTGAAAACAGCGTCCACGCAAGGTAACATCACAAGACCTTGAATGGACGCTGTTGATTTGAGAGGAGGAATGGATGGTTCCTATGAGCAATCGAGAAGTTACCGGAAGTCTCTTCGAACGAAACGGCTGTTACACCGCTGTTTTGAACCTGTATGATAAAAACGGAAAACGCAGGCAGAAGTCCGTTGCCCTGGGTATTCCGATGAAGGGCAACAAGCGCAAGGCCCAGGCCCGCCTGGAGGAATTGAAGAAGGAGTACAGTGCCGGGATCATGGAACCGGAAACTCCACAGGAGGAGTCCCCACTGTTTGCGGACTTCCTGCGGGAGTAGCTGAAAATCACGGCTCCCACCATTGAGCGCACCACCTATCAGAGTTACAAGGGGCTCATCGACGCCCGGTTGGACACGTTCTTCCGAGAGCGTGGACTGCGACTGGAGGAACTGGAGCCCAAGCACATCCGGGAACTGCACCGCTCCAACGCCAACACCGTGATCCACTACCATGCTGTGGTGCGCAAGGCACTGCAGTATGCGGTGAAGAACGGGCTGGTGAACGAAAATATGGCCGACCGGGTAGACCGGCCCAAGAAGGGAAAATATCTGGCGGCGTTCTACTCAAAGGAGGAACTGGCTGCCCTGTTTGAGGCCACCAAGGATGACTCCATCTCGGTGGTGATCCAGTTGGCAGCCTATTATGGTCTGCGGCGCAGCGAGGTGCTGGGCATCCGCTGGAGCGCCATCGACTTTGAGAAAGGCACCCTGTCCATCAACCACAAGGTTACCGAGGGCATCGTGGACGGTAAGGTCCGGCTCTACACCGAGGACAAGCTGAAAACCAAGTCCAGTTTCCGTACGCTGCCTCTGATCCCGCCGGTGCGGATTCTGCTAGAGGAGCAGCGTGCCCGGCAGCAAAGGTACCGGAAACTCTTTAAGAAGTCCTACTGCACCGACTACTTGGACTATGTGTGCACCGACGAGATGGGCAAACTGTTTCGGCCCAACTACATCACCGACCACTTCAAACTCCTGCTGAAGCAGCACGGTCTGCGGCACATCCGGTTCCATGATCTGCGCCACAGCTGCGCCAGTCTGCTGCTCAGTCAGGGCATCCCCATGAAGCAGATCCAGGAGTGGCTGGGGCACTCCACCTTTGCCACCACCGCCGACATCTACTCCCATCTGGATTTCAACTCAAAGTTAGAATCGGCGGACGCCATCACCGCAGCCTTTGCTGAGGAGAAACCGGCAGAGGAGCAGGAAGAGGATGACTTTGGCATGAGCCTATCTATGTGAGGTGATGGGATGGACTATCGATATCTTCAGAGAGAATACCCTGAAACAATCTCCATGGATCAACTCTATCGGATCTGCCACATCAGCAAACGGAAAGCCCGCTGGCTATTGGAATATGGGGTAATTCCCTGTCAGGACTCGGGCAAACAGACACGGCGTTTTTCCATCCACTTGGAGGATGTGATTTGCTTTCTGGAACAGCGGGATGCGGGACTACTGGATGATGTCATTCCACAGGGGATCTTCTCCAGTGAAAGTTCACACCCAGTCCGTCCAGCCAGACAGGTGTTGGATGAGGACGGGCTTTGCGTCTACCTGCTGGAGTGCTGGGAGGACTGGCCCGATATGCTGACAACCCGACAGGCGTCAGAACTGTGTGGGTACAGTGTGAATGCTCTCAACCGCTGGTGGAACCTGGGACAGATTCAGGGGGTGAAGTATCGGAACGAGTTGCTGTACTCTAAGGAATCCCTGGCCTGCTGGCTGGCATCCGCTAAGGGGCAGGCTATTGCCGCACCCTCCCAGCAGCACAAGGAATGGATGAAGGAGTTTCAGGCAGAAGAACAAAACAGCGGCATGGAGCCAGACTCCATGCCGCTGCTATTTTCCGATTAGTCGTTGTCCTCGCTAAAAAAGTCGCTGTCCAGGCGCTTGATCTGGTATACCGCCTGCGTTGAAACACCGAGGTTATATTCAATCATAAGTTTTGCCAAGGATTCGCCGTCTACCAATACCACCTTGGTTGTATGCTGTTTCTTGGCATATTCCCGTGCTTCTTTTGTAAACTGCGCGGTGGTGATGAATAGTCCCTTGTTGGCTCCCTGGCCTGCCAACGCACCAACAAATTTTTGAATCTCCGGCCTACCAATGGAGGTAGTCCGATCCCAACGTTTTGCCTGAATATAGATCAGACTGAACCCCAACTTATCTTCTCGGATGATACCATCGATTCCTTCGTCTCCGGTCTGTCCAACCACGAGCCCTGCATTTTCTACAGAACCGCCATACCCCATATTCTCCAGTAGCCGAACCACCAGATTTTCAAAGAAAGCTGGGGTCTGCTTCATGATCTCTGAGAGTAGATCATCAGCCAGGGCATGATTGATTTGTTGATAGGCAAGATCAAAAGCATCCTGTGGAGTCTGTCCATTTTGGCTGTCTATGTTGGCGTGCTTTACGGGCGTTGGCTCTGCATGCATGAATTGTTGAAATGATTCAAACTGCTCCAAAAAAGAATTATCAATCACAGCAGGATTGGAATCGAGAACCTGCTTTCCTTGTTGTGTGAGTTGGTAGACGCCCCGGCTCGGGCTTGTGAGCAGTCCAGCTTTCTTTAGGTAGGTACGAGTCCAGCCAACGCGATTATCAAAAATAGCCTGCCGCCCGCTTGGAAGCAATTCCTGCCGTTCTGTCTCACTGACAGACAGGCGGGTTGCAATCGTATCGCGCACTTCTTTGCTCCCGTGTGGCTGCATGTCGGCCAAACAGTCCAAAAACACTCGGTACATTTCATCGTACTTTGGAATTGCCATCTTTTCACCTGTCTTTCTATGTACAGACATACTTTTGCTTTATGATACATCAAACCAAACATCTCTGCAAGAAAATATATGTTGATATAAAAATGGAGCATCCAGACGGATGCTCCATTTTGGCGGAGATGGAGAGATTCGAACTCTCGCACGCTGTTTAGGCGCCTACCGCATTTCGAGGGGAATAATGCATAAAATATTTGCTCATATTTGTGTATAATGTTCTATTGTGCTATGGGAAATCGCTTTCTAACGGAAGAAATTCATGTTTCTTAACACAGGAGAACATCCGAGGCCATATTGTCCCAGATCAGCCAAAGCACCATTTCGGCACCACACAAATCGGTCACCCTCCCTGGGGTAACGTCAGAGACATCGCGGCTTGAGCCGCGTCAAATGAAGGCCGTGCAACCCCCTGGTTGGACGGGGGTTGTAGGCCTTCATTTGACGCCTTCCCGACAGGGCGCCGCAGGCCAAAATTTTGGCGGCATGGGAGCGCGGAGGTTGTAGGCTTGCCTACAACCTCCGCGTGCTCTATCAAGCTAAAGCTGCGAGACCAGTGCTATTCAAAAACTCGTTTGCATCACGGATTGCCCTTTCAGCTTCAACATGGTTGACCCTATTGACGCTGGCGGCTCCTTCAGAAGCCAGCACAAGCTGCACTTTGCACATCTTGAAGAGGACCCCAACCAGAAGCGCGGTGTTTTCAGTCAGTGTCTTCTCTGCATCTGTAAAGGTTTCCCAGTCGGTTTTCCCATTCAGAATGACTAGGTTCCCAAGCTGCTCCAAATGCCGCTGATAGACGCGATTGACAGCAGACAGGGCCTTTTCAAACTTTTCTTCCGTCTGGTACAGGTCCGTGAGATAGGCACAGATCACATCAATCTCTTTCTTTGCCTTCTCCATCTGGGCCATCGCCTCGTCGGCCTTGTCCGACAGCTTATTACCAGTCAAGCTGAAAATGATCCCGCCGACAAGGATTCCCATGCCCAATGTAGTTGCGCCAAGAATGGTCGTCCCAAGGGCGATGCCGCCGCCACCAGCAGCCAGTGCTCCACCGCCAAGGGCTGCCAAGGTTGCGTTCGTGGCAGCTGCACCGCTCAAAGATGCAATCGCCGTGCCGGTAGAGGCTGTTCCGAAAGCCATGACAGCAGCGGTTGTCGCACCAGCGGCGGCAAACCCTCCGGCAGTGCCCAGGGCCGCACCGCCCAAGCCGCCGAGAAGGACACCGGCTCCCACAGAGACCTCTTTCAAATCCTCCGGGTTATAGGAGGGGATTTCTACGTCCCCTCTCCGGTAGGCCTTGAATTCAGGCTTATTCTGAATGCGTTCGAAGATCGAAGAAAACTTTTCAAAGCTCTGCAAAATTTCCAGTTCCTGTTTGCCCAGCCGATCCATGGCTTCAGTGGTGTCCTTGTTTTGCTGCTCAAACCGGGCAATATTTTCCTGGTGCTCTGTCTGGGCCTTCTTCATGGTGTCGTTGGCCTTCTTCATCTTGACCCCACCATGGATGGCGCTTCCCACGCCAGTCGCACCGGCGATCGCGGCGGCAGCTCCTAAAATTGCGGGTAATGGCATAAGTACATCCTCCTATTTTTCTAAATTCTTTAGTGTCTGACAGGCCTCGTAGTTCAGGCGATAATATGTATCGATAGACATCACTTCCCTAAAGAATTTCTGGTAACTCTCATCCACCCTACACAGCAGAGGGCGTTTTTCATAAATGCTGCACAGGTTTCCAGACAAATATTTGCAGGTGCCGTCGCCCCGATCCAGTTCTGCATACAAGGCTGACAGGTTCAGATGCCGGCAGCAGGCTCCGCAGCAGTCGCACTTGAACATGGCGATTGCTCATTCGTAAACAAGATGTTGGCTCTTGTCTCTCATGAAGATATCAAAATCGCCTTCCCAGGGAAGCGGGATATGATATTTTTGGAAGGTCTCTCGGAGTACAGTATTGAGTTGCTGCTCTGTCCCCACATGGTCGATCTCATTTGCGATGCTCTGATAAACTGCCGTCTCTTCTGAAAATCGCTGGCTGTCGATTTTTTGCAGTTCAGCGGCATAGGCCTCAAAGAGTTTTGCTTGCTCACGGAAATAGTGCGTGTTGGTGCTCATAGTTGGGACTTGATTAAATTTTTCAATGAGCTGCCGCACCATCTGGCTTCTATCAATAAAGCAAAGGAGTGTACAGCTCATAATACCAGAGACAAGTGTTCCGCAGAACGTCTGGACAATCTCTCCGACAACAGGGATCATTCCGACTGGGGTTTTGGCAATCAGTTCGCTGACTGTGGTACCAACTACCACGCTTCCACCGACCGCCAAAATTTTTGTAGCAGCGCAGAGCCTGTCGCCAAACAGCAGATCATCCGGATTAAACAGAATGATTTCGGTTGCCTGAACCATAGAAGCCCAGGTCTGGCGAATGATCCGCACTGTGTGTTTGGCCGTTGTAAAAAAGATGTTGCAAAGCGTTGTGGTAAGGCTGGACAACGCTCCGGCTGTGATGCCCTCTCCAAATTTCCCGATCAGCTCCTTGTATTTGACCTTTGCGTTGGAAATTCCACGCTCAACTCCTTTTCCAATGGAGGTATAGAGTTTTTCAAATGAAAAGGGATCTTCTGTTTTTTGCAATTCCGCTTTGACTGAAAACCATACCTCGGCAAAAATGAAGCCAAACACCTGTCGCACGCCCATACGAATGCCGACATTTACGGCAGCCAGTCCGAGATCCTTTGCGAAGCGAGGGCTTGTATAGTAAGCCGTCCGGAGCTTCGCTTCATAGGATGCTTTTGCCGCATTATATTGGCGCATCATATTTGATTTGGTCTGCTCAGGGAGTTCAGGATGTAGTCGGATATATTCAGGGATTTCGACGACTTCGCCGTGCTCATTTTTGGTCGCTCCCATGGAAGAGTTTAGCCTAGAACTGGTAAATACAAGATTATCTTTTGAATTTGCAAGATCCTCTCCGCTTAGCCCGGCAAGCACACGGCCTGGATCATTGTGGATCGTGTGCGCAGTTAAAATGTGGTCGATGGATGCCTGTTTATCGGCATTTCCTTTGGCCGCACCTCTCGAGTAAAAATATAGCTTTCCGCCCGCATAGGCATCGTCAATCGGTTTTCCGGAAGCTTGAAACTCTTTCTTTGATTCACGGCGGAGTCCTGCATAATTTTCGTGCTGCCCATGGTATGCAGCATAATCGTATTCCCCACGACTTTGATATGCCTCTTTGTTTGCCTGGGACTTATAACCCATAGCGGGATCTTCCCCGATCTTTCTCACATTGAGGATCGTATCGACATCTCCGCCGTATTGATCTTTCACAATAAAATCTAAGCCAAAGGATGTAATCAGGCTCTCAATAATCACTCGCTCATATTGCTCGAAGATGTCATCAAAAATGTTGCCGTGATAGTCTGGTACAAAATCCTTGTCCACTCTTGCTGCATATGGCTGCATTTCCTTTCCCCCCCTGTCAAATTTTCTGAATATAGTTCCCCTGGCTTCTCAGCCACATTTCAATGCCCCTGCCAAAGACCTCCGCGCGGATCTCATAGCATCCGTCGCGCTCACTGAGGATCTCCGCCGTGGGGAGCCGGTCCAGTACCGCCTCCACGGAAGGGCCTTTATAGATGAAATGCACCGTTTCCAGCTTCCCACCGTACATGAACTGGACCCGCTTTCGGAACTCCCCCTCAGAGAAACGGCGGCTATACGGCACATGAAAGTGCTCGTCCAGCACCCGGATCTTCTCGATCCTGTCCACCCGGTAGATGGTGGGGAATGGATCTTCGGCATTGTCAAAATGCGCTGCCCGGTCAATGTCCTCAATAAAAGCGGTCAAATAAAAGTAGTATTCCGAAAACAGCAGGCCCACAGGCTGGAGCCTTCGCTCCTTGTGCTTGCCCCTCTGGGTATGGTAGGTAACTTCGGTCACAGAACGGCTCCAGACGGCCTGTCCCAGAGTCCAGAGGCGCTCCGAAAGCCTCTTTCCATGGTGCGGTTCGATATAATAAAACCGCTCATTTGCCAGGATCTGTTCCAGAAGTTTTCGGCTCTGCGGAGATGTGCAGCGGTCAAGCAGTTTGTCCAGGATCGCGTCCATCTCTGCCTTCGGCATGGAGCGGCTGTCCAACAGGATCTTGCATACTGCCAGCAGCTCCCCGCAGGTGAGGAAGGTCTCGGCGGCAGAGGTCAGCTCATATCGCTGCTCCTTTGCGTTGTACAGGATTTCCCGGGGCGGATCTTGCCCGGCAAAAAAATTGCGCAGACAATCAATGTCCCTCTGGATGCTGCGCTCGTTGACTCCAAAGCGGGCCGCAGCCTCTTTCTTTTGCAAACCCTCTCCACAAATCAGAGCCTCATACAGATACAGCAGGCGGCTGTTCTTATCCGTCTCCACGCCACCACCTCCTGTCTCTATCATAGCAGAAAGCATAGACAGTTTCTGTCTATGTGAAAAAATCCGCTGAAAGTTCAATGTGATTATACCCTAAAAGTTCCAACCCTTCAACCCTACAAGTTCATTTATCATCTTAACTCTCCGGGTTAAACTGATGAAAAACGGAGGGGTGCTATGGACTGGGTTTCAATCGGCGGGAGAATCCGCAGGCAGCGGGAATTTCTGGGCTACACACGGGAGCAGTTCGCGGAGCTGCTGGACGTGACGCCGAAATTTTGCTCGGACATTGAGCTGGGTGTCAAGGGGATGTCCGTCCAGACCCTGTGCCGGATCTCCGAGGTCCTGCGCCTGTCCACGGACTTCATTCTCTTCGGCAGGGAGAATGCCGAGAGTTCCAGCCCCATCACCCAGCTGCTCCGCAGCTGTTCCCCCTCTGAGCTGGCCTATGCAGAACAGCTTCTGAAAACCTTCATCATGGCAATGAACGCAAAAAAAGAATCGCTTTGACAAGCGATTCTTTTTTTGCGTCCACTCCCGATGGGGAATGGATCAGATTTCACCGCTGTAAAACAGGTCCTCCAGCTCGTCGGTGGTGAAGCCCTGGGCGGCCAGCAGGTCAACATCCTCCGGAGAATATCCGAAGGCCAGCGCCACGGTTTTCAGCTCGTCCAGGTGGGTCTGGCCTTCTGCCGTATGGGGGAAGCTGCGGCAGTACGGATCATCCATCAGGAGCCGGGGATATCTGCACCGGAACAGCTTGCTGTCGTCAAAGGTCTCCCGGTCGAGCCGCCCGGTCTGGTTGATCCGCAGGATCTCGCCGCATCGGACAGGGATCTTCCTGCTCTTTCCGAGGGGCGCTTGAATTTTCCGGAGAGCCTGACAAAGAATGTCCTCCGTGGAGGCATAGAGGTAGAGGCCGCAGTCCGGGAAGAAGTACAGGCAGAACGGGTTATCCCCCTTGACGATGTACAGGTTTCCGTCATCCCCCAGCACCGTGATCGTGAAGGAGCCTTCCAGAAGCTCCGCCATATAGCGGAGGCTGTCGAAGTTCAGGATGCCCTTCTGCTCGATCAGCTGGACGGCGATGTAGCTGTCCGTCTCGATCCTGGTCCTGGGCAGGTGCAGGCTCTTCCGCAGGCTGAAGTCATTGTCTAAAACTCCATTGTGGGCCAGGGCAAAGGTCCCGGCCTGCATGATCCCCCGGAAGGGGTGGTTGTTATAGTTCCTCCTGGCAATGCCCTGGGTCGTCATGCGGGTGTGGCCCATGGCGAAGCGGGTATCGTTCCGCAGATAGAAGTTCAGCTTGTGGCCGGGAATGGGCCGCTTGTAGATGTGGAGCGTCCTGCTGTAATCGTAGGCCACCCCCGTGGCGTCCGTCCCCCTGGCCTCGCTGGCGGAGGCCAGGGCGTGGAACATTTTTGACTTTTCCTTTCCGGTAAAGCGCAGCTCCGTGTCGATCAGTCCAAACAGGCAGCACATATTCACACCTCCGCTTCCGCCATGACCGGCTCGTTGACATACAGACGCCGCTCCTTCAGATACCGTACCAGCTCCGGGGCCTGACAGCCGGAGACAAAGGTGGTCCAGGACAGGGCTTTCAGCTCGTCGTCAGACAGATAGATCGCCACGTCGCAGATCCGGTCAACGAGCTGCAACGTGGCGATCAATGTGTTGGATTTGAGCGTTCCCCGGAACATCCGGAATTCGATGGTGTCCTGGTTGGTGAGGTTCACACAGGTATAGCGCCCGCCGTGATACCCCTTCTTGGCGTGATCCAGGATCTCCATGGGCTGCTCCTTATAGCCGTACCGGGCCGCCCACCGTTCCAGCTGGCGGGGTGTCCGGCGGCTGAATTTCAGCAGCTCTTCCCAGTGCTTCTCAAAAAAGTACAGAATACGGGCGATAACGGCATCCTGCTGCTTCTCGGTCTCTCCAAAGGCCAGACGGCTCACATGGATGTGAAGGCCGCAGGTCCCTGCCTGATAGCTGGTGTAGCCCAGATCCACGGCTCCCTTGCAGATCTGCTCCCAGGGCATCTGCCGGAGCTGGTAGTGCAGGGACATGGGATGGGTGACGATCTCAAACCCCTCTTCCAGAGAGCCGTCGTGCTTGCAGTAGATCCTCTCTTCGCCGTCATTGGCGATTTTCAGGAGCTTTCTGGCATTGGAGCCATATTCCCCGGCCCCATCGATCTCCAGCTCCACACCAAAGAACCTGGGGCCGTCTCCATAGAAGACAGGCTCCGGCTTGTAACAGTAGTCCTGGATGGGCTGGTCGCCGGCGGTCCGGGCATAGCAGGCATGGCAGAGCGGCTCTTCCTCGTCCGGGTCGTTCCGGTCGTAGTAGGCTTCATCATTGTGAAGCAGCTCTCCGCAGCGGACGCAGTTGATGTAATAGCGGTCATAGCAGTGCTCGCAGAGCGGCGTGTCACTGTTCCCAGCATTGTCATCAGTCCAGACCCGTTCTCCGCAGACATGGCAGGCCACGGTCTCTTCTGTGAAACAGTGAGGGCACAGGGATTGCCCGTCGAACTCTTCCCGCTGGGAGATGGGGTATTTGCGTCCGCAAATCGCGCAGATATAGGTTTCTTCTTTCATAACTCATTCCTCCTTCATCACTTGATCGATGATCGTACATAAGATGGCAGCGGCGGCAGCCAGGATGATCCCCAGGACATTTCTCCTGGAGTCGGTCTTCACCCCAGGGTGCAGACCTTGCGGAGCAGCTGGCTGAAGCTGTCCGGCAGATCAACCCGCCCAGCCGGGAACTGCTGGCGCTGAACGCATCGGAGCAGGAAACAACGGAGGAATCCATTCCCGCAGACCCTTCTGTGCGAAACTTCAGCTATGCTCTCTCCAAAGGAAAGCTCTACTTCCGGGAAAACTCACAGATGAAGCGGGTGGAGATGGGCAAGACCCAGACTGAGCGCGTCAAAGGTATGATCGCCATCCGGGACTGCGCCCGCGAACTCATTGATTTACAGCTGCAAAACGCATCGGATGGGGACATTTCTGTCCAACAGACAAAGCTCAATACCCTTTACGACCAGTTTACTAAGAAATACGGGATCATCAACAGCGCCGGCAACCGCCAGGCATTCCGGCAGGATTCCTCCTATCCGCTTCTCTGTTCCCTGGAAGTGCTGGATGATGAAAAGCAGTTTCAGCGCAAAGCGGATATGTTCCACAAGCGCACCATTCAGAATAGGCAGCCGGTTACCAGCGTGGATACGGCGGCGGAAGCGCTGGCAGTGTCCATCGGGGAACGAGCCTGCGTAGATTTGGGCTTTATGGCCTCTCTCATGGGGGGCAGCGACAAAATTCCACAGATTGTAAAGGACTTACTGGGGGTGATTTTCAAAGACCCTGACACCGGCTCCTTTGACCTGGAAAGCGGCGGGACGGACTGGCACAGGGGCTGGCAGACCGCCGACGAATACCTGTCCGGCGATGTGCGGCGTAAGCTGGAAACAGCCCGTGCCGCTGCTCAGAAAAACCCGGAGTTTGACGCCAATGTAGCCGCACTGGAGCAGGTGCAGCCCAAAGACCTGACCGCCGCCGAAATCGAC
>OHSP01000501.1_pt1 | contig 20495 bp, 19 predicted proteins | sample 1578711 | NCBI WGS metagenome assembly OHSP01 (sample SAMEA3879584, study PRJEB24766) | human gut metagenome | biome: human-associated habitat; feature: feces | place: USA | collected 1985/1987
TCTCAATGGTACTGACACCCGGGTGTTGGCATACCTGAGACCCGGGTGTCATAGATGCTGAGACCCGGGTCTCAGATAGATTGTTTATACAGTAGAGAAAAATCTAAACTATATTATTTAATTTCTTTCCGTGCGGATCAGTTCATTTCCGTACCGGAATGAATCTTTTTTTAAGGATATGGCTGTGTCCTGAACCAAATCCCCAAGAATTACAACTGAGCCCAAAATTTTACTAGTACCATATAAGTTCACAATCTTTTATTACACATCTCTTAATCTTGCTATTTTCAATAGAAGATTGTACTTTTGTCATCATTTTATCAGTCAATATTTTACACAAATGATCTTTATACACAATTTATTTCTCATTCTGGGACGTGGAATAGGACAAGTGATGTTTCAGAATAATGCGCTATCCGGATTATTAATGCTAATTGGAATATTTCTAAACTCATGGCAAATGGGAATACTAGCAGTCTGTGGTAATATAATAAGTACACTGACAGCCTATTTTTCGGGATATAAGCATAATGATATTAAAAATGGATTATACGAATTTAATGGAACTTTAGTAGGTATAGCAGTTGGCGTATTTCTGCAATTATCGGTAGGAAGTTTAATCATGTTGATTATCGCTTCGACCCTTTCCACATGGATTGCCTATTTTTTCAGTCAGCAACGTTTGCTCCCTGGCTTTACTGCTCCTTTCATTCTTGCTGTATGGGGAATGTTGGGAGTTTGTAGCTGGCTTATACCAGATCTGCTACCAGTTTCTGATACGGTTATTGATACCACACAGAATATTAATTATTTCCAAGCCTTCTGCTTAGGTATAGGGCAAGTCATGTTTCAGGGAAATACAGTTCTATCCGGATTATTTTTCCTTATAGGCATTTTGATTAATTCTCGGAAGGCAAGTCTCTATACTATCTTGGGAGCACTTCTTCCTATTCCCTTAGCCATTTTACTTGAAGTGGATACTACATACTTAAATGCCGGATTAATGGGCTATAATGGGGTATTATGTGCTATAGCATTGGGAGGAACGAGCTGGAAAAGTGGCGTATGGGCAGGATGCTCTGTCTTACTGTCCACCGTATTACAGATTCTAGGAATGAGTTTGGGTATCACTACCTTAACCGCTCCCTTTGTTATATCTGTATGGATCATACTAATGATACAAAAAGTAATAAGGACGCAGAATAACTAAATTAGCCTTCAAATAAAATTTTGTGATATTTTTTTCAAAGAAAAAGATATTATCTTGTCACCCGAAATAATTGCCTTTGTGTTATGAACACTACACCATAATGCAGTAAACTTAAAAATAGTATCCAAACTCCTTGAATTAAAAAGAGTTTGGATACATCAACATTTACAGTAAAAAATATTATTTATAAAGTTTCAATCAGATCTTAGCTTACAATATAAAGGTGATAACTACCCATATAAACAACAGACAGAAGTGTATCACATAATTATGATAACATCATCTCATATCTTTTCACCCACAATCAGCAGCAATTTTTCATTTTCCTCTCTTAAAAACTTAATTTCTTCTTTCAACCAATCTATTTCCTTGTTTTTTGAAGAAATCAATTCAGCTATCATTGCATTAGGAGTATAATTACGACTGATAAAATTCAATATCTTGGAGATATTTATTTCTTCTCTTTTTTTAAAGTTTCAAATTGCTCCTTTTGTTTATCCAACAGCTTTTCGAAAATCTCAATTACCTGTTCAACAGGAAAACTATTAAAGGTCTGATTATTACCTGTATTACTGACAGCACTTTTAACACCGCAATTCTCGTAGAAGTTATTCGTATTATACAAGATTGTCTCTTCATTAAAATTCTTCAGGCCATCTACAGTAACGCCTAATGCTGAAGCAATCTCGCCTAATCGTTCATCGTCAAACTTCTCTGTTTGTTCTATTTTTGAAACAGCCTGTTTCGTTATACCTAACAGATCACCGAGTTCCGCTTGAGTCATTCCCCGAAGCCGACGCACCCGTTCAATTTTTCTTCCCAGATGAATCGTATTTGTGTACTTTTCCGTTTCCATATTCCAGTCTGTTGATTATTTTCCCTGCTTTATGCACTCTCTTAGAATCTCTATTTTCTCCTGTTCACTTTTCAACAAGCGTTCATACAGTTCAACCACCTTTTCAAGAGGATTAATCTGTTGGTTATGAGCATAAACAGTAGCTATTGCTCCCGGAGAAATGGTAGCATCTTTATAATTATTAATATTACAAATGGCTTTTTCAACATCAAAATCCTTGATGACATCAGTAGATATTCCCAAGACTTCAGCTATTTTGGTTAACAGTCCATCCTCTATTTCATCTTGTTTCTCTATTTTCGAGATCTCCTGTTGACTAACACCCAGATCAGAAGCCAACGCTTCCTGTTTCATACCTAGATATACACGGATTCTTTGCAGATTGCGACCGACATGCCTTTGATTCACCTTGTCTTTTACTTTAATATCCATATCATTGTTGCTTTAGTAAATACATTGAGACAAAGATAATGAAAATAAAATTCGCAACTACATATCACCCTTTGAAAAAGACAGCTTTCTATCTGTTTCTCTTTTGAATATAACCTAATTAGATCTATTTTATCCCGGTCTTTATCATTTTTATCTACTTCTAAAACTTTACTACTGTAAAGTTTACGACGGGTAAAGATTTAATCAACAACAATATTACCTTATAAAATCAAATATACAACAGGTAGTAAGAAACAACTCTGTCCTGATAAAAGTCAACTTTATTTTTTTCAATCCCCAGTTCTATATGCATAATTTTGCCCTGTCAGTTTTTTTACTGACATGAATCGTGGCGCCACATTCAAAACAGTAACAGAATAATGTTCAATTGGCATTGACATTCTGAACAATCATCATTTAACCAATAAAATCTAATAGCCTATGGGGTAAGTAAAGTCATTACAGTCGAAACATAGCTTTAAATCATCCTGAAATTTAGCTATCCAAAAACAAATTAGTAAACATACAATTAAACAAAAAGCATGAAATCATTTTCTGATAAAACAAACATAGGGGAGAATAATCCCCTAAAGACTGTTTATAGAATGAATTTTTACCTATTATTCCTATTAATAGGTTCATTATCGATACTTGGATCAACACGAGCTTATTGCCAACAGAGCAGAACGATCTCGGGTATAGTGAAAAACTCTCAAGGAGAGACGATTATCGGAGCGAATATCGTTGAAAAAGGTACCAGCAACGGGACGATTACGAATGTAGACGGACTGTTCACACTGCGCGTAGCGCCCAATGCAGTATTAAAGGTATCTTATATGGGATACACGGAGCAGGAAGTCAATACACGCAACAAGAACAAGCTGGAAATCATACTGACGGAAGATGCCAGACTGATTGATGAAGTAGTGGTGGTAGGATACGGATCGGTCAAAAAACGGGATTTGACGGGGGCGGTAACCTCCGTCAAAAGTGCAGAAGTACTGGCCGCTCCTACCAATAATGTGATGGAAGCCCTTCAAGGCAAGATACCCGGAATGGATATCACCAAAACTTCGGGACAGGTAGGAGGTGATGTCACTATCCTGTTACGTGGTTCACGATCTATTTATGGTAGCAATGAACCATTGTTTATTATCGATGGAATCCCCGGCAGTTATAGCCAAGTCAGCCCGTCGGACATCGAGAGTGTAGATGTGTTGAAAGATGCTTCTTCCACCGCCATTTATGGTTCCGCAGGAGCAAACGGCGTTGTCATCATCACCACCAAAAGAGGAAAAGAGGGAAAAGCGACCGTAAACTTCGATGCTTATTACGGATTCAGCGGTTCACCCAACTACAGACATGGGATGACGCGGGATGAATGGGTCACCTACCAGCAAGAAGCCTATAAATATAAAAACGGTGACTATCCTACCGATATGTCTGCCCTACTAGGGAAACAGGATTTTATAGATGCATACAACGACGGCAAATGGATAGACTGGATAGATGAAGTGTCGGGCAACACGGCTACCACACAAAAATACAGTCTTTCGGTCAGCAGTGGCACTGAAAAGACAAAATTATTTGCTTCGACTTCCTACAACCGGGAAGAAGGTTTACTTAATAACGAAAATCTGAACAGATATTCGTTACGCCTCAACCTGGATCAACAGATATTTTCATGGGCAAAGGTGGGCTTTACCTCCAATTTAGTCTACCGGGACTTGAACTCCGGCGTAAAAAACACATTCACCAAATCTCTCTCCGCCATCCCGTTGGGTGATGCTTATGCCGAAAAAGGGGAGATCAATCACGAATACATCACGGGACAATATTCCCCGATGAGTGATTTTATAGAGAACCAGTATGTAGACAACACACGTTCCACCTATCTGAACATGAGCGGCTATGTCGAACTAACTCCCGTCAAAGACCTGACTTTTACCAGTCGTGTCAATGGTACGTTGAATCACTCACGCCGCGGGCAATACTGGGGAGAGAAGTGCAATGCCAACCGTCCGTCTTATGCAGGTTCACCGCATGCTTCCATCACCAACAACAATGCCTGGAATTACACTTGGGAAAATATTCTCGCATACAACACAACCATCGCCAAAGACCATAATCTGGGAGGTTCATTGATTACTTCCTGGAATAAGAACCAGTCGGAAAGCAGTATGGCTGCCGCCAGCGGTCAGATGGTAGATCAATGGTCTTTCTGGCGACTGACATCGGGTACTTCCCAACATGTAGAATCCGACTTCGCACAGACGCAGAAAATGTCTTTTGCCTTCCGTCTGAACTATTCATACAAAGGCAAATACCTATTTAATTTCTCTACGCGGTGGGACGGTGTTTCACAATTCTCCACCGGACATAAATGGGATGCTTTCCCCGCAGGCGCACTGGCGTGGAGAATATCGGACGAAGCATTTATGGAAAAGACACGTAGTTGGCTGGACAACCTGAAGTTGAGAGTGAGCTACGGCATCACGGGTAACTCGGGAGGAACCACCGCATACAGCACCACAACACAAGCATACGTATATACCGCTTCGGGAATTTCCATTAATGGGAAGATTGTTCCTTTCACGCAATACTCCGGTACTTACGGTAGTTCCGATCTCGGCTGGGAGAAGTCATACAACTGGAATGTGGGGTTGGATTTCGGTATCCTGAACGGTCGCATTGACGGATCGGTAGAATGGTTCAAGACAACCACCAAAGGATTATTATTCAAACGTACATTGCCCATCACCAGCGGTCTGACCGGATGGGGATCGCCTCTGGCTATCTGGCAAAACATCGCCCAGACCAGTAACCAAGGTGTGGAAGCAACGATCACTTCGCACAACATACGGCATAAAGATTTCACCTGGAACACCACTTTATCCGTCACCTGGAACAAGGAACAAATAGACGATCTGCCTGACGGTGATCTGATCGCCGAAAACCTGTTTGTCGGTGAACCGATTAAAGCTATTTACGGATATAAATATATCGGAATCTGGGGAACCGATACTCCACAGGAAACATTGGATGCCTACGGCGTAAAACCCGGCTTCATCAAGATAGAAACCTTAGACCAGAAAGGCGATGGAGGTGTGCATAAATACAGTACGGAAGACCGACAAATTCTAGGACATTCCAATCCGGACTGGATCATCGGATTCAGCAATTCCTTCACCTACAAGAATTTTGATTTATCCGTTTTTGCCATGGCACGTTACGGACAGACAATCAACAGTGACCTGCTCGGTTATTATACCGCCGAACAAAGCGTAACCAAGAATCAACTGGCAGGCGTAGACTACTGGACAGAGGATAATCAAGGAGCCTATTTCCCCCGTCCCGGAACGGGAGACGAACAAAAAACCGTATATCCTTCATTAAGAGTGCGCGACGGCTCCTTCATTAAGATTAAGAATATCACGCTGGGATATACACTACCCGTCAATATTTCCCGCAAAGTTTTAATGGAGAAATGCCGTATTTATGCCACAGCCTACAATCCGTTCATCTTTATAAAAGATAAGCAGTTGAAAGATACTGATCCCGAAACCAACGGTTCGGATGCATTTCCTACCTACCGGCAATTTGTTTTTGGCGTTAATTTGACATTCTAACAAAAGATTATAATCATGAAAAGGATATATATAAAATTCATATTTTGCAGTGTGCTGTTCTCGGCCTTATCTCTACATTCCTGCACCTTGGAGGAATACAACCCGGGCGCATTTACCAAAGAGGCTTTGGCTACTTCCATCGATGGATATGAAACCCTGATTAACCAGTGTTATTTTGCTATGGAAAGGTTTTACTACGGTTCTGCGGACTGGATGTCACTGACTGAAGGCGACACCGATCTTTGGACGTATAAAGCCAACGAATCAACAAGTTACACACAGTGGTTCTGGTTTTTCGCAGGAACATCACCCAATACGACTTACACCAATAATTGGTGGAACGGGACGTACGACGGTGTGGGAGCCTGTAACGAAGCTATCGCATTAGGAGACAAACCTCCCTACACCACGGAAGAGGAGCGGAATGCCAAGATTGCGGAAGCCCGTTTTCTTAGAGCTGTCTATTATTTCAATGCAGTGGAACAATTCGGAGCAGTGACGATGCTCACAGAACCGATAACAGCGGAAACACTGACTTACTCCCCCACCCGCACCGATCCGATGACTATCTATCAGGAAGTAATCCTGCCCGATTTAAGATTCGCATCCGAATGGTTGCCAACAGGTACGCATGCAACTACTACCACCCCGACGAAGAAAGCCGCTCTCGGTTTTCTGGCTAAAGCCTGCTTGCAGACGTACGAATATGGAAGCACCGAATATTTGCAGGAAGCTCTGGATACAGCCAAGAAATTGATTACCGATTGCGAAACCGGCGGTGGGAAATACAATACGTATATGTATCCATCGTATAGCGAAGTGTTTAAAGAGAGCAATAACTGGGAAAACAAGGAAGCTCTCTGGAAACATCGCTGGTATGCAGGAGCAGACGGTCACGGATCAAGCAACGGAAATTACAAGCTAAATCGCAACGATGAGTATTTCTTATGCAATATCAATAAGTTCGGTGCTCGTGAAGATAATCAGGAAACACGTCTTACTTGGGAAGGCTCAATTACCGGTATCTTTATGCCCACACAGCATTTATTGAGTTTATATGTACAGAAAGACGGAACATTGGACCCCAGATTTCATGAATCGTTCACTACAGAGTGGAACGCGAACAAGAATTACACGTGGGATGAAAGTGCCGTCCACATGTATGACAAGGAAGAAACCGTCATTGGCAAAGCTCTGAATAAAGGTGATTTAGCCATTAAATTCATCATGCCGCAGGACATCGATTATGCGACAGAGAAACAAAAAGAACACATTTCTGATTATTTGCTAATTGATTATCATCATGTATATAGTGATGACAATAATAATGTGAACATGAATTATGCTTATACAAACGTCACTGGCAATTACAAAAATGACGGCACAAATGAGAACCAATTCCGCTACTATTATCCATCACTGAATAAGCATAACAGCAGCAATTATTATGTAGCCAATGCTTCCAAACAGAGAAACGGTAATCTGAATGCAACGTTTATCATGCGCATGGCAGAAGTTTATTTGATTGCGGCAGAAGCTGATATTTACCTGAATGGTGGTGCGAATGCAGCCGGTTATATCAACAAGGTTCGTGAACGTGCCGGAGCAAATCCGCTTACAGGGAGTATTACAGTACGAGATATCTTAGACGAAAGAGGCCGTGAACTTTGCGGAGAATATTGCCGCTTCTACGACTTGAAACGGACAGGAATGTTTAAGAACTCGGAGTATCTGGAGAATACTCATCCGGACTTAGCACAATTCTTTCACCCGAATTATGCATTACGTCCCATTTCAACTACATTTACTGCAACAATCACCAATGGCAGCGAGTATCAAAATCCGGGATATTAAGTAGGAATTTCAATATGTACAGGTATTATGGAATCAATCTTGGCACCTGTACATTAATTATATATTAAGAAATGCTCCCTATCTCGTTTTGAGATGGGGAACATACTTTTCAAATATGAGAAAAACAAGATATAGATTAATTATATCGAAAACTGTTTGCTAGTCAGAATAAAGTCTCTACCTTTACAAAGGATAACCATGTCACTTATTAGTGGCTATTTAAAACCGCTTATGCCTGTTGAAAATGAAAACAGCTATCATATATTATTCAAAACATGGAACTACCGAGCGAGTAACACACCTTATCGGAGAAAAGTTGACTAATAAAGTTGACTACATCTCATTAAAAGAGTGTCCGAGACCTGATATTCGAACTTACGATCGAATAATTCTCGGAACAGCCATTTATGCGGGCTCTCCAAACCGAAAAATTACTCAATTCTGTCACAATAATCAACTGTTATTAGAGCAAAAAGTAATAGGGTTATTCATCTGTTGTATGAACGAAGAGCAAGAAGCGGAAGAAATGAATAAGGCTTTCCCGGAGTTCTTGCAGAGATTATCGATTCCCAAAGCCATTTTAGGTGGCGAGTTTCAGTTTGACAAAATGAATTTCATCGAAAGATTTTTGACGAAGAAAATAGCGAAAGTAAATTCTTCCGTTTCGAAGCTGAGATATGATGCTATAAATGAGTTTACAAGTCAGATAAAAGATAATCATTTATGGTAACTTCTTGAGTTATCTATTGAGCAACTTTGTATTCAAATAATAAATAGAATGGCCGTATAAGAAAACTTCTTTCAAAAGAAGTTTTCTTATCTATTTAAGACAATACCTATAATCGCAATCTTTTACTTTTACGAATCCATTACTTAACAATGTTCTTATGGATAAAACATTAGCCTCATCAGGGTCAGCCAATATCTCTTTCCCTCCTATTTCGGCAATTTCCCCGATCAGCTTCTTTACAATAATCTTCCCGATGCCCTTACCCAAATATTCCTCTTCGCCTATGAGATAACCTATTTCAAAGACTGTCTCTTTCTCATCGACAGTTTTTCCGTAATGTTCCGGTATATATTCTTTTTCAAAATAACAATCCAAGTATAAACAAAAGCCAATGGCTTTATCATTATAATAAACAATGAAATGTTTCATATAATGATATTGGGTATTTCTATTATTTACCTCATCCAACCAAGCCATTTTATGTTCTTCTCCGTCAGGGCAGAACCATTTATAAATATATTCTTTAGCCAACCATTTACTGAAAATGTCTACATCCTTATCACGCAAAGGCTTTATTGTGATCTTATCATTCTTAATATCCATACTTTTTTGTGGTGAGACGCCAGCCTCTTTTATAAACTCCATAAATCCAACTATCTGAAATACAAAGATATAATTTTCAATACAATAAAGAAGAACTAAAGGATATTTATAAAGCAACTCATGTCCACAGATATCACAACAAGAAAACGAATGACCAAGTATAAAGAATCTAAAACAAACACAAATGTCGAAATCATACGTTGGGAATCGTACATGATTACTTATATTTGCGTTATCGAGCAACTTATTAAGAACCGGATGATATGTTAAAACGGATTAAATTTCAAATTCTGTAGAAGTGTACATCCCAATAAAACACTAAAAAGGCAAGAACATGAAACTTTGGAAATATAGTGGAACACTTTTAACAGCAACAGGAGTCATTCATACCATTTATGCGTTATTTCTTGGAAAAGAAGCTTTTACGGAAATGCTTAACAATGGATTAATAGACTCTATTGGAGAAAATCATAACCTGGGCTTTGCTTTCTGGTTCCTAATCTGCGGAATAATACTTATTCTTTGGGGAGAGACACTTCAATACTATATCAGAAAAGAACAAAAACCGGCACCTTTATTTTTAGGTTACTTCATTCTACTGTTCACCATAATCGGTTGCATAGTCGAACCAATATCCGGTTTCTGGCTTTTCTTACCGCAAGCACTTATTATTATTTATTCAAACATGAAAAAGCAGTGAGAAGCATCATCCATAGCGAACTCAAAACCGAGTGCAGTGCTTAAATGCAACTTATTAAAATCCCATAGCATCTTTCACTAAAACCATTTCTTTATGAGAGGTCAACTTCTCTAATAAAAGCAATGCAACCCCGTATGATGTTTGAGGACAATAAGAAGTTATGATATTATCATCCACCACGATGGGAGAATTTACGATAGTTGCTCCAAATCCCTGAAGCACTTTCTGTTTATGAGCACCTCTAAGATGATAAGTTGTTGCTTTCCGACCGTTCAACACTCCACTTTTCCCAACAGGCAAAGCTCCCACGCAGACTGTTGCGATCCATTTCTTTTGTGAGTCAAACAGTCGTATCAATTCCAGAAGTTGTTCATTATATGCCTCCTCATAGAATCCGAATTCTTCAAATCCGCCGGGTATCGCAAGCGCGTCATATTCATCTGCAGACACTTCATCCATGACTTTATCCACCAAAACAGGAACATTGAAAGAACTAATCACTTTTTGATTCAAGCCACAGGTCACAACATCTATTTTACAATCAAAATCCGTCTTTGCCCATCCCATAACATCTATAAAAGCACTAAACTCAATCGTTTCAAACCCTTTAGCAAGGAATACCAATAATTTCATAATCAAATTAGTTATATATTAATAATATAAGAAACAGCATTGCACTAAAAAGAATGTGAACTAAAATCACCTTCATTCTTTCCTATAATCCCCTCTTTACCTCACCTTTTGCAGCCTCCCAACCAATCATTGCAGTCTTGCGAATCTCTCCCCAATGGTAATTTCCCAACTCACCGGAAGCACGAATGACCCGATGACACGGAATAAGGAAAGCTACGGGATTCTCACCGACAGCCGTTCCAACAGCCCGGCAAGCTCTCGGATTATTGATTCCTACGGCTATATCTCCGTAAGTAGTCAAGCCACCGACAGGAATTTTCAGTAAGGTTTCCCATACCTTTAGCTGAAAGTCAGTACCTTTCAGATGCAATTTTATTTCTTTGAGTTTACTCCAGTCCTGCGTGAAGATAAATAAAGCATTTTGCTGCACTTCATCCACAATCGAGGTAAACTTTGCATTAGGAAACTTCTTCCGTAAAGAGTTAAAAGCCGCGTCATGTTCGTCTGCAAACTCCATACAACAAATACCTTTATCGGTAGACGCAATGAAGATTTCACCGAAAGGACTTTTGGCAAAACTGTAATTGATAGAAAGACTTTCACCTCCGTTTTTATATTCGCCCGGCGTCATCCCTTCTATATTTACAAACAAGTCATACAATCTGCCCGTACCGGAAAGCCCTGTTTCCTGTGCCGCATCGAATAAAGACGCATGAGTTTCATTCAAGATTCTCTTGGCATATTCAATACTAGTATATTGCAAGAACTTCTTAGGGCTAATTCCCGCCCACTCCGTAAACATACGTTGGAAATGCGCCGTACTCAACGCCACCTCCCCGGCAATCTCATCCAATCCCGGTTGCCTTTTAAAATTCTCCCTTATATACCCGATTGCCTGTGCAATGCGTGCATAGTCAAGCGTTTTTTGCTCATTCATAACAGAGGTTTGCCATTTAATTCCAAATCCAGCAACCGCTTTTTAGCAGGAAGCCCGCCACCATATCCCACAAGAGAGTGGTTGCTGCCGATGACACGATGGCACGGAGCAAAAATAGAAATAGCGTTCGCCCCGTTAGCGGCAGCAACAGCACGGACAGCTTTCGGCAAATCGAGTTGTTTTGCCAGCTCACCGTATGACACAGTCGAACAGTATGGAATCTCCAACAACTTATACCATACACTCTTCTGAAACTCCGTACCAACAAAAAGCAAAGGCACCTCAAACACAGTCCGCTCGCCATTGAAATATTCATCCAACTGGCTCATCGCCTCCAGTATCACATCTGATGTACTTTTCTCATAACCAGCTTTCAGCACTTTCCGCAATCTCCTGTCTACGATATCCCTATGACTTTCAGCCGCCCAGTCACAAAGACAAAGCTTATCCTCAAACGAGCCAAGCATCAAATCACCACAAGGAGAATGATAACGCTGTATCTTAATTACATTCGTTTTATCTTCCATACTTCCAAAGATACGTTTATTATATTTACAGTTGAAATAACAGCTAATAATATTTTCGTTTTTACACTCGCACTCTCATTTCCAATGCCGCAAAATTACTACACGCATCACTGATAAACGACCCGAAAATTGCTGTTTTTACGTAGAAAAGACAATCCCCCTCCCACTCCTCCATACAATCAATCGTTCTCAATATACTTTATCACCCGGCAAGGACTGCCGACCGCCACACAATTCTTTACCATCCGATTCAATATCCAATTATTTTTTATACATGATTTACTCTCACACCCTCACACTTTCCCTGCATCCCCCTATTCATCATCCTTTCAGTGATGAGGGTAAGAGTGAGGGTAGGTGAGGGTAACTTTTTGCCCTCACCCTGTCTCGTCCTGATTGGGTTGACAAAGCCCCCTTTCACACCACCTTTATCAATTACTTCACTTTCATCAAATGATAAAGCGTCCCTTTACGAGACTTACGACAAGGAATATTCAGTTTTTGAAGTGCACGCCCAAACTGTCCTACCTTATTAATAGCCAGTTTATCCCGTGTTTTCGTCTGTAAATAACTCAAAATCTGCATGGCAGTCAGCCATTCGCCTTCCATTTCCTCTTCTACGGGATTAAGATAGCAGTGGAACAGCTGTTCCAGCGGACTCGCCTGTTCAAACTCACGGTTAGTCTGTTTTAATATGTTTTCATCCTCATCATTCAGCCAATAACGTTCACCTTTATAAATAGCCTCCATCGCTTGAGCATAAAGCTGCTTGTAATTAATCGTAACATTCGTATTAATAGGAGCCGTCACCTCAATGCAAATAAAACGGCGGCTACCGCTAGGATCGGTAAGCAAATCTTTCTGATTGCTGGTACCGATAAAAGAAGCATAACGCCTCATTTCCCGAATCGTATTACCGTATGGTTTGCGCAGATTCGCCACAGGCTTCTGCAACAAATGCTTCAAGAACCCCTGCTGACTGACATTAATCTGATCGAACTCATCAATGTTGATGAGCGCAAAACGATTCAGATACAGTTCCGCATCCCGTTTCTGGCTGAAATCAATACTGTCCGTATAATAAGCCCGGAGTGCAGGCGGAATCATTTCACGGCAAAAAGTAGATTTATGAGTTCCTTGTGCTCCCACTAATATAGGCGATGTACTATTGGCATACATTTTATTTACTCCTCTCCAATGCGAAACCATATTCAAGAACCAGCGATGAAAAAGTAATTCCCAATGCGGATTATTGCAGGGAACCCTGTTGGCTAACGCATGGATACGGTCTTTCCCATCCCAATGTGGCAGGTGAAACAGAAACTCCTCTAGCGGATTATAGATAGGCACACGGTTGGAGTGCAAGTAACGGTCTATGTCCCTGTCCCATACTCCGATTCCTTCAGATTGGGCGTCCAGCATAATGCTGTTTTGTGCCCGTTTGTCGATGGGATGGAAATAGAACCGGAACGAGAAACGCTCCCGGTATTCCACCTCTCCGATCTGCGTATTGTAACGGAACTCATAACGGCGGTTCATAAATTCATCCATTTGCAGGCTAAGGCGTTGCTCTTTGGTCAGACAGTTGCTTTTCGGCACTCCCTTACATTCCTTATATACGTTTCTTATCATTTCACGTACCAGCATTGGATTCTTTCTTTTGTTGTAACGGATGATGGTGCGTCTGGTTGCCTCCTCTTCCGGAATGCCTGAGTAGTAGCAGTTCTCGGCAAGCGGGACTATTAATATTTGCAAATCATCATCCCGATGCCAGGCTTGGTCCATTTCTTCAAAGGTCTTTCGCAATGCTGCTTCATAAAGCAGTGCCACTGTATCCTCCGTATCATATCCCGGCAGGGCACGATTCAATGGCGATGCTTCTGTGCTCGATTTCTCATGATAAGTCATCTCGCCGGGCATACCGATGGGTTGTGAAAGATAGAAAGGGACAGGGGTGGGACGGTAAATCAAGTCCGGATCATAACTAAGACGTGAGAATTGTTCCAGTTTCGGCTCTTTTAATAGAATGTTGAAGGGAAGTTGAGGCTGATAACATTTAATGGCAAGCCGGTAAGCATGTGCCTGAAACACTTCGGCTTCTTCCGTTGTTTGCGGTAAAGTACCATCCGGACGGGTGAAGCAAGTCCATATCTTGACACTTTTACCACTTGCACCCATAAAAGCCAGCATTGTTTGGGGAAGTTCGGCTGCCTTTTGCTTCACGATTTCCACTTCTGTCTTTCCGGCTAGCGGGCCGATGGTCAGTTCTACAATGCCATTGTAGGTTTTCATTCGTTTCACTCCGTTCACTCGCCCGAAGGCTGCTGCGGGAATCACTCGTGGTAGTTTGTTGGCGAGGGAACAAGGCTCGTCGGGTAGAACAAAATGCAGGGCCTGACGTAATCCGGTTACCGGGCGGAGCTTGGTTTCTTTTTTCATTTTTTCTATCAGCAAGTCGATGTCTGTCACGCTTAGTGCCTCCGTATCTCCGTTTTCCCTGATTTGTGTAATCTTCATTTTTCTTCTCTTGATATTAATGAGAGTAAGTGTTTGTTATTGGTTTCAAAGGTACGGATAAGGTACTTGTAAAACAAACTATTTGCGCTTTATCGCGATAAAGAATGTGCTTTCTTGTTATACTCTATTCAAGAAGGCGGACTTGAAACATTAACAAGTAAGTAAAGATATGCTCGCCACTGTGTATTGTTGCATAAAGACACCGTTATTCTTACGTTAACTTACCGGTATTGGTAGTTCGCCACGGCCGTGACGAGATCTTCCCACGGCCGTGGTAGGAATTCGTCACGGCTGTGGAAAGAAGTCACCACGGCCGTGGGAAGGTGAAGATACCGGCACTTTAGCTGAACAATACTGCTGCCTTAGCTGAACAATACTGTTACTTTAGCAGGACAATACCTGCTTCTTTAGTGAAAGATACCAGATGCGCAGCATTCATTTAACGGGGGCGACATTCGCTTCGTAGCGAGTTTATATTTTTTATACGCTCTTTGCTAATATTGAACTTCCTCTCTTTCAATACAAAACTTCCTGTATTTATTTCCGTATTTCCACTTTGTTTCGAAAAAAAAGCATATCTTTGTCATACGCTTTCTGTTCACCAGTGTGGTGAAACAGGTAAGAAGCGTTATTTATTTTGAAATAGGAATATTATTGCATTATCCCCCTCCTCTGAAATCTAGCAAGTTTCTTTTCCAAAGAGGGGTGATTCAACAGATATTCCACGTGAATGGTCGTATGTCAACATATCGATGAAAGATGTGTTATATATAAACGATTGGCGTGGATGTCTGTTGTTATCATTATCTTTTGGAAAGGTTTTGCTAGGCCTCAGAGGTGGATAATGATTCAACAGCATTCACGCTTTTATTGTACCCGGTTGGTTTCATGATCCTTATAAATCCCCAACCCCAATCTCCTGTCCGCCCGGAATACAAAAAGCGCGAATGTTTGTTGAATCAACATCAACAGAGCACTATTTATTCCTTGTTGTATAACAAATTAAAAACAAACACTATGTCACAATGGATTAGCATAGAAGCGGCAGCCGAGAAATACCGACTCGAGAAAGAGTATATCTGGCTCTGGGTGGAAATGAAAAAAATCACAGTGTCTTATGAGAACGATACAGTTTCCATAGATGATGATAGTATTCAGCAATTCATAAAACGGACTAAGCTGGGAATTACGTCTGAATATATCGATGAGTTAGAGCAACTTTGCATGGAAAAAAACAAAACCAGCAGATTGTATGCTTCACTTTTGAATATGCGGGATCAGGAATTAATGGCAATTAGAGGACAAAGTTCGCGACTGGACGGTTTATGGAAAATGGTGGAGGAACAATACGAAAGACTGCGATCCTTCGAGAAGAATTCTATGTCGGACAACGCTATTTGTAGCAACTGCTGGATCAGAAAGATATGTAGGAGATTGAAACGAATTCTATAATTCTGCCGTGAATTTAATCTATTAAATAACAGGCTGACAATAAAAGTTCTAATTTTTTATTGTCAGCCTATTGTCATGGCTTATTGTCAGCATGTAAACCGATGATAATCATTATACTATCGGGTAAAAACTTTGGTTGACAATAAGAATCATCAAATTTATATGTAGACTTAATATCTGTCTTTCCAATAGTACACATCTTTACAAAAATAGAGGGGAACTTCTGGATGAATCCATTTGTTCCCCTCGAGGGTATTGCTAGCCTTTATCTCTTATATTTTCAAAGGCAAGTAGCAACATCTAAATGTTACGTTTTCGACTTTGCAGTCGTTCGGGTGCCGCTCCATCCGAATTGACTTGCCTTTGTGGTTATTATTAACTTGTTGTTTTACATCTACCGCAAATTTATAGGCACAAAAAAAGCGGAGAGCATTTGCCTATCCGCCAGAGAGGGAGTCGAAGCCCTAAACACACAAACAGGAAACACTCCCCGCATATTGCAAGGAGCATCTATCTGCTTCTCTGTGTGTTTGGAATTTTCGACTTTTCTCCGGCACAGAAATCAGCTAAACGCTTTTTTTCTTAAAACAAACGATACAGTCGCGCTACGACTGATTGTGCAAAGATAACAATTAATTAAGTTATACAGTCTTTCATCCTATGTTTTTTTCTCTGTGCAGAGTGTTTTTGTTCTATGTTCCATAAAATCGTTTGAAATAGTCTGGTTCCCTTGCTATGACTATATCTCATAAGATTCATATCGTTTATTTTATATATTTTCACTAAACCTCTCGGAGTTGTGCGAATTATTGTTATTTTTGCCTCACATAATTTCTAAACAATAATTAAATTATTTATTCGTATGAAAAAGGCCTTGTTATTGTTCGCTCTAGTAGCGATAAGCGTAGTGAGTATCAATGCTCAAGACAACCTGAAATGGGGTGTGATGGCAGGTATGAATGTTAGTAAATACACCATTACAGGTTTTGACAGCAGGATAGGTTTTCACGCAGGAGTTAAAGCAGAAGTGGGATTGTCGCAGGATGCGAATGGTAGTGGTGCCTATATGGATTTCGCTGCATTGTTGACATTGAAAGGTGCTAAAGTTGATGGCGGATCACTTGCAAGCATAACATTTAATCCATACTATCTGGAAGTACCAGTACGTGTAGGATATAAATATGCAGTGAATGATGATTTCTCATTATTTGGTAGTGTAGGTCCTTATATTGCTGTCGGACTGTTTGGAAAAGCAAAAGCGAAAGTGGACGGTGATTATTTTGATTTTGATGAAATAGGAGGCAATTCAGCATCCGAAGATATATTTGGCGACGATGGTCTGAAACGATTCGACCTCGGTCTTGGACTGAAAGCCGGAGTTGAGTTCAGTAAGAAATATCAGGTTGCCATAAGCTATGATTTCGGACTTGTTGAGGTAATCAAAGAAGTAGGAATGAAGAACAGAAACCTGATGATCTCATTGGGATATATGTTCTAAAACCGATTTTGCAACTTTGTTGCATAAATCATTTGCTACCTTTGCATCAACTAAATGATGAATGTTATGGGACATTGTAGTTGTGGCGCTCATTCATGCGCAGCAGAAAAAAAGGTTGATGCAAAGGTTTCGAACTTCCATGAATATGGGAAAGTGATATTCTCTCTCCTGCTGCTGGCAGGTGGAATAATAATGAATGCTCTCGATTTAGCATTCTTCCGTGAAGGATATGTTTCTTTGATATGGTATATCGTAGCCTATCTTCCGGTAGGAATTCCGGTGATGAAAGAAGCCTGGGAAAGCATCAGGGAAAAAGACTATTTCAGTGAGTTTACTCTAATGATTATTGCTACTCTGGGAGCTTTCTATATTGGCGAATATCCGGAAGGTGTAGCCGTGATGCTATTTTATACGGTAGGAGAACTGTTTCAGGGTAAAGCGGTAGATAAAGCCAAACGTAATATCGGAGCCTTATTGGACGTAAGACCCGAAAAAGCACTGGTACTTAGAGAGGGTAATCTTGTTACTGAAAGTCCTAAAAAGATAAAAGTCGGTGAAATCATAGAAATAAAGGCAGGTGAGCGAGTGCCATTGGATGGAATCATGCAGAATGAAGTTGCCGCCTTTAATACAGCTGCATTAACGGGCGAAAGCGTGCCTCGTAATATTCGGAAAGGGGAGGAAGTGCTTGCCGGAATGATTGTAACCGACAAGGTAATCCGACTTGAAGTGACGAGACCTTTTGACAAGAGCGCACTCGCCCGAATATTGGAACTAGTTCAGAATGCCGCCGAACGCAAAGCTCCGGCAGAATTGTTTATTCGCAAGTTTGCCCGTGTTTACACACCGATTGTTATCATACTGGCCGTATTAATTGTATTATCTCCATTTGTCTATTCACTTATCAATCCTGCATTTGTATTCACATTTAATGATTGGTTATACAGAGCTTTGGTCTTTTTGGTGATTTCATGCCCATGCGCATTGGTGGTTAGTATTCCATTAGGCTATTTTGGTGGTATTGGAGCGGCATCCCGATTGGGTATTTTATTCAAAGGAGGTAATTATCTGGACGCTATCACTAAGATCAATACGGTGGTATTCGATAAAACAGGAACCCTGACAAAAGGAACCTTTGACGTGCAGGCCTGTAAAAGTGCAGGCGATATTTCGGAAGAAGAATTAGTGAAACTGATTGCTTCGGTAGAAAGTGATAGCACACATCCGATTGCCAAGGCTGTTGTAAACTACGCAAAAGAACAAAACATAGAACGCGTAACCGTTACCGATACGAAAGAATATGCCGGCTTCGGATTGGAAGCAACGGTAGGCGGAATACCGGTTCTGGTTGGTAATTGCCGGTTACTGTCCAAGTTTGATATATCCTTTCCGCAAGAATTGTTGAAGATGACAGATACCATTGTAGCCTGTGCTGTTGGAAACCGTTATGCCGGTTATCTGTTGTTGGCTGATGCCTTGAAAGAAGACGCAAAGGTAGCTATTGATCGCTTAAAAGCTTTAAATATTGAAAACATACAGATATTATCCGGTGATAAACAGAGTATTGTTATTAACTTTGCGGAGAAGCTCGGCATATCGAAAGCCTATGGCGACTTGCTGCCGGAAGGGAAAGTGAAACACCTGGAAGAATTGCGTCAGGATGAGGCAAACCGGATTGCATTTGTCGGCGATGGAATGAATGACGCACCGGTGCTTGCTTTGAGTCATGTCGGTATTGCTATGGGCGGATTGGGCAGTGATGCAGCCATTGAAACAGCCGATGTCGTGATACAGACAGACCAGCCGTCGAAAGTAGCCGAAGCTATCAAAGTTGGAAAGCTGACACGAAGAATCATTTGGCAGAATGTATCACTGGCATTTGGAGTGAAATTGCTTGTATTGATTTTGGGAGCCGGTGGAATCGCTACTCTTTGGGAAGCTGTTTTCGCAGATGTAGGCGTTGCGTTGCTTGCCATAATGAACGCCGTCAGAATACAGAAAATGATAAAGTAGGAGAAAGATGGAAGAAGATATTTATTTGGATAAGCTGGTCAGAAGAGACATTAAGCCAACTGCAATAAGGCTCTTGGTGATAAAAGAGATGATGCAGGCAGAGCGTGCAGTGTCATTGCTTGACCTCGAAACATTGCTCGACACAGTTGATAAATCGACCATATCCCGTACCATCGCTCTCTTCTTGTCTCATCACCTCATACATAGCATAGACGATGGAAGCGGTTCGTTGAAGTATGCCGTTTGCGACAACTCTTGCAATTGTGTGGTACAGGATTTACATTCGCATTTTTATTGTGAGAAATGTCATCGTACATTCTGCCTGGAAGGTACCCATATCCCGGTGATTGATTTGCCTGAAGGATTTACTTTGCATAGCATTAATTATGTCCTTAAAGGGATTTGTCAGGAATGTTCTTCCGTGGGAATGACATTGGCAATGAAATAAAAAAGGCCGAAACCCGGAACGATAAAAAGATCGTCAGGTTTCGGCCTTCTGCTTTCGCTAATATTGTTTGATTAGTCAATATTGGGATTCAAAGCATGCCAGTCCTTGATGGCTGGGATGATTCCCATTTCAATCACTTCGTCACGAAGTTTACATAAGTGTTCGTAGCTCTTTTCTAATTCTTCCTGTTCGGCAGGAGTTCCGGCTATTTCTTTATAAGTAACGCCGTCTTTAGTAATTGAAGTTTCCATCGCCATCATGATATGGTCGAATTTGCCATTGGAAACATACGTTCCGGCAGGCCAGCGGAATGGCTGTCCGCCCATAGCAGCAGCAATCATTTCGATAGACAGATAAGCCGGGCTTTGGAAAGAAGAACGGCCGCGCAGGTCGATGATATGTTTTCCACCCTGGATGACACGTACTTTCAGTGCTTCCCATTCCGTCAACGGAAGG